>WNEY01001126.1_pt1 | contig 21070 bp, 19 predicted proteins | sample 5400531 | NCBI WGS metagenome assembly WNEY01 (sample SAMN13153338, study PRJNA577476) | soil metagenome | isolation source: 200 cm saprolite under Douglas fir tree site 1 | place: USA:California | collected 2015-04-18
CTCCCCAAGGGCTACGTCGACGAGAAGGGCAACCTGCACCGCAAGGGCGTGATGCGCCTGGCCACGGCGAAGGACGAGATCATCCCGCTGCAGGACTTCCGGGTGAAGAACAACCGTGCGTACCTGGTGATCATCCTGCTCTCGCGCGTGATCTCCAAGCTGGGCGATCTCGACTCCGGATCGGTGAACCCGGGCGTGGTCGAGTCGCTCTTCTCGGCCGACCTGTCCTACCTGCAGGAGTTCTACCGGCAGATCAACGAGAGCGGCACCGCGAACGTGAGCGCCAAGTGCCCCGGCTGCGGCCAGGAGTTCCAGGTCGACATCGGCTCCGGGGCGACCGCGCTGGGGGAATCATAAGCTACCCGCTGGACAAGCTCGCCGGCGAGGTAGCGTACATCGCCTACCACTTCCATTGGCACATGGACGACATCCTCGACATGGAGCACGACGAGCGGCACATGTGGATCGAGGAGATCAGCAAGATCAACAAGAAGATCAACGAAGCCTCGAAGACGCCCCCGGAAGGCGGAGCGAGCTGAAAACGCCGCGCCAACCAGCGCGGGAGGATCCATGCCGAGCCTGTACAAGTCACCGGGCGTCCACATCGAATCGGCCGGCGACCGGTACATCCCGCTGGAAGCGGTCGAGACCGGCGTCACCGCGTTCCTCGGCGTCGCGCAGCAGGGGCCGCGGCAGCAGCCGGTCCGCGTCGGCACCTTCGAGCAGTTCGAGCAGGTGTTCGGCGACGAGCAGGGCTTCTTCTCCGCCGCCCTGCGCGGGTTCTTCGACAACGGCGGCCGCACCGCCTACGTGGTCAACGTGGAGCCGGAGGGCGGTCTCGATCCGACCCCGGACGACTACATCGGAGCGATGGGGGGCGAGTGGCGCGGCCTGCGCGCGCTGGAGCGCCTCGACGACGTCGATCTGCTCGCCGCGCCCGATCTGATGCAGCAGTACGGGAAGTCGCTCGGGTTCACCCAGCCCGAGCACGTGCTCGCCGTGCAGCGGGCCATGGTCGACCACTGCGAGCGGATGCACGACCGGATGGCGCTGCTCGATGCGCTGCCGGGGATGGACCTGCGCGCCGCCGTCGAGTGGCGCGGCCACTTCGACTCGAGCCACGCCGCCTTCTACTTCCCCTGGATCCGGATCCGCCGGGGCGAGGACGTGCTCCCGCCGGTGCCGCCCTCCGGGCACGTGGCCGGATCGATCGCGCGCAACGACGCGGCGGAGGGCGTGCACCGCGCTCCGGCCAACCAGGCCCTGCAGGGGCTCGTCGACGTGGCGCAGCGGGTGCGCAAGCGCGACCGCGACTGGGCGTTCGACCACCGGGTCAACACGCTGGTGGCGTTCCCCGGCCGCGGCATCCGGGTGTGGGGCGCGCGGACGCTCTCCTCGGACCAGGCCTTCAACCAGATCAACGTGCGCCGCATCTTCATCCTGGTGCGCAAGAGCGTCGAGCGGTTCTCGCAGTGGGTGGTGTTCGAGCCCAACGAGCCCGCGCTCTGGAAGAGGCTCGTCACCCCCATCGACGCCTTCCTCGACGGCCTCTGGCGCAAGGGCGCGCTGCTCGGCGCCACCGCCGGCGAGGCGTTCTACGTGAAATGCGACGAGGAGACGAATCCGCCCGAGGCGCGCGACGTGGGCCAGCTCCTCTGCGAGATCGGCATCGCTCCGGTGCGGCCGGCCGAGTTCATCGTGGTGCGCATCCACCAGTTCACCCGCGAGCGCACCGACGAGGCGAAGGCAGAAAGCGCCCCTCCGCAGGCCGCTGCCGGGGCATGACCATCGGACGGCCGCACACCAAGAGCGCAGCGCCGCCGGATACGGCGGCCGAGTAGACGGGCGCTCGCTTTCGTGGTATTCTGAAAACGTCAGGGCTCTCTCCTCGGATCCGTCGAGGCGCGGGCCGGGGAGGGGCGCGCGCGATGGGCAAGACAGGGGAGCGCAGGGATCCCGAGGTCGTCTCTCTCTTCCACGTCGAGATCGAGGGGATCGACGGCGCCGCCTTCAGCAAGTGCTCCGGCCTGAAGACGGAGACCGAGGTGTTCGAGCTGCAGGAAGGCGGGGAGAACTCGCTGGTCCGCAAGCTCATCGGCCAGTCCCGCGCGAGCAACATCGTCCTCACCTCGGGGTTCGTGAACGCCGCCGCGCTCTACGACTGGCGCGACCAGGTGGTCAACTCCGGCGAGAAGGTGCGCAAGAGCGGCTCGATCATCCAGTACGACTCGAAGATGAACGAGGTCACCCGCTGGAGGTTCTTCAACGCCATCCCCATCCGCTGGGAGATGGGCGAGTTCGACTCGATGGGGAACGCGGCGCAGTGCGAGATCCTCGAGCTGGCGGTCGAGTCGATCAAGAAGGGCACCTAGGAAAACGCCGGAGTGGCGATGTCCGAGAGCGCGACCGAGCTGGCCGGACCCTCGCTGGAGGACATCCTCTGGCGGGCGATGGACCGGTTCGCCGAAGAGCCGGCGGTGCTCGACGCCGAGGAGTTCGCCGCCCGCATCGCCGGCGCGTTCGACGGCGAGCTGCCCGAGGAGGCGTTCGTCGAGCGCTTCGTCGAGGGGAATCCCGAGCTCGCGCGCAAGGCGGACATGGCCGAGGCCATCGTCCGCTCCACCCTCACCCGGCTGAGCGTGTACCAGTTCGACCTGGATCATCTCGACTACGTCGTGATCGAGGAAGAAGAGCAGGTGATCGTGGTGAGCGACTTCGGCCAGTTCGCGCTCACCAACGATCGGCCGGCGCAGCAGGCGATCGCCTCCGCCGTGGTCCGCGACCGCGGCGGCCTCGAGCGGCGCGCCGTGGACCGCGCCTCGTCGGAGCCCCGGGCCTACCTGGTCCGCCAGGACGGAGATCTGGTCGTCCTCGACGTGCAGAAGCTCGCCGCGGCCATCGCGCGCCTCCCGGTCAAGCAGGTGTCCGCGCCCGCCGTGGGCCGCCCGCCGGTCCGCCTCCTTCCCTTCGAGCCGCGCGTGCGCCGCCTCACCGCCCGCAGCGAGGAGCGGGCGCTGCGCGAGAACGACCGGCGCCTGTCGATGCCCGTCCCGCCGCGCGCGCGCACCTCGGGCCTCGACGACGGCCCCATCGCCGAGGCGCGCCCGACCACCGCCGCGCCCGCGGTCTTCGTGCTGCTCCCGGACGGCTCCCTCGCCCGGCCCGAGATGGGATCGGCGGCGCGCTGGAACCGGATGGTGTCGGACTGGGCGCTCCGCGCCGGGCTCCTGGCCAGCTCGGGCGGCTCGGTCGCCGTGTCGGGCACCCAGCGGTTCACCGTGGCGGCAGGGAAGGTGAGCGCCGTGTTCACCGGCGGCGAGTCCCGGCTCGCGCCCGGCGCGGTGGGCGGGACGGCGGCGGCGCGGGGCGACGGCGTGGTGGCCGCGCGGGCGGACTTCGCTCCGGTGCGCGTGCTGGGAGACGACGAGCTGGCGCAGGCCGTCGCCGCGGGCGCGGCCAGGATCGTGGCCGGCTGGGCGGCGCCCGTCTCGATGGGGGCGGAGACGCGCGACCGGTACTGGGTGCAGCCGGAGACGGTCTTCGCGCCCACCAGGGAGGACCGCGAGCTGGTGGCGCGGTCCGATCCCTCCGCCGGCCTCGACGCTCCGTCCGGACCGCAGGTCGCGGCGGGCGAGCCGCTGCAGCTCGGGCAGATCACCGGCGACCCGTGGGCCGACTGGGCCTTGCAGGTCGGCCGAGCCGGCGAGGCCGCTCCACTCGCCGCCAGGGCGCTGCGCGAGCGGGCCCCGCGCGAGATCCGGCTGCGCGGGGAGCCGGTGGTGGCGTTCCGCGCGCCCGACGGCACTCTCTTGCTGAACGGCGAGCGCGGACCCATCCGCCTCGCCGCGATCGATCGGGACCGGGAGGGGGGTCCGCCCGACGGCGCCGCGTTGGGGGACGCGGCGCCGTCCGGTGCGATCGATGCGCAAAGGCTTCGCGTCACCCGACTTGCGCCGCGCTCCGGCGCGCTCCCTGCAACCGCGCTGGCGGCGCTGCGGATCGCGCTCGAGCGCACCGCCGTCGCGGGCGGGTACAAGCTTCCGGTCGGGGAGCTGGTGGCCGCGCCCGAGGCGGTGGAGGCGGGGCGCTCGGTGCCGCTCGCGGCGGACGATCCGCGCCGCCGCGCCGCTTCGCTCGCCGCGCCCGCGTCGCTGACCGGCGATCCGGGGTCGAAGGTCGCCCGGCTCTTGCTCTCGATGCCCTTCCCCAACCCGGGCGAGGTGCACGTCGGACCCGATCTCGCCGACGCGCTCAACGCCTACCTCGCCGCTCCGGTGGTGCCGATCCCGCCCGCCGTCGCGGCGCCGTCTCCGGGCACGTCACTCGCGCCCGCTCCGGTTCCGGGCCGCGAGGTCGCCCGCGCACTTTCCCTGCATCCGCTGGCGCTGTCCTACGCGCGGCGCGCGCAGGCCGAGTTGGGCGCGACGGCCGCGTTCCAGGCCGGCGCCTCCGAGACGCTCTCGGCCCTGCCGCCGCTGCTCCACCGGGCCGTGCTGGCCTCCGGGGAATTCCGCCCCGGCCCAGGCGCGCCGATGCCCGGCGCCGTCCGGCAGTTCGCGCTGGCCGCTCCGTTCGAAGCGCCGGAGCTGGTCCTGGCCCCGGCCGCGGAGCCCGCGGCGGCGCGGCCCCTGGGTCCGGGCGAGGACGAGATCGTCATTCCCATGCCCCTGTGGGCCCAGATGGGCCGGGGGCAGGCGAGCTCCACCGATCACGTGATGGCCTCGCCCGTCGCGCGCACGTCCTACGCGCCCCCGCTCGGCACCTACACGCTGGTGAGGCCTGCCGGCTTCGGGCTGCTCGAGCCGGACGACGCGCCGCCTCCGGGCACTCCCGGCGTGGTCGAGCTGTCCGGGCCCACGGGGATCCGCCTGCGGCCCCGGTTGCACGCCGGCGCTCGCGCCGATTCCACCGGCGGCAAGCTCGTCCTCGGCCACGTGCCGCTGGACGACGGCTCGACGCTCGCCTCCGCGCGCGGCCGCGTGCGCGTCGGCGAGCCGCTCGATGCCCAGGCAGTGGCGGCGCGTCGCGCGGCGCTCCGGCAGCTCCCCGCGGGCGGCCTGCCCCCGCTGCGCGGAGCCGGCCCGGCGGGAGAATCTCCGGCGGCCGCGGCGAGCGGATCGATGGCAGGCGCCGTCCGGTCGGCGATGCGCCTCGCCGGCGAGGTGGAAGGTCGCGCTCTGCCGCCCCGGCCTGCGATGGGCCCGTTCTCCTCGGGCCTTCCGGGCGCCGAGCTGCAAGCGGCGGCCGTTCCCGGCTCGACCGCGCCGGACGGCATCCTGGTCGCCTCGGCGGTGGACGCGTCCGGGATCGAGGGCCTGCCAGCGGGCGCCTGGAGCGGCGCTCTCCCCGGGGCGGCTGGCGGCTACGTCCCGTGGACCTACTCGGGCGAGCTCCGGCGCCCGGCGACCACCGCGGTGGGCGGCGTCGCTCTGGCCCCCCTCCCCCGGCCGGATCTTCCTTCGATCCCTACCGGCATTCGTTTCCGATACGTCGCGGCGCCGCTGTGGTGGTCGAGCGCGCTGCGCGACCGTGCGCCGGACGGGGAGGAGCGTGCCTCCGCCTCGCGCGCCGTGCGCTCCGGCTTCCTGGCGGCGAACTCGGCCGCGGCGATCTGGCGGTCGATCTTCGCCGGCGCGCCGGCCGACGATCTCAGCGGCGGCATGGACCGGGGCCATGACGAGCCGGCGAGAGGGCTGTCCGGCGTCGAGCGCCGCATGGACGTCCTGGTCGCGCTGGGCCTGGTCGGCGGCGGCCAGGCGGCGCACGCTGCCGCCGGGCGCGGGCCCGAGACGATCTACGTGGCCATGGACGAGCAGGGCCGCGCCGGCGCGACCACGGCCGAGCAGGTCCGCCGCGGGAACGCGCTCGCGCGGTCGGTCGAGATGCGCATCGTCGCCGCCATCCCGCCCAGCCCGCCGCCGCTCCATTCGATGGGCGGGGGCGCCTCGGCGGCCCACCCCCAGGTCCTCGCGCGCCACCGGCATGCGCCGGGGGGTGACGCGAAGGCCGACGAGGCAGTCAGCCAGTCCAGGATCGAGGGCTCCGTCGACGCCATCGCGCAGCGCATCTACCACCGCATCCGGCGGCGCATCGCGAGCGATCGCGAGCGCTTCGGCGGGTAGAGCATATGGGGGACACCATCAAGATGGTGTCCCCTCAGGAAGGAAGAGTCCCATGGCGCTCGTGAAGGCGAAGATCATCAATCTCGACAAGTCGGACGACGACCTGACGGTCCTCTTCAACCCGAAGGAATTCTCCATCCAGAAGACGGTCCAGTGGGAGCCGCACAAGTCGCCGGGCCTCAACCTCCCGGAGCATGAGTTCACTTCCGGCAACCCGCGGATCCTCTCGGTCGAGCTCTTCTTCGACACTTACGAGGAGAAGAAGAGCGTCCACGAGTACACCGACAAGCTGCAGAACTACGCGCTGGTGGACCCCGACAAGCACCAGCCGCCGGTGGTGATGTTCCAGTGGGGCCAGGTCAAGTTCAAGGGCGTGGTGGAAACCCTCAACATGCGCTTCACCATGTTCCTCTCCGACGGCACCGCCTGCCGGGCGGTGGCCACGGTCAGCATCAAGGAGTGGGAGACCGCCAAGGACCAGACGACGAAGACCCCCAACAACTCTCCCGACCACAGCAAGCGCCGGACGGTGAAGACGGGCGAGACGCTGGCGCTCATCGCCCACGAGGAATACGACGACGCGGCCGAGTGGCGCCGCATCGCCGACGCCAACGGCATCCTCGACCCCAAGGACGTGAAGCCCGGCACCGTGCTCACGCTCCCGCCCATCCTCTAGCGCCGGCGCCGAGGTCCTCCGATGTTCTACGAAATCATCCAGAAGTCGAAGGAGACGGGCGCCGGCCACGACTCCAACCGGTACGGCGTCGAGGTCGGCATCGTCACCAACGTGAAGGACCCGCAGAAGCTGGGGCGCATCAAGGTGCAGCTCCCGCGCCTGCCGGGCGGCCCCGAGTCGGACTGGGCCCGCGTCGCGCAGCCGGCGGCCGGCGCCGGGCGCGGGTTCTACTGGCTGCCCGAGGTGGGCGACGAGGTCCTGATCGCCTTCGAGCTGGGCCAGGCGAACCGGCCGTACGTCATCGGCACGCTGTGGAACGGCAAGGACAAGCCGATGGCCGGCGCCTACGCCGACGACAACACCACCCGGATGATCCAGACCAAGTCCGGGCACAAGATCGTCCTCTGCGACAAGGCCGGCGAGGAGAAGATCGAGATCGCCGACAAGTCGGGGAACCGCACCATCACCTTCGACGTCAAGGCCAAGAAGTTCATCGTCGAAGCCAAGGAAGGCGACATCGAGCTGCACGCCGAGAAGAAGATCGTGCTCGACTGCGAAGATCTGGAAGTCAAGACCACGAAGACGACCAAGCTCGACGTCGGCTCCAAATTCGACCTGAAGGTCGGCGGCGACGCCAGCATCAAGGCGGACGGGAATCTAAAAATCAAGGCGAGCCGGGTGAACATCAACTGACCGCGCGGCGCTGCCCGCGCGTTCACCGTGCCGGACCCGAAGCGGATCGCGCCTTCCAGAAGAGCGCGTCGGGGTCGAGGCCGAGGCGGCGGACGGTTTCGTGGTCGGGGACGCCGGTGCGGGCCAGGCCCTGGTCGGATTGGACCTTGCGGATCGCGGCCGTGGCCGCCGGGTCGATGCGGACGACGCAGTCGGGGGTCGGGGTCGAGGGGCGCAAAGTTGACCGGTTCCGGCCCCGTGCTACGCACGAAACGTGCGGCGCGCTGCGCTCGTCCTTCTGCTGCTCTGCTCCGCCGGCGCCCGCGCGGCGACGAACGACTTTCAGCTATGGCGGCTGGGGAGCCCCGACGGCATCACCGTGTGCACCCTGTGCAACGGCACGGACAACGTGCCGGTGGCCGGCGACCCTTCCGCGCAGGTGCGCTTCGCGCGGCTGACGGCCGCGCTCGCCCTTGCCTTCGCGCCCGCCTTCGAGGACCAGGCGCAGACCACCGGCCAGGCCGGGTTCGAGCTGGGCGCCGGGACCCAGGTGGCTTTCCCGCGCCTCTCCGAGCAGGAGTGGCCCTCGGAGGGCACCCTCGGGACCGGCGCTCCGCCGCAGATGCTCTTCCTCCCGACGGTCACGATCCGCAAGGGACTGGGCGGTTCGGTCGAGCTGGGCGCGGCGGTGTCGCTCCTGGCCGGCTCGCAGACGGTGGGTCTGAGCGGGCAGGTGCGCTGGGCGCCGATCGAGGGCCTCTACGGCCTGCCCGACGTCGCCCTCCGCGCCTGGGCCAGCCACCTGATCGGAGCGCAGGAACTGAGCCTGTCCTTCGGCGGCGCCGACATCCTCGTCTCCAAGAGCTTCGGCCTGGCCGGGAGCGTGCGCCTGCAGCCGTACGCGCAGTACGGCATGACCCTGGTCGACGCGAGCACCACCGCCATCGACTTCAACCCCGGGTCCGAGGATCCCGCCAACCCCTCCGCGGACGACAGGTCGTTCCACCGCATCGCGTTCTGGGAGAACCGCTACCACCGCGTCGCCGCCGGCGTGCGCATGGTCGCCGGGCCGGTGCTCTTCGGCCTCGAAGGCGGCGCGGCGTTCGGCACCAACCCGGTCCAGCACGACGGCGCGCCGGGCAGCATTTCCACCCAGTTTACCCGCATCTGGACCGCCTCCGCCCGCTTGGGGCTGGCCTTCTAGTCGCCGCCGTATCCGGCCGCGCCACGTCGGCGGTCATGGAATGCGCTATCCCCGCGCGAGCCGCGCGAGCATCACGTCGGGCACGTTGGTGATGATCCCGGTCGCGCCTGCCTCCCGCAGCGCCTGGGCGCGATCCGGATCGTCCACCGTCCAGGGAGCCACCAGGTAGCCGCGGCGGCGCCAGGACCGGATCGCCGCCGGCGTGGCGAGCGCGTCCTCCGGGTGGAGCGAGACGGCGCCCAGCGCGGGCGCGGCGAGCGCGTGGCGCAGGGGGAACGAGGAGTCGCGCTCGAACAGCAAGGCGCGCGGCACCTCCGGAGCGAGCGCGCGCGCCCGCCACAGGCAGAACGGGTTGAAGCTCGAGAACAGCACGCGCCCCTCCGCGCCCGCCTCGCGGACCACCGCGACGGCCGCGGCGGTGAGGCCCCGGTCGTCGGCGCGATCGCACTTCAGCTCCACGTTGACGAGCAGCGCGGCCGGCGTCTCCGCCAGCACCTCGGCCAGGAGCGGCACGCGCTCGCCGCGGAACTTCTCGGAGAACCGCGCTCCGGCGTCGAGCGTGCGCACGGTCGACCAGGGCGTCTCCGCGAGGAGCGCCGCGTGGCCCGTGGTCCGCCCCAGGGACTCGTCGTGCAGCACCACCACCTCGCCCGTGGCGCAGCGCTGCGCGTCGAGCTCGATGCCGTCCGCGCCGACCTCCGCCGCAAGCCGGAAGGCGGCCAGCGTGTTCTCCGGGGCGGCCCGCGACGCACCGCGGTGAGCCCAGACGAGCGGCCGCCCGGCGCGCGAGAACTGCTGCGGCGAGGCCCGGCCCGTGCTAGCGTTCACTCCGCGCACCTCGAAGGAGCAGCGTACATGGGAAATCTCGGGTTCGGCGAGCTCCTCCTCATCTTCCTGGTCGTGCTGCTCGTCTTCGGAGCGAGCAAGGTGCCGCAGCTGGGAGACGCCCTCGGACGCGGCATCCGCAACTTCAAGCGATCGATGAGCGGCGACGACGCCATCGACGTCACGCCCAAGAAGATCGAGGAAGGGCCTTCGCAGCAGCCCGCCGCCACCGACAAGTCCACCCAGGCTGCCGCCACCCCAAAGAAGTAGCTTTCTGCGCGAGCCGCGAGGCGCAAGCCGCTCCCTCATTCCGCCACGGGCCCGGTGCGGTGCGCGAGCAGGAGCCGCGCCTGGACCCGCACCTCCGGGGAGATGGTCCCGTCCGAGGCGATCTCGCGCAGGTCGGGCAGGGTGAGGATCGCGAGCGCCGAGATGGCCAGCGACGGCGGGCTGTAGGGATTCTGCGCCAGAGCCTTGCGCACGCGCCGGTTCGTCGCCCAGCGGCGCGACCGGAAGACCTCCCGCAGCACCGCGGTCCGAACCGGCCTGCGAGAGGCCGCCACCAGCGCCTCCCGCTCGGTGCAGCGCGGGTTCTCCAGGAGGTTGCGCACCACCATCGGATCCTGGTCCTGCGCGAGCCGGACGAGCAGGTCGCGGTTCCGCCCCCGCGCCAGCGCCTTGCGCTCGCCGAGGCTGCGCGCGCGCATCTCGCGGTCCACCCAGCCTTCCTTGTCGAGATCGAAAGTCCGCACCGCCCCGCTGCGGGTGAACAGCGCCGCCACCGCCCGGGTGCCCTTCGCGTCGGCGGCCGAGCGGAGCCGGGCGGTCAGCTCCTCGGGCACGAAGGCGTGCAGGCCCCGGAGCAGACCTTCCAGCGCGGCCGAGTGCGGGTCGCTGCGGCGATGCGTCCGCCGGAGCAGCTCGTCGAGCGCCTCGACTGCCTCGTCCTCGGACAGGTCGCCGAGGAACTCCGCCGCGCGCCGCGCGCGCAGCTCGAGATCGTCGATGGCGCCGAGCAGGCGCGAGATGCGCTCTGCCGCGTCCACCACGCTACTTGGTCGCCTCGGCGGTGCGCGGCGACCAGGCGTCGATCGGCTCGAGCCTGAGGTGCAGGCGGTGGCGCTGGAGATCGGCGGGCGGATCGGCGATGACCGCGAAGAAGGGGAGGCTGCCGCCGGGGGCGAGCCTGCGCTCCGCATCCACGCCGAGCAGCGTGCGCTGCAGCCTGTCCGCGTCGGCGGCGCCGCGCAGCGCGTAGACGTCCTCCGGGCTGGGCTCGGCCCCGGCGATCGCCTCCGCCTTGCCTTCCGTCTCGCCGCCCGCGACCAGCTCCGCGACCACGCGCACGGGGCCGTGCGGCTTGCGCCCGCGGTTCTCGACGCGGCCACGTACGTAGAACACCGGCTTTCCCGAGGCGGTGTCGAACAGGCCGCTGACGACGCGCGTCGCCACCACGTCCGAGCGGGCCGTGTAGCCCAGCCAACCCGCCGATCCTTCGTCCGATACGGCGGCCACGAGCACCACCACCACGGCCAGCGCCGCGCCGACCAGCCCCGTGAGCGCGCTGGAGATCAGCTCGCGCTTCGCCGAGGCCGGCGGCTCCGGGGGCTTCTGGAAGATGGACTTGTATTGCTTGCCCGATTTCGACTGCTTGTCGGTCCGCGGCTTCTCGATCGGCTTGGAGTCGGGCCTGCCGCCCGCGCCCGCCGGCCGGCCCGGGGCGGTCCCCTCGAGCGGGTCGAGCGACAGCTCGAGGTTCGCGCCTTTCTTCTCCAGGGCGGATTCGTCCAGCTCCAGGCCCGAGGAAGCGTTGGCGGCGTCCCGGACCGGGCCTGTCTTGGGTTTGGGCTTGCCGTCCGCGTCGAGAGGACCGGTCTTCACCTTCGCGGCCTGCCCGACGGGGCCGGTCTTCGGTTTGGATGGAGCCGTCTCCTGCTTCATCGGTCCGGTCTTCGTCTTGGAACTGACCGGCCGGCCGGAGGCGAGCGGGCCAGTGGAAGGTTTTGCGGGCGCGAGCGGCTCGTCCTCGAGCCCCAGGTCGAGCGCGTCGAAGTCGATTCCCGGTTTCGCCTTGGCGGACGCGGGCGCGGGCTTCCGCGCCGCCTCCCCGGTCAGCTCGGCCATGCCGAACAGGTCGTCCACGTCGAGGCGGCTGGCCTTCCCCGCCGGGGGTGGCTGCGACGCCCGGCCGACCGCGGGAGCGGCGCGGGGCGGCTTCACGGCGGACGACCCGATCGAGCTTCCGACCGGTCCGGTCCCGCCGCGCCGCGGCGGGGCGACGGGCGGATCCAGCGAGGAGAGGTCGATGGTGTTCCCGGACGTCCCCGCGGAGGCGGGCTCGGCGGCGCCGGACTTCTTCACCGAGAACACATCTTTGCAGCTACTGCAACGCACGCGGACGCCGCGGTCGCTCACCTTCTCGTCGGCGACGCGGAAGCGGGTCTGGCAGCTCGGGCACTGGACGACCACGCTCCCATTCTCGCAGTGTGAAAGCGAGGCTGACAAGGAAATCCGCAGAGGGGAAACACCCACTCCGGAGCGCCTTGACACACACCGGCACCTGTGGGGGAATCCCCGTCCGGCGCTTCGCGTCAGAAGTGCCCTTGGAGCTTCCCAGATGAACGAGCAAGAGCAGGTAGCGACCCCCCAGGTCGGAAGCGACGCGCCGGAAGGGCGCAAGGAGCCCAAGGTCATCAAGCGGTACACGAACCGGAAGCTCTACGACACGGTCGAGAGCCGCTACGTGACGCTCGACGAGATCGCGCAGATGATCAAGGGCGGGGCCGAGGTGAAGGTGCTCGACAACCGCACCAAGGAGGATCTGACCTCCGTCACGCTGGCGCAGATCATCTTCGAAGAGGAGAAGAAGCGCTCGCAGATGCCGCTCGGCGTGTTGCGGGAGATCATCCGGCACGGCGGCGAGGCGGTGGCCGTCTTCTACCAGGACAAGGTCGGCAACAAGCTCAGCGAGCGCATCGAGGAGATGAAGAGCCGCACCGACGCGCTGCGCGAGAACATCGAGCAGAAGGTCCGGGGCGTGACCTCGCTCCTGCGCGGGTCGGAGGAGAAAGGGACCAGCCCGGTCAAGGAGGTCCTGGCCGCCGGCCAGACCGCGGTCGAGGAGCTGCGCGCCAAGGTGGACCAGAGCGTGAAGCAGGCGCTGGACTCCTTCGGCAGCGGCTCGATGGCGCAGGAGATCGAGAAGCTGCAGCGCAAGATCGAGGCGCTGGAGAAGAAGGTCGAGCAGATCGGCAAGTGACCACGCTGGCGCAGGCCCTGCTCCCGCTCCATCGCGGGTACCTGCGGCGCCTGGACGAGATGGCAGCCCGCATCGGCGACGAGGCGGTCCTCCGCGAGCCCACCGCGCGCGACGAGGCGCAGCGGCTCGTGCGGCACGAGAGCGGCTTCGTCCTGCGCTTCGACCTGGCCGACTCCCGCAGCGGCGAGACGTTCGAGGTGCACGGGGCCCGCCCCGACGAGCCGGCCGGGCGCGAGGTGCGCGTGGGCGCGGTGCCGTTCCGGCTCGAGCCGGGGAACTGGGAGGAGCTGACGCTGCGCTGCGCGTTCGCTGGTCAGCCCGCGGACGAAGACGTCGCGGCGCTCGCCGAGCTCCTCCACGGCTGGGCGGTGCTGGCGGCGCACGGCGGATTCACCGCGCGCGGCGAGGAAGCCGGCCGGTGGACGGGCAGGCTGCACTCGGCGGCGGTGCGGCTCGACGGAGTGGAAGTCGTGGCGGCGCTCGACCTGGGGACCTGCCCGCCCGCCGCCTTCGACGTCCTCGGGGACGCCCTGGCGGCTTTCGGCGGCGATCGGACGCCGCTGGCCCGCGTCGTCATCGGCGGGACGCGGCGCGAAGACTCCTGACACGCTCTGTCAGCAGCCCGGAGTAGACTGCCGCCCGTGCTGAAAGGCTTCCATCCCACCGTCGCCAGCTGGTTCGAGGGCCGATTCGGCACCCCCACCGAGCCGCAGTCCGCGGGCTGGCCCCGCATCCAGGCCGGCGAGGACACGCTCATCGCCGCCCCGACCGGCTCGGGCAAGACGCTCGCCGCCTTCCTCGCCTGCCTGGACGCGATGATCCGGCAGGGAGAGGCGCTGCCGGGAGAGACGCAGGTGGTGTACGTCTCCCCCCTCAGGGCCCTCGCCAACGACGTGCGCAAGAACCTGCTCGAGCCCCTGGCCGAGCTGCGGGCGCTGGGCGTACCGGACATCCGCACCGCGGTCCGGACCGGCGACACGGCGCAGGCCGAGCGCCAGCGCATGGTCAAGGCGCCGCCCCACGTGCTGGTCACCACGCCCGAGTCGCTCTACGTGCTGCTCACCTCCGAGAGCGGCCGGCGCATGCTGTCCACGGTGCGGACCGCGATCGTCGACGAGATCCACGCGGTGGCGCGCGACAAGCGTGGCGCGCACCTCGCGCTCTCGCTGGAGCGGCTCGAGGCGCTCTGCAAGGCGCGTCCGGTGCGCATCGGCCTGTCGGCGACGCAGCGGCCGATCGAGGAGATCGCGCGATTCCTGGTGGGGACCGCGCGGGTGGACGCGCGCGGCAAGCCGCGCTGCGCGGTGGTCGACGTGGGCCGCAAGCGCTCCTACGATCTGCGCATCGAGGTGCCGGGCCAGGAGCTGTCGGCGGTCGCCTCCAAGGAGCAACGCGAAGAGGTGTGCGACCGGGTGGCCGGGCTGATCCGGGAGCACCGCACCACGCTGGTCTTCGTCAACACCCGCCGGCAGGTGGAGCGGATCGCGCACGCGCTGGGCGAGCGGCTCGGCGAGGACCAGGTCTGCGCGCACCACGGCAGCCTCTCGCGCGGGCTGCGTCTTGCCGCCGAAGAGAAGCTGAAGCGGGCCGAGGTGAAGGCGGTGGTCGCCACCGCCTCGCTCGAGCTGGGCATCGACATCGGCGCGGTGGAGCTGGTGGTGCAGCTCGACTCGCCGCGCTCGCTCTCGGTCGCCCTGCAGCGCGTCGGGCGCGCGGCGCACACCCGCCACGGCGTGCCCAAGGCGCGCCTGTTCCCGCTCACCCGCGACCAGCTGGTCGAGTGCGCCGCGCTGGTGCGCGGCATCCGGGCCGGGCGGCTGGAGGAGACGCGCATCCCCGCGCACCCGCTCGACGTGCTCGCGCAGCAGATCGTCGCCATCGCCGCCTGCGAGGAGATCTCCGAGGACGTGCTCTACGCCCGCGTCCGCCGCGCCTGGCCGTACCGGGAGCTTTCGCGCAAGGACTTCGACGCGGTGATCGAGATGCACGCCGAGGGGGTCGCGCGCAGGGCGGGCCGGCTGGTCGGCGCGCGCCTGCACCGCGACGGGCTTTCGCGCACCGTGTCCGGCCGCCGGGGCTCCCGCCTCGCCGCGATGACGAGCGGCGGCGCCATCCCCGACACGGCGCAGTACCAGGTGGTGGCGGAGCCCGAGGGCGTGGTGATCGGGCAGCTCGACGAGGACTTCGCCATCGAGAGCCTGGCCGGCGACGTGTTCCTCTTGGGGAACGACTCCTGGCGGATCCGCCGGGTGGAGGCGGGCCGGGTCCGGGTGGAGAACGCGCACGGCGCTCCGCCCACCGTGCCCTTCTGGAACGGTGAGGCCCCCGGCCGCACCGCGGAGCTGTCGCGGGTCGTCTCCGAGCTGCGCGCCGAGCTGGACCCGATGCTCGGCGACCGCGCCTCTGCCGCCGCTTGGGCGGTCCGCGAGTGCGGCCTGACCGAGGCGGGGGCCGAGCAGGTCGTCTCGTATCTGGCCGCGGGCAAGGCGGCGCTCGGCGCGCTGCCCACCCAGGACGTCTTGATCGCGGAGCGCTTCTTCGACGACTCCGGCGGCATGCAGCTCGTCGTCCACGCGCCGTTCGGAGCACGGCAGAACCGCGCCTTCGGGCTCGCGCTGCGCAAGAGCTTCTGCCGGACCTTCGACTTCGAGCTGCAGGCGGCCGCCACCGACGACGCGGTGCTGCTCTCGCTGGGCCCGCAGCACAGCTTTCCGCTGGAGAGCATCTTCGACTTCGTGCACCCCTCGCGCGTGGACGAGGTGCTCACCCAGGCGGCCCTGCAAGCGCCCATGTTCGGCGTCCGCTGGCGGTGGAACGCGACCCGGTCGCTGGCGCTGTTGCGCCACACCGGCGGCCGCAAGGTGCCGTTCAACATCTTGCGCATGCGCTCCGACGACCTGCTCGCGCAGGTGTTCCCCGCCCAGGTCGCGTGCCAGGACAACGCCTTCGCCGGGCCGCTCCAGCCGGTGGACCACCCGCTGGTCAACGAGACCCTGCGCGACTGCCTGCACGAGGCGATGGACTCCGAAGGGCTCCGCGCGCTCCTCCAGAGGGTGGTGGGCCGCGAGGTGCGCCTGGTTGCGCGCGACCTCCCCGAGCCGTCTCCACTCGCGCACGAGGTGCTGAGCTCCGCGCCGTGGGCGTACCTGGACGACGCGCCGCTCGAGGAGCGCCGCTCCCGCGCCGTGTCGCTGCGCCGCACGCTGCCCGCGAAGGACGGCGACCTGGGCGCGCTCGATCCCGCCGCGATCGCCGAGGTCGCCGCGCAGGCGTGGCCCGAAGTGCGCGACGCGCGCGACTTGCACGATGCTCTCCTCTGCCTGGGCCTGTTGCCCGACGCCGAGGTCCCGGACGGCTGGCGCGAGGCGCTGTCGCAGCTCGCCGGCTCCGGGCGAGCGGTGCGTCGCGGGGAGCACTGGGCGGCGGCGGAGCGGCCCGCCCCGGAGCTGGTCGAGGTGGCGCGAGGTTGGGTCACCTGCATCGGCCCGTTCACGCAGCCCGGCCTGGCGCGCCGGCTGCGGCTGCCGGTGTCGGAGGTCGAGCTGGCCCAGCTCGAGTCGGAAGGCGTCCTGCTGCGCGGCCGCTTCACCCCGGGCGCGGGCGAGCAGGAGTGGTGCGAACGGACGCTGCTCGCCCGCATCCACCGGCTCACCCTGGGGCGGCTGCGCCGCGAGATCGAGCCGGTCGCAACCGCCGACCTCTTGCGCTTCTTCTTCCGCTGGCAGCACGTCCACCCGGGCACGCAGGTGCACGGGGCCGCCGGCCTGTCCGAGGTGCTGGGGCAGCTGCAAGGGTTCCAGGCCGCGGCGGGCGCCTGGGAAGGCGAGATCCTCGCGGCGCGCGTCGCCGGATACGCGCCCGCGCTGCTCGACCAGCTGTGCCTCTCCGGCGAGGCCGCGTGGGGCAGGCTGTCCTGCGCGCCCCTTGATCCGGAGGCCCCGCGCCGGCGCGCCGCGCCCAATCGGCTCACCCCGCTCGCCCTCTCCCGCCGGGAAGACCTGCCCTGGCTGCTCGACGCGACGCGCGGTCCGGCGGAGCCGCTGGGCGATCGCGCCCGCCGCCTCCACGCGCTCCTGGAGCAGCGGGGGGCGTTGTTCTTCCACGAGCTGCAGCGCCAGAGCGGCCTTGCCGCCGCCGAGCTGGAGGCGGGCCTGTGGGACCTCGTTGCCAAAGGGCTCGCCTCGTCGGACGGATTCGCCGCCGTCCGCTTCCTCACCTCGCCGCAGCGCCGGCCCGCCTCCCCCGGGCATCCCCTCTCGGCGGCGGGGCGCTGGTCGCTCCTGCGCCCGCCCTGCGAGGAGGCGGCCGTTCCCCGCCCGGCGTTCGGCGACGCGCCGGCGTATCTGGAGTCGCTCGCGCGGCAATACCTGCGCAGGTACGGCGTGGTCTTTCGCGACCTGCTCGCCCGGGAGCCCCGGCCCCCGCCCTGGCGGGAGCTGGCCAGGGTCTACCGCCGCCTGGAGGCGCGGGGCGAGCTGCGCGGCGGTCGGTTCGCGCAGGCCTTGTCCGGCGAGCAGTTCGCCTTGCCCGAGGCGCTCGACGCGCTCCGCTCCGTGAGGCGCACCCGCCCCGCGGGGACCGAGCGGGTGTCGGTCTGCGCGGCGGACCCGCTCAACCTGATCGGCATCCTGACGCCCGGTCCGCGCGTGCCGGCGCAGTCCGGCATCCGCATCGCCTTCGTGGACGGAGCGCCCGAATCGCAGCCGGCGCTCGCTACGGCGTAGTTCGCCTCCCGCGCCCCCCGGTCAGTGCCTACCGTCGCCCCCCAGAGGCGTAGCGGTGAATCCCCGCACCCAGGGCTGCGTCGTGCTGCTGGTACACGAGGATGCGGGCCGCCGCCTCGGCACGCGGGATCGTCTTTTCCGGAACGGCTACACGGTGCTGGTCGCCGGAACGCTGGCGCGCACCCGGAACCTATTGGCGGACCTCATGCCGGTGAGCGCGGTGGTGGACATGGGCGGCAACGTCGACCGGGCCGTCGAGCTGCAGGCGCAACTCGAGCAGGACCCGCGCTTCACCAGGGTGCCGATCATGCTGCAGCTCGATCTGGAGTAGCCCCCGGCTGGCCGGCGAGCCGGCGCCTCAGTTCGGCGGGGTGGGCGGGACCGTCGAGGCCGATTCCCGCTTCTGCAGCTCGGCGATCTTCGCCGACAGACCCTCGAAGACGCGCTCCAGCTCCTCGATCTTGCCCTGCAGCTTCTGCACGTCGCCGGAGGTGGGGATGTTCATCGTCGCCAGCACCGTCTGCACGTTGCGCTCGACCAGGCCCTTCGCCTCCAGGGCGGCGCTCACCGTCTTCTGCAGCGCGCCCATCAGCTTCTCGTTCGCGAGCAGCTGTGTGGCGAGCTTGCCGACGCGCTCCTCGCCGGTCGCGATCATCTTCTTGAGAACGGGATTGTCGCGCAGCATGGATCACCTCCCCGCCGCGCATTTCGCGCAGCTGGCCGCGACCCTAACGGCAGGGTGCGGGATGCGTCAACGGAAAGCAGGTCGAGGTCGGGGTCGAGGTCGAGGTCGAAATCCGCGCCGCAATTGCCGTTCGTTGACACCCCACAGACCCGCAACTACAGTCCCGCGCTCCCGTGCCACCGGCCGTACCAGACGCTCGCGCCGGGCTGCTCGACCGGCGGCTGGTGGTGGTCACCCCACCGGCCGTACCAGACGCTCGCGCCGGGCTGCTCGACCGGCGGCTGGTGGTGGTCACCGGGAAAGGCGGAACGGGCAAGAGCACGCTGTCCGCCGCGCTGGCGCTGGCGGCTTCGCGGCGGGGCAAGCGCGTCCTGGTGTGCGAGGTCACGGCGCGCGAGCGCGTGAGCGAGCTGCTCGGCCGATCCGCCTCGGGCACGCAGATCCACGAGCTGGCGCCGAACCTGTACTCGGTGCACGTCCGCCCGCCGGAGGCGATGCGCGAGTACGCGCTGATGATCCTGCGCTACGAGACGCTCTACAACCTGGTGTTCGAGAACAAGGTCGTTCGTTATTTCCTCACCGCGGCGCCCTCGCTGGCCGAGATCGTCATGCTCGGGAAGGTGTGGTGGCACGCGGCGCGCGAGATTGCGCGCGGGCGCCCGCGCTGGGACCTGGTGGTGCTGGACGCCCCCGCGACGGGCCACGGCCTCACCCTGCTCACCGTGCCCGACGTGTTCCTCTCGATCGTGAGCGAGGGGCCCCTCGCCCGCGACATGCGCGACATGCAGTCGCTGCTCAAGGACCCGGCGCGGTGCCGCACCTGCATCGTGACGCTGCCCGAGGAGATGCCGGCCAACGAGGCGATCGAGCTGCACCGGGCGCTCGATCAGCACGGCCTCCCCCAGGGCGCGCTCTTCCTGAACGGGGTCTTCGAGCCGCGGTTCACCCCGCAGGAGCGCACCCAGGTGGCGCGCGGCGGTCCCCTCCTGGCGGCGGCGGCGGACGCGGTGGAATCGCACGAGGCGCGCGCGGACCTCTCCGTGCGCTACGAGCAGCTGCTGCGCAAGGAAGTGCGGCTTCCGCTCTTGCCGGTGCCGCACCTGTTCGATCGGTCGTTCGGCCCGCAGGCCATCGAGAAGGTCGCGCGCGCGATCGAGGCGGCGTTGTGAGTCGGCCGGAGGATCGCGCGATCGCGCGCCGGCCCCCGCTGGACCAGGTGCTCGCGCGCCGCCGCGTGGTGTGCTGCGTCGGACCCGGCGGCGTGGGGAAGACGACCACCGCCGCGGCGCTCGCGTTGCGCGCCGCGATGGCCGGGAAGCGGTCGCTGGTGCTGACCATCGATCCCGCGCGCCGCCTGGCGAACAGCCTGGGGCTCAAGGCGCTCGGCAACCGGGAGACGCGCATCGACGAGGGCCTGTTTCGCGCCGCCGGCCTGCACCCGCGCGGCGAGATGTACGCGATGATGCTCGACCTCAAGCTGACCTGGGACGAGCTGGTGCAGAGGCAGGCGCCCTCGCCCGAGCGCGCCCGGCAGATCCTGGAGAACAGGCTGTACCAGAAGCTGTCCACCGCGATGGCGGGCAGCCTGGAATACATGGCGATGGAGAAGGTCTCCGAGCTGCGCAGCTCGGGGCGCTTCGACGTCGTGGTGCTCGATACCCCGCCCACCACCAACGCCCTCGACTTCCTCCGCGCGCCGGACCGCATCCTCGACGTTCTCGACAACGATGCGATGCGGATCCTGCTGGGGCCGATGCTCAAGGCGAGCCGGATCGGCCTGAAGCTCTTCGCGCTGCCCACCGGACTGGTGCTGCGCACCCTCGCCAAGTTCACCGGCCAGGACTTCCTCCGCGACCTGGCGCACTTCATGGTCGCTTTCGAGGGGATGTACGAGGGCTTCAAGCAGCGCGCGGCCCAGGTGAAGCGGCTGCTCGCCGGACCCGAGACCGCGTTCGTGCTGGTCACGACCCCGAGCCCGCTCAGCATCGAGGATGCGCTCTTCTTCCACCGCGCGCTGCAGGCCGACGGCATCTCCACCACCGCGCTGGTGGTGAACCGCGTCCAGCGCGATCCGCACCGCCTGGGAGGCCCCGATTCGGCGCCCGCGCTGCGCGAGGCGCTGCAGCTCGCCCAGATCCCCGACGGCGGCGATCCGCCCCTCTCGCAGCGACTCGCCCGCACGCTGGCCGAGCAGGCCACGCTCGCCGACCTGGACCGGCGGCAGGTGCAGGAGCTGTCGCGCACGTTGCCGGACGTGCCGCTGTACGTCGTGCCGCGCCTGCGGAAGGACGTGCACGACCTCGCCGGTCTGTGGCAGATCGACGAGTGCCTCTCCGCCGCGGAGGAGTGAATGGCGTTCTACCTGGGCACGGTCGAGCTCCCCACGCAGAAGAAGCAGCAGATGGTGGACATCACCGCGCGCGTCCGCGCCGAGGTGAAGAGCAGCGGCGTGCAGAACGGCCTCTGCACCGTCTTCGCGCCGCACTCCACCGGCGCCGTCACCATCAACGAGAACACCGACCCCGACGTGCAGACGGACATCTTGAACGCGCTCGAGCGCGCCGTCCCGCAGAAGGGGAAATACTACAAGCACGAGGAGGGGAACGCGCACGCGCACGCCAAGGCGGCGCTGGTCGGTTCTTCCGAGACGGTCCCGGTGCAGGGCGGGAAGCTGCTGCTCGGCACCTGGCAGGCGATCTACTTCTGCGAGTTCGACGGCCCGCGCAACCGCAAGCTGACCGTCGCCGTGGTGGGCTGATGCGGCCGCCGTGTCCCTCCTGATCGCGCGCGGCCTCTCGCTGCGCTACGGAGGCAAGGTGCTGCTCGACGGCGCCAGCTTCGTGCTCGGGGCGCGCGACCGGGCCGGCCTCATCGGGCCCAACGGGTCGGGCAAGTCGTCGCTC
>WNEY01000775.1_pt1 | contig 21066 bp, 17 predicted proteins | sample 5400531 | NCBI WGS metagenome assembly WNEY01 (sample SAMN13153338, study PRJNA577476) | soil metagenome | isolation source: 200 cm saprolite under Douglas fir tree site 1 | place: USA:California | collected 2015-04-18
TCACCGTCACATGCGGTCCCGGCAATATTCAGAACGGCGGTGGCATCTGCTATCCCGACGCGACCGGGATCGACTGGCAACTGCCGGCCAGCGAGCGCACCCGCACGCACTATTTCAACACCGATGCTTTCATCGATCGCAATACGACCGGGCCGTTCCGCTACGGCACCGTGCCGCGCAATTCGCTGATTGGACCAGGAATCATCAGCCTGGATGCGTCGGCCAACAAGCGGTTCCAACTGGGTGGCTCGAAGCTCATCGAGCTTCGCGTCGAGGCCTTCAACCTCCCGAACCGTCCGATCTGGAACCAACCCGGGTCGCAGCTGCGAACACCCAACTTCGGTGTGATCACGAGCACCAGGCTCGACTCGCGGCAAATCCAGATCGGAGCAAAGCTGCTGTTCTGATCGGACCTTCGGCGCCGGTGAGGAGCTCACCGACCTGCGGCAATGGACCCTGGCGCATAGACGAAACGCGCGATCAATAGGGCGCCTCGACATCTTCTCCGAGGTGGACGTCGAGGTCGACCGCACGCGGTACGAATGCGATCACGCGAAGGATCCGGCGCTGAGCGGTGCGAACGGCATCGGCGCCGTGATGAAGCCGCGCCGGCCGGACGCGCTGCTGTTTTCCGGGGCCGGAGCGAATCGGGCATCGCTGCGCGGCTGAGTGTTCCCAACCGTGCTCGTGCCGCTTGCCGTGATTCCGAGGGAGTCGACTCCGCCATTTCCCGCAGGGTGCGACGCGCCAGGCCGGAGCGCACAGCGTCAGCTTCACCGGCGTGGCGTGCAGCGCGGCCCGATTTCGGCGTCGGGTCAGGTACTGGAGAATCAAGAGTGCGCGAAGCTGCTGGACCATCTAGTAGACACGTAGACAGGTAGCACGCGTGCCGCCTCCGGGGCCGACGTGGCGCCGGGCGCCGCGGCGAGGCACTGCGTGCCGCTTCCGTGCGGGGCCTGAGCGCCGGGTCTCGCGCTCGCGCTCGCGCGTCGCGCCTGAGCGCCGGGTGTCCCCCCCGCGCGCCGCACCTGAGCACCGGGTGTCGCCCGCGCTTGTCGCACCTGCGCGCCGAGTCTCGCCCCAGCACGTCGCGCCTCAGCGCCGCTTGTCGCTCCCGCGCGCCGCGCCTGAGCGCCGGATGCCCCTCCTGCGTGCCGGTAACTGAACGGTCCCGCGCTCCGACGACGGTGGCGCGTTTTGCGCGTGCGTTTTTGCCGTCCTGCCTTCGCGCTGGCAACCGCAGGCGTCGTTTTTCGTTCGGTGATCCGGCACAGGCTCCGCGCTCTCCACGCACGTCACGGGATCTCCTCAATCCGCAGCGGCTTCGACCGACGCGTGTGCGCGCCGGCGAAGGGTCCGACGCTTGCCTCTGACCGGGGCGACCCTGCCTCCATCGTGGACCTCTCGTGGGGCTCGACCTCTCTACGGGCCGGCGGTTCTTGCGGCAGGGTCTTTCACTACAGCACAAGGAGGTTTCGATGTTCCGTTCCATTCTGTCGATCGTCGTCGTCGCGTCGTGGCTTGCCGTTCTCCCTTCCCATGCAGGTGCGGCGCAACAGAAGGCTCCGGCGCAAACCGCCGCGAAGACCGCCGCTACGAGCATCATCAACATCAACACCGCGTCCGCCGGCGAGCTCGATGGTCTGCCCGGCGTCGGCGCGAAGACCGCCGCGCGCATCGTCGAGTACCGCCAGAAAAACGGACCGTTCAAGAAGGTGGAGGAGCTGATGAACGTGCGTGGTGTCGGCGAAAAGAATTTCCTGAAGCTGAAGCCGCAGATCACCGTCGGGCCGGCGAAGACCGATCACCCGGACGAGCGGTGAGCCCCGGGGTCCGGCTGCGCAGGCAGCCGGACCCATCGCGTCATGCCACCGCCTATTTGTTGCCGCGGCTATTCGCTGCTGGAGCTGGTGTTTGTCACCGGCATAGCCGTCACGGTCAGTGCGGTCGCCGTGCCGCAGTATCTGTCGGCGCTCGACGACTTCCGCGCATCGGGTGCGGCCCGCTACGTGTCGGCGCGGTTGCAGCGTGTCCGAATGGAGGCGGTCATGCGATCGGCGGAGGTCGCGATGCGGTTCACAACGGCGGGGACCGGATACACATACGAGGTGTACGTGGACGGCAATCGGAACGGCGTGCTCACGCGCGACATTCAGCGAAGTATCGACCGTTCGATCGGCGCGCGCGAGCGCCTGTCCGAGCAGTTCGCGGGCGTCGAGTTCGGGGTGATCCCCGGGCTGCCGAGTATCGACGGAGGCGCGCCGCCGGGCAGCGATCCGATACGCCTCGGGGTTGGCAATGCGGCGAGCTTTTCCGCCGCCGGCACCTCGTCGACGGGTACGGTCTACATCCGTGGCCGCCGCGATTCTCAATACGCTGTCCGGATTTTTGGCGACACCGGAAAGACCCGTCTGTTGAAGTTCGATCGCGCTATCTGGCAGTGGAGACCGCTATGACCGCAGGTTGGACCGACCGGCGCCGCATGCGCCGCCTTCAACGCGTCGAAGACCACCTCATCGTCTCCGCGCGCGTGCGGCCGGGGCATCGCGCGCAGCTGATCGATGTGTCGGCGGGCGGCGCGTTGATCGAAACACAGTACCGACTGCTGCCGGGCGCGTCAGTGGAGCTTCAGATGGAAACGGACACGCGTCACACGAGCGTTCGCGGCCGCATCCTGCGCTGCGCCGTTGTCCGCGTGCGGCCGACCTGGGTGTGTTATCGCGGCGCGATCGGTTTCGATCGCCACCTTCTATGGTTCGTCGACGAAGCCGGTGCGCCGTCTGCGACCAAAGTGCGGCTGGCGCACCCCGGACGGGCAGACGCTACCCCGCAGGTGATCTGAGATGACAACTGCTCTTGCAGATTTTCGGGCTATTCTCGAGGACCCGTCCGGCTCGCCCGTTGGCACCGCGTTTGGTTCCCGCCCCGGCATGCCGCTCCACGCTGCACGCCAGCGCGATCGACGCCAGGGGCTCGCCGAGTTGCTGTCGGCGCTCACGCGGTCGCTCGATCGCCGCCACGACATTTCGCTGATGCGCGGCGCGTTCGAGGAGACGCTGCGGCACATGGTCCCGCTGCGGACTGTTCATCTGCGGGAAGCTGGCAGCCGCTGGACGAACCGCCCCGAGGCGATTTGCGGGCCCGAAGCGGTCGCGCTCGAACTGCCCGGCACCGACCCGGTCCTGCAGGGCGTGCTCGAGGCGACATTCGATCCTGGATGCTGTCTCGGCGAGTGGGACTTCCAGATGCTGGGGCTCGCAGCGCACGTCGGCGCGCTCGTCCTCGAGATCGAGCGCTCACGCATCCAGTTGGCCCGGGCAGGGCTGCTGATGTTGAGTCGTTTGCGGCGCGACGGCGCCACGCCGCTCATCGGATCGACGCCTGTCATGCACACGCTGCGCGCCGCGATCGAGCGGGTTGCTGCGACCGATTTCACCGTCTTGCTCGAAGGCGAAAGCGGGGTGGGCAAGGAGCTGGTCGCGCATCGGATCCACGAGCTGAGCCGGCGGCGGAACGGTCCGTTCATCGCCATCAACTGCGCGGCGCTGGTCGAAACGCTGCTCGAGGCCGAGTTGTTCGGCATCGAGGATCGGACGGCCACGGGTGTCCGCGGCCGGCGAGGGAAATTCGAGGCAGCGGATGGCGGCACCCTGTTTCTCGATGAAGTGCCCGATCTCTCGCCCTCGGCGCAGGCCAAGCTGCTGCGTGCGATCCAGGATCTTGCCGTGGAGCGGGTCGGCGGCCAGGGCACGCATCGCGTCGACATCCGGGTTGTCGCCGCGACGAACAGGAGCTTGCTCGAGCTGGTCGGTCAGCGGCTGTTTCGGCCCGATCTCTTCTATCGCCTGAGCGGTGTGGACATCCGAGTGCCGACGCTGCGCGAGCGTCGCCCCGACATCCTGGAGCTGGCGCACTACTTCCTCGAGCGCTATCGAGCAACGCGCCCGCTCACGCTGTCGGCCAGCGCGGCCGACGCGCTCATGACATACGACTGGCCCGGTAACGTCCGCGAGCTGGAGCGGCTCATGGAACGCGCTGTGACGCTCGCGGAATCGGACGTCATCGAGCTCGACGATCTGCCGCCGACAATCCGCGGTGACTATGCGGCAGCGCTTGGACCGTCGATGAGGCGAAACGACAGCCTGCGGGCGTGGGCCAGCCGCTATGCGCGGCTGGTGCTGTACCGCTGTCAGGGCAACAAGCGCGAGGCGTGCCGCGCACTCGACATCAGCTATCACACGCTGCAGTCGTATCTCCGTTTTCCCGTCCACGATCCAGCCGCACCGGAGGCGTGGGAGGGGGAAACCGAATCTCCGGCGACGATGCCGGCCGAGTCGGCGGTGTGATTGGAAACGGCTGCGCGAATCGCGCGGCCTGCGCCGGGTGTCTCCGGCGAACCCGAAGGCAAACGAGGCAGGGCAGCATCACGCTGCGAGGTCGCGCGTTTGACCTGCGAAGGAGGCCGTATGACCACTCGTCTCACGCGACTGTTGCGCATCGCGCCGATCGTGCTCGCGGCGACGTTCGTGCTCGGAAACAGCGCACCGGCAGACGCCGGATGCTTCATCGCGCTGGCTGAATGCTACGGGCGCGCGGCGGCGGAAACCACCTACTGGCGGTCCGTGCTCGCGAGCGGCGACTGCGAGCTGGACTTCGCCGACTGCGTGCGCCGCGCGCTTATCGGTCGATAGGCACCCTGCCGGGTGAGCCTCGGGCGGCTCGCCCGGCTTTTTGATGCTGCTATGACACCTTTATTTTTGTCTGTTTCCTTGATCGTTGCCGGCGCCGTCGAGCCGCTTCACGCACGCCTCGTCTCCGCCGGCCCGCCCCTGCCCTCAAGCCTTATCGTCGGGCGCGCCGTCTGCGCCGGCACGACGTGGTTGCTCACCGACCGCCCCGTGCTCATTGCCGTTACGCACGATCGCCGCGCGGTCACGGTGCGACCCGTCAGAGGTCTTCAGCCTGCCGATCGCCCCTGGGGTCTCGCCTGTCTCACCGACGGTACGCTCTGGACGCTGGCCACATCGCGCGCTCTCGTTCGGCTGGCGCCAGAGGCCATCGCCCGCGAGCGCATCGAGCTGCGGTGGCCGCGACTCGTCCTCTTTGGCTGGCTCGATCGCGTTCTGTTCGCGCAGCTGCCATTGCCGATCGCCAGGCCCATACTGGCGTCGAGCCCACCGCGCGACACAGGCGAGCCGGCGCCGTGGCCGAAGTTCTTTGGCCGCGCCGCGGAGGCTCGATCCGATCTGCTTGCACGCAATCTCATCAACTGCGGGATCGGCAGACAACGCCATCTGCCATGCTGGTTCGCGGATGACCGACGAGTCACCGTGTCCGACGGGGCCAGCGCGCGGTCGATTTCGTTTGCGGCCCTCTATGGTGCTGACGTGGACGCGTCCGCGCCCATTTGGGACCTCGCGATTGGCGGCGGCGACACGCTGTGGCTCCTGGTCACGGCCGTCGCGCCCTCGCGCGGGCATAAAGCGGGAGGACGCCTCGTGAAAACCGACCGTGAGGGCGTCGAGCAGTCGTCGCTTCGGCTGCCTACGGCTGCGCGGACGATTCTCTCGGCAACCGACACGACATGTGTCGTGCTGACCGTCGAGGGAACGTTGATGGAGGTCCGGAGCCAATGAAGCAACCGAGCCCGCTCCGGTTCTTGTGGGAAATCTTGCGGCCTGGCCGCACGGCCGTCGCCGTGCTGCTGATTGTGCTCGGATATGCGACCTATCTCGCGACACTCGGCGACTATGGCTTCGACGAGGCGATGACGATGATCCTGGTCGCGCAGATTCTCACCGCGTCGACGGGATACCGCGAGCGCCTGCTTCGCGGGCACTTCGACGCGATACTGGCAGGCCGTCGCCGGCGAGAGCCTGTGGCGCTTGCGCACGCCGCCTTGTCACTGGTGCCAGGTCTCGTGCTGTGGCTGGCCTTCGGGGTCGTCGACCATTTTCTGACATCGCGCCGATCGATGCCCATCACGTCGGGTGGCTTGGCGATGTTCGCTTACGCCTCGCTGGTCGTGTGGGCCGTCTCGCTCTGGCTCGGGAAGAACTCCGGCGGTGTGCTCTGGCTCGCCTCGCTGATCGTTGTCGCCGCCGCCGGCAGGGTTCAGCTGCTGCGCGAGGCGTACGGAACGTCCGGCGCCGGCTGGCTCGCGACTGCGCGTGCCGTCGGGGCTGCGCTCGCCTTCCCCCTGGTGATGGTTGAGAACGGCGGATACGTCGAAACGCCGGTGCTCGTGGGCGTGTGGATCGCCACCGCTTTTGTCCTCGCTGCCGGCGTGTGGACGATCGTCTCGCTCGACGCTGCGCTGAAGGAGCCGGCATGACGACGCGCGGCACACTCACCGCTGTGACGAAATCCTACGGGCGGCATGTTGGGGTGCGCGATGTCACGCTCGCGGTGGGCACGGGCGAGGTGGTCGGGCTCGTCGGACCGAACGGTGCGGGCAAGAGCACGCTGTTGAGACTATTCGCGGGACTGTTACGTCCAACAGCGGGACGCGTCAACGTCGCTGGCAATGGCTCTCAGCCCTCAGTGCGATATTTCGCCGGCGAACATACGCTGCCGCCCGGGGTGCCAGCCAGACGCTGGCTCCGGTCGTGGTCTGCGCCCGGCACTCCGGCCGCGACCAATCGTCGTCTCGGTACGTTGTCGAGAGGCACGCGGCAGCGCGTCGGGCTGGAGACGACGCTGATCGGCCCCGCGCCTTTGCTCGTGCTGCTCGACGAACCCTGGGAAGGTCTCGACCCGGATGCGAGCCGCTGGCTGAGCGACTACCTCATGGAGTGGCGCGCCGCCGGCGCCGGCATCCTCCTGTCGTCGCATCGGATTCACGACCTGGCTGACATCTGCGATCGGTGCCTGTTTCTCGTCAACGGACAGCTGGCTCCCGAATCAATCGACGCCAGTACTGTGGGCCTCAGTGTCCCGCGCGCGGCGTCGCTGTTCGCAGCATTCGATCGAACGAAGATCACACGATGACCTCGATTCTTCTCGCCTCGCTGCTCGCGTCGCTGACGCAAGTGATATCTGGCGAGATCCCGCCGGGCCTCACCGCCCCCGCCCGCGTCATCTTCGTGACGGCCGACGGCAGTCCCGGCGATGTGCGATGTGACGAGCACGCGCGCCGTTGGTCGTGCGCCGGTGTCACCCCCGGGGTGCGGGGGCTCGTTGTCTTCGTTGGCGACGATGGCGTGGCGTCAATCAGCATCGGAATGCCCGACGTCGACGTGCCTGTCTCGAGGTGGGGCCGTGTGGTTCGAGTGACCGCGGGAGGCGCCGCGCCAGACGACCTCCACGATCTTCACATGTCAGCGTGGAAGCCGGAACGCTCGCGCGCGCGGCCGAACACGCGTCGTTTCAGACCCGTCGCCGATGACGATGTGCATGTGGCACCGATGTCACCGAGCTCGTTCTGGATCGCCGGCACCACGACGGACCCCGACGCGTTTGTATTGCTCGAAGGTCCCGCCGTCGGTACCACTCGGCTCGCAGCATCTCGCCTCAGCGAGGGTCCGCCTGACGAGCCGCTCTATCTCCCGGCGGCCGTCCCGCTGACGATCGTCGGACGTGTGCACGGCTCGCACGGCGAGGATGCCGACGGTGCCGACGTCGAGCTGTTCGCGCTCCTCGCGCCGGACGATCCGGCAGTGGTGCGCGCGCGCGACGATGTGCCACTCCTTCATCGTCTTTCGGCGAAGGCGTCGGCAGACGGCCGCTTTCGAATCGAGCGGGCGCCCGACGCTCCGTTGCTGATCGCGGCGGCGCATACCGTATTCGGCGCAGGAGGAGTGTGGATATCCTCCGCCGCGGTGCCGGTCGACGTGGAGCTGACACCGCCGGCGCTCGTAAAAGGCCGTGTGCTCAAACATCGGCTGCCTGTGCCGGCCGCCCGCGTGCGTTTCGTTCCGGATGCCGATGCGTGGGCCTCGAGCACGGATCCGGCGGACCACATCAGCGAGGAAACATTCACCGCCAGCGATGGCACGTTCGCGCTGCCGCTGCCGCCAAAACGCGTCGGCGTCATTCGCGTGCTGCTCGACGATGGCACTGGCGTGCGTGTGGCGGTACCGAGTCTGGTGATCCAAGGCGATGTGCTTGTTGGCGACCTCACCGTGCCTGACGCGCGCCGGTTGTTCGTCCGCCTCGCCGATGGACCAGGCTGCTCAATCGTGGCTGCCGGACCGGTCGGCGCGCTTGGTCTCGAGATCGTCAAGGCTGCCAGCGCGACGACCGTGTACGAACTGGAGCTGCCCGACGCCGGCGTCTGGTCGCTCAACGCCGAGTGCGGCGGAGAGATCTACGAAGTCGAACCGCCGCTAGTCGCCGTGCCGGCTGAGGGCCACCCGTCGGCGGTCGATGCCCGCGTTCTCAAACCGGCTGGCGATTCTTGACCCGCGCGGAACGCGCATAGTACCGTTACCTGTTCTGGCTCACACGCGCAGCCCTTCATGGAACAGGCCACCGACACACTACTCAAGAAGACGCCGCTCAACGCTCGTCATCGCGCTTCCGGCGCGAAAATGGTCCCGTTCGGCGGGTGGGATATGCCCGTCGAGTACTCCGGCATCGTCGACGAACATACCGCCGTGCGTACGCGTGCCGGGCTCTTCGACGTCAGCCACATGGGCGAGATCGAGATTGCCGGCAGAGATGCGCTCGCGGCCGTCCAGCGCATCTCGTCCAACGACGCGTCGAAGCTGCAGGTGGGGCAGGCCCAGTACTCCGGTCTGCTGACGCCGCAGGGCACCTTCGTCGACGACCTGCTGGTGTATCGCCTCGCGCCCGCGCACTTCCTGCTCGTCGTCAACGCCGGGAACATCCAGAAGGACTACGCGTGGATCGCCGAGCAGATCAAGCCGGCAGGGGATGCGGTCGCGGTTGACGCCAGCTCGCGGTACGGGCTGATCGCGTTGCAGGGGCCCCGCGCGCTCGAAGTCCTGCAACCGCTGACCGGCGTCGATCTGACTGGCATCAAGTACTACTGGTTTGCGCACGGGGAGGTCGCCAACGTGCGCGCGACCGTCTCGCGGACCGGCTACACCGGCGAAGACGGCTTCGAGATCTTCGTCCCGCCGCAGTCGGCCGACCGCGTCTGGCTGGCGCTCCTCGAGTCCGGCAAAGCCGCGGCCGTAGTCCCGTGCGGCCTCGGCGCGCGCGACACGTTGCGCCTGGAAGCCGGCATGCGCCTGCACGGCAACGACATCGACGAGACGACAACCGCTGTCGAGGCCGATCTGAATTGGATCGTCGGCTGGAAGAAGGACGACTTCATCGGCGCAGGCGCGCTGCGCGAGCAGAAAGCTGCCGGCCCGAAGCGGAAGATCGTCGGGTTCGAGATGCTCGATCGCGGCATCGCGCGCCACGGCTACGACGCGTACGTCGGCGACATGAAAGCCGGCGGCGTCACGAGCGGCACGCAGACGCCGTATCTCAGGAAGGCCATCGGCATGGCGTATCTGCCGGTCGAGCACACCGCCATCGGCACCGAGTTCGACGTCGACATCCGCGGCCGCCGCTGCCGCGCGCGCATCGTGCCCCTGCCGTTCTACAAGAGGCAAAAATAATGGCGTATCCGGTCGGCTTCAAGTACACGAAAGACCACGAGTGGATCGAGCTCGCGAACGACAAGGGCAGGGTCGGCATCACCGACTACGCGCAGCAGCAGCTCGGCGACGTCGTCTACATCGAGCTGCCGGAAGTGGGGGCGAAGCTGAAGCAGGGGCAGTCGTTCGGCACGATCGAGTCGGTGAAGGCCGTGTCGGAGCTATATGCGCCGGTGACCGGCGAAGTGGTCGAGGTGAACGCGGCCCTGAAGGACAAGCCGGAAACGGTGAACAAGGACCCGCACGCGAGCTGGATGATCGTCGTCAGGCTGACCAACCCCGGCGAAGCCGGCGCGCTCCTCGACGCGACGCAGTACCAGGATCTCGTAAAGTAGCCCTCAGGCCTCATGGTTTTCGACTTCGAGCCATTTCAATCTCGCCACATCGGACCCGACGCGGAAGAACGCGATGCCACGCTGAAGGTCGTCGGCGCGCCGTCTCTGGACGCGCTGATCAACGAAGCTGTTCCAGCGCGCATCCGCCTGAAGGCGCCGTTGAACCTCCCCGAGGGCCAGAGCGAGCATCATTTCCTCAAACAGCTGCGGCACACGGCGTCGCGCAATCAGATCTTCCGTTCGTTCATCGGCCTCGGCTATTACGACTGCATAACTCCCGGCGTCATCCTGCGGAACGTCCTCGAGAATCCTGGCTGGTATACGCCGTACACGCCTTATCAGGCCGAGATCGCCCAGGGCCGCCTCGAGTCGCTGCTCAACTTCCAGACAATGGTGCGCGATCTGACCGCCATGGAGGTCGCGAACGCGTCGCTGCTCGATGAAGCCACCGCCGCCGCCGAGGCGATGACGATGCTGGCGCGCGTGCAGGCGAAGCGCATCGACGGCGGCGTCGGGCCGCCGCAGTTTCTGGTGGCGGATTCCTGCTACCCGCAGACGCTGGACGTCCTCCGGGCGCGCGCGGAACCGCTCGGCATCGACATCGTGCTCGTGCCGAGCGATCGGCTGAGCGACACAGAGTTCGGCGATCGCGTGTTCGGCGCGCTGGTGCAGTCGCCGGACTCCGCAGGGCGCGTGCACGATCTGCGGGCGTTCATCGCACACGCGAAAAAGGCCGGCGTGCTGGTGGCGGTCGGGACCGATCTTCTGAGCCTCACCCTGCTCACGCCCCCCGGCGAAATGGGCGCCGACGTCGTCTACGGCAACTCGCAGCGCTTCGGCGTGCCGCTCGGCTACGGCGGCCCCCATGCGGCATTCTTCGCGACGCTCGAACGCGACGTCCGCCAGGCGCCGGGCCGCATCATCGGCGTCTCGATCGATGCGCACGGCAACACGGCGTATCGGATGGCGCTGCAGACGCGCGAGCAGCACATCCGGCGCGAGAAGGCGACGTCGAACATCTGCACGGCGCAGGCGCTGCTGGCGAACATCGCCGCGATGTACGCCGTGTATCACGGGCCGAAGGGCCTGACCGCCATCGCGTCGCGCGTCCACGCGTACGCGAAGCTGCTCGAGCACGAGCTGGGTCAGCTCGGGTACCGCCAGCTGAACGACGTCTACTTCGACACGCCGCGCTTCGAGGTCCGCGGCGGAATGGACTCTGTCGACCGGATCCGCAAGGCCGCGCAGAAGTCGAAGTTGAATCTCGGCTACCGCCGCGACGGCACGATCCACGTGGCGCTGGACGAGACCACCGATGCCGACGACATCGCGGCGATCGTCCTCGCGTTCGCGGCCGGCGCCGGCGATGCCGCCGTCGCGACCGGACCGGTCCTGTCCGACCAGGCGCGCAAGGCGGGTGGACACCTCGATCTCTCCTACTCGAAGGGGCTCGCCCGCACTTCAGGTTTCCTGACGCATCCCGTATTCAACACGCATCACTCAGAGACGCAGATGATGCGCTACATCCGGCGCCTCGAGCGGAAGGACATCGGGCTCGACACGTCGATGATTCCACTCGGCTCCTGCACCATGAAGCTGAACGCGGCGTCCGAGATGCTGCCGATCACGTGGGGCGAGTTCAACAAGATCCACCCGTTCGCGCCGCTGGATCAGACGGAGGGCTATCAGCAGATCTTCCGCGAGCTCGAAGCGATGCTGTGCGAGATCACCGGCTTCGCCGCGGTGTCCCTGCAGCCCAACTCCGGCGCGCAGGGCGAGTTCGCCGGCCTCATGGTCATCCGCAAGTATCACCTCGATCGCGGTGAGACACATCGTGACGTGGTGCTGATCCCGGCGTCCGCGCACGGAACGAACCCCGCCAGCGCCGCCATGGTCGGCATGCGCGTCGTCGTTGTCGCCAGCACACGCGAGGGGAACATCGACGTCGACGATCTGACAGCGAAGGCCCGGGAGCACAGGGATCGGCTCGCGGCACTGATGGTCACCTACCCGTCGACGCACGGCGTCTTCGAGGAGAGCATCCAGGACATCTGTTCGATCGTCCACCGGCACGGCGGCCAGGTGTACATGGACGGTGCGAACATGAACGCGCAGGTGGGCCTGACGAGCCCGGCGGTCATCGGTGCCGACGTGTGCCACATCAACCTGCACAAGACGTTCAGCATCCCGCACGGCGGCGGTGGTCCTGGCATGGGGCCGATCGGGGTTGCGACACATCTGGCGCCGTACCTCCCCGGTCATCCGATCGTGAAGACCGGAGGGGAGCGCGCTATTCATGCGCTGTCGGCCGCGCCGTGGGGCAGCGCCAGCATCCTGCTGATCTCGTACGCGTATATGAAGATGCTCGGGGGCAACGGCATGACCGACGCCACCCGCTACGCGATCCTGAACGCGAACTACCTGAAGTCGCGGCTGGAGCCGTATTTCCCGGTGCTCTACACACGCCCGAATGGCCGCGTCGCGCACGAGATGATCTTCGACCTGCGGCCGCTGAAGCAGGCGAGCGGCATCGACGAGACGGACATCGCGAAGCGGCTGATGGACTACGGCTTCCACGCGCCGACGGTCTCGTTCCCGGTCGCCGGCACGATCATGGTGGAGCCGACCGAGAGCGAGGCGAAAGACGAGCTCGATCGCTTCTGCGAGGCGCTCATCGCGATCCGCGGCGAAATCCAGTCGGTCATTGACGGCAAAGCAGATGCCAAGGACAACGTACTGAAGAACGCGCCGCACACTGCCGGAGCCGTCGCCTCAGAGGACTGGAGCCACCCCTATTCGCGCGAACAGGCGGCCTTCCCGCTGCCCTTCGTTCGCGCGAACAAGCACTGGCCGAGCGTCGGACGGATCGACAACCCGTACGGCGATCGCAACCTGATGTGCTCCTGCCCGCCCGTCGCGGAATACGCGTAGGGCGTGACCATGACGTCCACGTCTGACCGCGGAGAACGCACAGCGCGCAGAGAAGAGCTTGCACTGCGGGATCTGCGCGCTCCGCGGCTGAGCGTGATCGCGTTGCTGGGTCTTGTCGTCGTCCTCCGTCCGGTCCCGCGCGCTCAGACGCCCGGGGACCGCGCCTTCGAAACCCTGGCGGAGCTCGTCACCGCGAAGATGCGCGAGTATCACGTGCCCGGCGTGGCGCTCGGCGTCGTGCGCGGCGGGCGCACAGACGTTCGAGGGTTCGGCGTCACGAGCGTCGAAGACGGGCTGCCCATCACCGCCGATACCATCTTCCCGCTGGCGTCGATATCCAAAACGGTGACCGCGACGTCGATGATGCGGCTCGTCGAACAGGGGCGCGTGAATCTCGGCGCGCCGGTGCGTAGATACCTGCCTGATTTTCGCGTGGAGGACGAAGCCGCGAGTCGGGACGTCACGATCTGGCATCTGCTGACGCACACGAGCGGGTGGGAAGGGCAGCTCGGCGCGGTCGAGCGCGGCGACGAAACGCTCACACGCTTTGTCGCAGGGCTCTCGACGAACATGCAGCTCGCGCCGCCCGGCGCGGCGTGGAGCTACAACAACGCCGGGTTCGGCGTCGCCGGGCGGGTGATCGAAGTTGTCACCGGCACGCCGATCGGCGAGGCCTTCAACGATCTCACGTTCAAGCCGCTGGGGCTTTCGCTTGCATTCACGCGCGTCGGTGACATCGTCACCCATCGCTTCGCGCTCGGCCACCGGGTGAGCGCGGAAGGTATCGCAACGGTCGTGCGGCCGTTTGCGCTCGGTTCGACGGTGCCAGCCGGTGGCGTCGCGATGTCGATGGGCGATCTGTTGACGTATGCGCGCTTTCATCTGGGCGACGGCACGAGCGCGACCGGCGCGCGGGTGCTGGCACGCGCCACGCTCGAGGCGATGCGGACGCCGCAGCTTCGAAAGCAGGCGATGGACGACGACATGGGGATTGGATGGCACTTGCGGACGGTTGGGAATCTGCGAACGGCCGCGCACGGCGGCACGTTCGCCGGCCACATCCTGCTGCTGGAGCTCGTCCCGGAAAAGAACTTCGCCATCGCGATGCTCACGAACGCGGGCAACGGCTGGCGACTGATTCAGGACGTGGAGCGCGCCGCGCTGCAGGCCTACGAGGGCGCGACGTTTCGAATGAACCAGGCGATCGCCCACCGCGGGCTGAACGAAACGTTGCCGGCGGTGGCGCCGCTGGCGCAGCAGCCCGACGTGACGCCTTACAGCGGACGATATGCGCGTCCGATGAATGCGGTCGTTGCGCGAGAGGAGAACGGGCATCTCGTCGTGCAGGTTCATCCGAACACCGGCAAACCCGACCCGGAAGTGCCCGTGGCGTTTTACGGGCCCGATCGCGCCGTCGTCCTGTCCGGCCCGGAACAGGGCGCCTCGATAGAATTCATCCGTGGCAGCGATCGTACGGTGCGGTGGATCCGCGTCACAGGACGGATTGCAGCCCGGGTCGAACAGGCGTCGCGGCCGTGATCTTGCTGACGGGTTACACATCTTGACGCGTGACGGGATGTGTAGATCGCGACCAACCTGGCGCTCGACGACAAACTGCTCGACGAAGCGCCGCTGAAGATGAGCAGGGCCACCAAACGGGAGACGGCCACCGAAGCGCTGAAACAGTCTAATGTGCTTGCCACGAGCCGCCGAATGCCCTCAGCATCTCCATCGCCGCGCGGCGGTTCGCGATTGCATTCGGATGCGCGTCGAAGGGGCTCACCCACAGCGTCTTCGGATCCTTGTAGCTGGAGAAGGCGGGCAGAAGATCGAGGCAGGGGACGTGCGCGTCCGCGCCGATGGCGCGCACGCGATCGTGCATGAAGCCGACCGGATAACCTGATCCGTTCGGCCCCATTGCGTCGGTCATCGGAAACAAGACGAGGCCGCATGGCACGCCGGCAGCCTTTGCGCGCGCGATGAACTGTCGCAGCATCCCGAACGCCAGTTGCGCGTTCGGAGCGTTCGGAGCGCGCAGGTTACGCGCGAGGTACTGCACGTAACTCTCCGCGAGGCCGGTCGCTTCCTGAATCTGCACCCAGTGGCTGTTGACCATGTCGTACAACACGGAAGAGCGCCCCCAGCCGCGCGCCGCGCTGTCAGAAATCAGCGGATGCGGTCGAGGCCGCCGCATCTGGGTGGTCTCGAAGTCATTGATGTAAAGCTGTAAGAGGACGAAGTCGGGTTTGAGCGGCAGCACCTGCTCGAGGACCTCGAGGTGCTGCGGCATGTCGTGCCCGGGGACGCCGAAATTCAGGACCTCGTAACGAGGGCCGAGGGAGCCTTCCAGCAGGTTCGAGAAACGCTCCGCCGCCTCGATGCCCTGGCCCCACGTGAACGAATCGCCGATCACGGCAATGCGGTAGCGCTGCGGATCTTTCGGACCCGGTTCGCGATCGCGAAACCCCAGACTGTTGTTCGAGACCCGCGGCGGATGCGCGGCCGCGAAATAATCAGCGGCGTTGCCGCTCGATCGGACGTGACGGTACCAGTATCGAAGCGCGTATTCGCTCGCCACGAGCATGGTGGCGAGCACCGTCAGCGCAAATACCAGCCGGAAGAGGACGCGGACGCTGCGACGGCTCACGCCGCGCTCGGACCAGACCATCGACAGATGCCGTCATCGTATCACCGAGCCGGCATCAGTCCGCTCGGGCTGCCCGAGATCCTCCTAACGCGCGGCCCCTGAAAGCAGAACGAGTAACACTCCGGCGCCAATCGCGGCGCCGACTCCGGCGTACTTGCCGAAGCTCACGTGATCCTCGTAGCGCTCCAGCGCCTCCAGCCTGTCGAACGAGATGTGCCGCGACGATTCGGGCACGCGAGTGGCCGGCTTCACGGTGATGCCCGATTCGCCGACCGCGAAGAGCACCGCCTTCAGGCGCTCGCCGTCGCGCATGCGCAGCTTGATGGTCGATCCGATCGGAATCTGCTCGGCGTCGGCTCGCCATGCCGCGGCCGGGCGCGCGTTGGCGGGTTCTGCCCGGGCGATCGGCATGCCGCTGATTGAGATGCACAGGAACGCCGCGATTGTCGCTCGTGTTCGGGTCATGGCCGTCTCTCCTTGTTCCTATCCGCCAAAATGGGTCAGCACTACCATCAACAGCGTCATGAATACGCCGGCGCCCACGCCGGTGCCGACGGCGACCGCGCCAACCCGGTCCGCGCCGGTCGACCCGGTGTGGAGCGCCAGCCGCTCGAGCCGGTCGAAGGGCACGTGCCGCAGCGGCTCGGCCACTCTCGTGCGCGGCCGGACGACGATGCCGGCTTCATCGACCTCGACGAGCTCGCCCATCATCTGCTGGCCGCCGGCGGTGGCGACGTCGACAAGGGCACCGACTTTGAGATGCGCCGCGTACGCGCGCCACAGCTCAACCGGATCTTCGCCGCGCGGACGCTCGTGTGAAGCGGCCGGCGTCGCGCGACCCGTCGTCACGCGGCGCCTCGAGGGGAAATCGATGCCGATGCCGCCCTTCCACACCATCTGATCGAAGCGGTTGCGGTAGTCCATCTTGACTTCGCCCGTGAAGAAGGTCCGCTCGGAGAAGTACGCCTTGAATCCCACGCCGGCAAACGGCCGTGCGCGCGTGCTGGCCTGCGTGCTGCGACCCTCCTGCAGCAATCCCGCGGCGGCGGAAACGGAACGGGACACGTCATCGCGTTCGCGATCGATGTCGACGCCCGCCAGGACGAATGGATGGAACGTTGCGTTCCGGCCGAACTGATACACCTGGCCGATCGAGAACCGGGTGTCACGGTAGGCGTGTTCTTCGGATGTGTAGATGTAGCTTCCGTTCGAAAGGCGCTGGCTCTCGAAGCCGTAGCCTTCGGTCGGTCCGGGCGCGGCGATTTCGATCTGGGTCTTCAGGTGGTCGGTCCAGTAAAACCCCCCGGAAACGCCCTTGAACAGGCTCGAAGACCACGAGGAACAGCAGCCGCCGGGCACCGCCCGATCGGCCGAAAACCAGCCGGCTGACACCGCGACGTCCGCGCGAGACAGCGGTTCGGACACCGGCTGGGCGAGCGCCATCGCCGGCGCCGCGAGGAGCAACAGGACGTATGTGGCACACCGCATGAGACCCTCCATTCACCTATGAATGCGTTGCGCCGCCCGGAACCGGCTCACGCCGGGTCAGGTCAGGATCTGACCCTGATCCGAACCGGGTCTGACACCGGTCCGACCCTGGTCTGAACCCGGCGCAGAGCTCGGCCGCTGCAAGTCGGCGGCTTCCGCCCCTGCGAAATCCGGTTTGAGACGGCCTTCCCGAAATCCCGTTGCCCTTTCCGAAATCCCGTAGGGGACGGCCTTCAGGCCGTCCCGAGTCCCGCGATTCCCAAAGCACTCCCGGCGTCGCATCGGCTGTATCATTGGCTCGAGTCGAGCCGACAACGGGAGGGCTGCATGACCCGGCAGACCTTTGGAGCGTCATTCGTTTGTGTGTGGGGACTTGCGGCTATCGGGTCGGTCGTGTGTCTGTCCGCAGGTCAGCAGAACACCGAGATTCCCGCTGCAGCGCGAAACTATTGGGCATTCAAGCTGCCGGTCCAGGCGCCTCTTCCGAGCGCGTCTATCCGATTCGAGAATCCGATCGATCGTTTCCTTGAGGCGGCGCGCCAGGAAAAGGGTCTCGCGGCCGCGCCGCGCGCGGCTCGCCTCACATTGCTGCGGCGGGCCTACCTGGATCTGATCGGATTGCCGCCCAGCCCGGCCGAATCCGCAGCGTTTCTCGCCGACGACAATCCGGGCAGCTGGGAACGATTGATCGACACGCTGCTCGCCTCGCCGCGCTACGGTGAGCGGTGGGGCCGGCACTGGCTCGATGTGGCGCGGTACGCCGACTCGAGCGGCTTCGAGCAGGATTACGACCGGCCCAATGCCTGGCGTTACCGGGACTACGTGATTCGCGCGTTCAACCTCGACAAACCGTACGATGTTTTCCTGAAGGAGCAGATCGCGGGCGACGAGCTCGATACCAGGACCGACGACACCCGGATTGCGACCGGGTTCCTGCGCGCCGGTCCGAGAGTGGCCTTTCGCGAGAAAGACAATCCGGAGCGGCGCTACGAGTACCTGGACGATCTGGTCGCCACGACTGGAAGGGGGCTGCTGGGGCTCACGGTCCAGTGTGCGCGCTGCCACAACCACAAGTTCGATCCGATTCCACAGAGGGATTACTACAGTCTGGTGGCGGCGTTTTTCGGCTACGTCGAGACGACGTATCCGTTGGTGCCCCGCGCGGAAGCCGAGGCGTACGACAGGAAGATTCACGACGTCGACATGCGCCAGGCGCCGTTGAAAGCGGAAATCAAGAAGATCGAGGCGCCGTACGAAAAGAAACTGAGGGAGGACGCGTACAAACAATTCCCCGAACCGGTGCAGCAGGCGATCGCGAAGCCGGAAGGCGAGCGAACGGCCGGTGAACAGTTGCTCGCGCAACAGGTGATTGAGTCCTCGATCGTCGCCAGGCGAGACATCGATCGCATCATGGCCCCCAGCGATGCGGCGAAAAAGAAAGCGCTCGCCGATCGAATCGCGGCCCTCGAGAAGGAGAGGCCGAAGCCGATCCCGGTTGCCGAGATCGTCACAGACGGCGACTACCGCTTCGCGCCCGATGGCGAGGGTGATGAGGTCATCGGCTGCCCCAAGTGCAGAATCTGGGAGGTGAAGACAGGAAGCTTCCTGCATACCGGTCCGGGCCGGTATGAGGCCCCGCCCTCGTACTTCCTGCTCCGCGGGGATCCCAACTCCAAAGGCTCGATCATGAAGCCGGGATTCGTCGCGGCGGCCACCTACGGCAATCCGCCCACCGAGATTCCACCCGCCGACGGGCATACGTCCGGACGCCGAAGGGCGCTGGCCGAGTGGCTGGTCTCGTCGCAAAACCCGCTGACCGCCCGCGTGATCGTCAACCGCATCTGGCATCACCATTTCGGACGCGGCATCGTGGCGACGCTGGACAACTTCGGGAAGATGGGCGATTCGCCGACGCATCCGGCGCTGCTGGATTGGCTGGCCGTCGAATTCATGAGTCGCGGCTGGAGCATCAAGCAGATGCACCGGCTGATCATGGCGTCCGAGGCGTACCGGATGGCCTCCGCGTACGAGGATGCGGCGGATCGTGAGAAGGATCCCCAGAACCAGTATCTGTGGCGCTTCCGCCCTCAAAGGCTCGACGCCGAGATCGTGCGCGACAGCATTCTGGCGGCGAGCGGCGGCATCAACCTGACGATGGGCGGTCCGCCCGTATTTCCACCGTTACCGAAAGAGCTCATCACGGAGGCGAGCCACGGCATCTGGAAGACCGCCGAGGACGGACCCGACGTCTGGCGGCGCAGCGTTTACGTCTACCGCAAGCGCGGTCTCGCGTTTCCGATGTTCCAGGTCTTCGACTTGCCGGAGCAGAACATCACCTCGGCCGCGCGATACGTGTCGACGGTGCCAACACAGGCGCTGACGCTGCTCAACGATGCGTTCGTGCTGCGGCACGCGCAGTTGTTCGCCGACCGCGTGAAAAAGGAAGCCGGTGACGATCCGGTCAGAGAGATCGATCTCGCGTATCGGATCGCGCTGACACGGCCGCCGAGTCCGACGGAGCTGGCCGTGGCGTTGGATGCCATCAAACAGCAGTCCCTCGTCGATCTCACTCACGTGCTGTTGAATGTGAACGAGTTCGTCTACATCAGGTGAGAGGCAGGGCAGGTGGGGCAGGTAGGCCGGGGGGCAGGAAGGGCAGGTAGGGCGGCGATGAAGATGTGCAAGACGTGCTGGTCGAGACGCGACTTTCTCTTTCGCTCGGGCGGCGGCGTGAGCGGTCTGGCGCTCGCCTATCTGCTGAACCAGGACAGGTTGCTGGCGGACGATATCGTCAACGGAGGGGCCTGCGAGGCGAGGCCGATCGGGTTCAATCCCTACGCTCCAAAGCCGCCGCATTTCAAGCCGCGCGCGACGGCGGTGATCTCCTTGTTCATGAGCGGCGGCGTCAGTCACGTCGACACGTTCGACCCCAAGCCCGCTCTGACCAAGTACGCGGGACAACCACTGGACGGCAAAGTCGCCGGAGATGTGATCGTGCGCCAGGGCCATCCCGGCCCGCTGATGCCGAGCCCGTTCCAATTCAGGAAATACGGCCAGTCCGGCATCGAGGTGTCGGAGCTGTTTCCGAACGTCGGCGGACATGTTGACGAGATTGCCTTCGTGCGATCGGTCTTCGGCCAGTCCAACGACCACGTCCAGGCGACCTACGAGATGCAGACCGGACAGGTACGCATGGGTTTCCCGAGCCTCGGTTCCTGGGTCACCTACGGACTGGGCACGGAGAACGCGAGCCTGCCGGCGTACGTGGTGATTCAGGACGCGCGCGGCGGCCCGCTCGGCGGCGCCAACGACTGGAGCTCGGGTTTCATCCCCGCGGTCCATCAGGGGACGCTGTTCCGCTCGACCGGTGATCCGATCGTCGACCTGAGGCCGCCGTCCGACGTCACTCCGGAGCAGCAGCGAGCCCGGCTCGATCTGCTGGCGAAGCTGAACGAGCTCGACATGCAGCAGTATCCAGGCAACTCCGATCTGGCCGCGCGCATCTCGTCCTACGAGCTCGCCTATCGGATGCAGGGCTGCGCCCCGCAGGCGCTGGACGTGAGTCGGGAATCGGAGGCGACGCGGAAGTTGTACGGACTGGACGACAAGATCACCGAGCCTTTTGGCCGGCAGTGCCTGATGGCTCGCCGGCTCGTCGAGCACGGTGTGCGATTCGTTCAGCTCTTCCACGGCGGGATGGGCAACCAGAACGTCGATACCTGGGACGCGCACGGAGACGTCAAGGTGAACCACTCACAGCACGCCGCCGAGTCGGACCGCCCGATCGCCGGACTGCTCACGGACTTGAAAGCCCGCGGCTTGCTCGATTCGACGCTGGTGATGTGGCACGGCGAGTTCGGCCGGATGCCGATTTCCCAGAGGGGCGTCGGACGCGACCATAACCCCGGCGCCATGACGATCTGGATGGCCGGCGCCGGCATCAAGGGTGGGCAAGCGATTGGAGCCAGTGACGAGTTCGGCTACAAGGCGGAACAGCAGCCGACCTCTTATCACGATCTGCACGCCACGATTCTGCACCTGTTGGGCATCG
>WNEY01000777.1_pt1 | contig 21020 bp, 21 predicted proteins | sample 5400531 | NCBI WGS metagenome assembly WNEY01 (sample SAMN13153338, study PRJNA577476) | soil metagenome | isolation source: 200 cm saprolite under Douglas fir tree site 1 | place: USA:California | collected 2015-04-18
GGGCGAACCCTTTCGCTGAAGGGACGCCCGCCTCTCGGCGCTCCACCCGTGGCTTTTTTGGCTCCGGGGCCACACTCCAGCCAAGGGGCGCATTCCCGGAACCTCCAAGCAACGCGGTGACGAGCCGCCGCCGCAAGGACGCCACACCTCACTCCGTCTGCGGTTCGTCTCCGGAAGACGCCCCTCGATGAGCGAGGCTGATGCGAATCCTACATCAGGCCCGCCAAGCAGTCAAGTAACATATTCGTGATGTAGTCAGCTACGTAAGCGGCTCGGTGGAGTGGGAATCAGCTGGCCCCCTCACCCGGCGCCTTCGGCGCCGACCTCTCCCCGCAAGCGGGGAGAGGTGGAGCCTGCGGCTCGGGACGTGCGTGCTCAGATCAGGCCGCCGCCTTCGCGCCGGGGCTCTCGACCTCCGCGCCGCGCGGGGCGTTGACCAGCACGCTCACGTCGGCGAAGCCCGCGGTCAGCAGGCGCTCGCGGGCCGCGGCGGTGTCCGCATCATCGAGCTTCGGCGCCACCAGCACCGCGCGCGGCGCCAAGAGGGCGAGCCGCTCGACCGCCGCCGCCTCGGCCGCGCCGGCGTCGATGACGACGTGCTCGTAGCTGCGCCCGAGCGCCTCGATCGCGATCGACAGCCGCTGCGAGCTCATGACCGCGGCGGCGTCGATCGGCGCGCGCCCGGCGGTGATCAGGTGGACGCGAGAGTAGCGGTCGCGCGTGATGATCTGGCCGAAGGAGGCAGAGCCATGGACCAGATCGGACACGCCCGGCGCCGCCGGATCGCTGGCGATGATGGTGAGGCCTGGCGCGCCGAGCGCGAGGTCGACCAGCACGACGCGGGCCTGCTGGGCCAGGGCGCGGGCGAGCGCGATCGCGGTCACCGTCGCCCCGACGTTGCGCAAGGCGCCGATCACCGTGATCCGGCGCGCCCCCGCCCCCGACCCGCCGAGGTCGCGCACCAGCCGCTCGATGGCGTCGGGCGCCACGCCCGCCTGTGCGCGCGCATCCTCGATGGCGCGGACGGCCGCCGCCAGATCCCGGCTCTGCGCGCTCGCCGCTTCGGCGGCGGCCGCTGGCGCCGGCAGCGCGCCGAGCAGCTCGTTGCTGAGCACGAAGCCCGAGGAGAGCACGAGCATCGCGAGCGCGGCGACCAGGATGGTGGGCAGCTTCTTCGGCCATGACGGCGTGTTGGAAACGGCCGCGGCCGAGATGATGCGCGCATCGGGCGCGGCGGCGCCGATGCTGTCGCGCGCGCTCGCTTCACGGTACTTGGCCAGATAGGATTCGAGCAGGTCGCGCTGCGCCTTCGCCTCGCGCTCGAGCGCGCGCAGCTGCACGTCCTGCTCGTTGGTCGAGGCCGCCTGCCGCTTGAGCTGGTCGAGCGCGGCGCTGAGCCCGTCCACCTTCGCGCTCGCGAATTTGGCGTCGTTCTCGAGCGAGCGAGCGAGCCGGTCGGCCTCGGCGCGCATCTGGCCCTCGAGATCGGCGATCTGCGCGCGCAATTCCTTGATGCGGGGATGCTGGTCGAGCAGCGTCGACGACTGCTCGGCGAGCTGCGCGCGCAGGATCACGCGCTGCTCGGACAGGCGACGCAGCAGCTCGGAATTGACGATGTCGGAGAACTCGAGCGGCGCGCCGGTCTTGAGCGCATCGCGGATCATCCTGGCCTTTGCCTCGGAGTCCGATTTCTGCCCGCGCGCGGCGGCGAGCTGAGCGTTGAAATCGCCGAGCTGCTGGCTCGACAGCGTGGTGTTGTTGTTGCCGATGAAGAGATTGGTCTTGGCGCGGTACTCCTCGACCTTGGCTTCCGCCTGCGCGACGTTGGCGCGCAGCCGCTCGATCTCGCCGGAGAGCCAGGCGCCGGCGGCGCGGGTCTGCCCCTGCTTGGCGGATTGCTGAAGGACGAGGTAGGCCTCGGCGATCGCGTTCGTGGCCTGCGCCGCAAGCTCCGGATCCTGCGACTCGAATTCGATGGCGATGACGCGGGACTTTTCCACCTGGAAGGCGGACAGCCGGTCATAATAGCTCTTGAGCACCCGCTCCTCGGGCGACATGTCCATCGGATCCTTGATGATGCCGACGAGGCTCAGCAGCGTGCGGGGAAGGCTCGGGCCGTCGAGGATCGGATCGAACTCCGCGCGCTCGCCGAGCTTGAGCTTCTTGATGATCTCGCGCGCGAGGTCGCGCGACAGGATGAGCTGGACCTGGCTGGTCACCGCTTCCTGATCGACGGTGCTGCGCTCGCTCATCTTTTCCGCATCCGGGCGGAAAAAGGCGTTCTCGCGAGTCTCGATCAGGACCCGCGCTTCCGATTTGTATCGCGGGGTGATGGCATTGACGGCGGCGAATGCGAGCGCCGCGGCGAGAAGGGTGAGGCCGGCGATCAGGACTTTCTTGCGCCAGAGCGCCCGGCCCAGAAGTCCGAGATCGATATCGGTGGCGACCGGCCCCGGACCAAGCCGACCGTTCGACTGCGCACTCGCTTGCATGACCATCTCACACCAACGCGCACCACGCGCGACTCGTAACCCAATTCCAAACGAACATGGTTGACGTCACGTTAAAGGCGCGTTTCCCCGTTTTTCGCGTCGTCATGGCCGGGCTTGTCCCCATAGGCGTCGAGTTCAAGCTCTCGCGGCTGTCATCGTCCGCCCCCGGGTCCGGCCTGCGGCCGGCCCGAGGGCAAGCTCAGGCGGACGATCCAGTAATCCGGGAAACCAGCGTAGTAGCACTGGCTTCGCCTCGATCGCTCGCATTCGGGGTTACCGGATGCCCGCCTACGCGGGCATGACAACGGAGAGGTTTTGGCTTTGTTAACCACGGGAAGCGCCTAATCGCCCCGCCTTCGGCAATCGGACAAGCGGGGATGCGGCCCGTGCAAGTTCTGGCGCGCGGATCGTTAACGGAGCGTGAATGCGACACGTCGCACGCGCGCCCCCTCAACATCCTGCATGTCTTTCGCGCTCCGGTCGGCGGACTGTTCCGCCACGTGGTCGACCTCGCGCGCGGCCAGATCGCGCGCGGACACCGCGTCGGGCTGATCGCGGATGCCTCGACCGGTGGCGCGCAGGCCGAGGCGACGCTCACGGCATTGGCGCCGCAGCTCGCGCTCGGCCTGAGCCGGGTCCCGATGAGCCGGCAAGTCGGGCTGCGCGACGTCACCGCCCGCGCGCATGTCGGGTGGCGCGCGTCCGAGACGCGCGCCGACGTGCTGCACGGCCACGGCGCCAAGGGCGGCGCCTATGCGCGGCTGGCGCGCGCGGACCAGGCCATCCGCGTCTATACGCCGCACGGCGGCAGCCTGCACTTCAACTGGAACTCGCCGACCGGCTTTCTCTATCTCGATACCGAGCGGGTGCTGATGCGGACGACCGACCTGTTCCTGTTCGAGAGCCGCTACGGCAGCGATGTCTTCCGCGCCAAGATCGGCGACCCCGGCGCGCGCGCCCGCGTCGTGCACAACGGCGTCGCCGCCGCCGAATTCACGCCCATCGCCGTCGACGCGCAGGCGACCGACCTCGTCTTCGTCGGCGAATTGCGCCTGCTCAAGGGCGTCGACGTGCTGATCAAGGCCGTTGCCCTGCTGGCGCGCAACGGCCGGCGCGTCACCGCCACGATCGTCGGCGACGGCCCCGACCGGCCGGCGTTCGAGGCCTTGGTCGCGGCCGAGAGCCTCGGCGAGGCGATCCGGTTCGTGGGAGCACGGCCCGCGCGCGAGGCTTTCGCGCTCGGGCGGCTCCTGGTCGTCCCTTCGCGCGCGGAGTCGCTGCCTTACATCGTGCTCGAGGCGGCGGCCGCCGGCGTTCCCCTGATCGCGACAGAGGTCGGCGGAATTCCCGAGATTCTCGGCGCCGATGCCGCCGACCTCGTCGCCCCCGGCGATCCGGCGGCGCTCGCCCGCGCCATCGGCGCCGCGCTCACCGATCCGGCCGCGAAAGGCGGGGCGGCGCGGCGCCTGCAGGGCCACATCCGCGCGGACTTTTCCGCCGAGGCCATGACCGACGCCGTGCTCGCCGCCTATGAGGCGGCGCTGACGCGCCGGCATGGTTAAAAAATCACCGGATTTTCCGGGCCCGCCTAAGCATTTCTTGAAACTTTTCCTCTACCTAATCGAAGGGGGCGGCCATCGCCGCGGCCCATGCATCCGTCCAGGCGCACCAATGCTCGAATTCGACGCGCGCAAGCTCATGAATGCCGCCACCGCGCTCCACGCGGCGGCAAAGCGTGACGCCGCGCCGGCCGAGCCCAAGGTCCTGTCCCGCGCGGCGCTCGACGCCGCGGCCGAGCCGACCGCTCCGGCCTGGTCCCCGATCGTCGTCGCCGGCACCGTGCGCATGATCGAATTCGGGCTCACCACGCTCATTGGGCTCGCGGTCTATCTCGGATACGTCGTTCCGATCGAGGGATTCGCCTGGCGCTATGTCGGCGCCGTTCTCGGCATCGCCGGGCTGGCGATGCTCGCGTTCCAGACCGCCGACATCTATCAGGTGCAGGCATTCCGCGGCTACGAGAAGCAGTATTTCCGGCTCGCTTCGGCGTGGTCGGTGGTATTCCTGATCGCCATCGGCGTGACCTTCTTCGCCAAGATGGGCGACCATTATTCGCGCGTCTGGCTCGGCAGCTTCTACGTCGTCGGCCTCGTCGTCCTGATCGCGTTCCGGCGCAGCCTGTTCGTGATGGTGCGCCGCTGGACGCGGGAGGGCCGGCTCGCCCGCCGCACCGTCGTGGTCGGCGCCGACGAGCGCGGCGACGCGCTGGTCCAGGCGCTCTCCGCCCAGCGCGATTCGGACGTCCACATCGTCGGCGTGTTCGACGACCGCGGCGACGATCGCGCCCCGACCATGATCGCCGGCCAGCAAAAGCTCGGCACCGTCGACGACCTCGTCGAGTTCGCGCGCAAGACCCGCATCGACCTCGTGATCTTCGCGCTGCCGATCTCGGCCGAGGGCCGAATCCTGCAGATGCTCAAGAAGCTGTGGGTGCTGCCGGTCGACATCCGGCTGGCCGCGCATTCGAACAAGTTGCGGTTCCGGCCGCGCGCTTATTCCTATGTCGGCAACGTCCCGGTGTTCGACGTGTCCGACAAGCCGATCGCCGACTGGGACGTGGTGATGAAATGGCTGTTCGACCGGATCGTCGGCGGCCTGATCCTGCTGGCGGCCTCCCCGCTGATGCTCGTCACCGCGATCGCGATCAAGCTCGACAGCCGCGGTCCCGTGTTCTTCAAGCAGCGGCGCTACGGGTTCAACAACGAGCTGATCGAGGTCTACAAGTTCCGCTCGATGTACGTGGAGCTGTGCGACGCCACCGCCGCGCGGCTGGTGCAGAAGGGCGACCCGCGCGTCACCCCGGTCGGCGCCTTCATCCGCAAGACCTCGATCGACGAATTGCCGCAGCTGATCAACGTCGTGTTCAAGGGCAACCTGTCGCTGGTCGGGCCGCGTCCGCACGCCGTCCACGCCAAGGCGGAGAACCGCCTCTACGACGAGGCGGTCGACGGCTATTTCGCCCGCCACCGCGTCAAGCCCGGCATCACCGGATGGGCGCAGATCAGCGGCTGGCGCGGGGAGACCGACACCCACGAGAAGATCCAGCGCCGCGTCGAGCACGACCTCTACTACATCGAGAACTGGTCGGTGTTGCTCGACCTGTTCATCCTGGCGAAGACGCCGCTGGCGCTGGCGCGAACCGAGAACGCCTACTGATGTCCGAGCGTCTCGCCCTCTCCAACCGCCACCCTAGGCTCGCTCTGCTCGCGCCTTTCGCGCTTGTGGTGCCGAGTCGAGCCGCGAACGCGCCGTCGAAAGATTTGCCCTCTCCCACGCATCCCGGGCCTGCCCGGGATGCGCATTGCACTGCGCAAGTCGGGCAAGCCCGACTTGCGGTGGGAGAGGGCGACTCCGATAGTGCAACAGAAAGAATGGGTGAGGGGACCACCCCCCTCACCCATCGGAGTCTGCTGCCAACGCGTCGCTGCCCTCTCCCACAAGGGGAGAGGGCAACGGTATCGGCGCCTGCGCTTGCTGCACTCGCAGCGGGCGACGCGTGACGATGACTTCTGCCGCAGCATCGGTCGGTGCGGTCGCCGGCCCGCGGCTCGATGTCGAATCGCTGCGCGGCGCGCTGATCTGGCTGATCGGCTTTTCCGGCGCGTTCGTGTTCATCGAGCCGAGCCCCTACGAGATCGTCGGCGTCGTCGGGATGCTGCTGTTTGCCGCGACCGGGCTCTCGCTGCGCGCGCCGCTCGTGCCGCTCGTCCTCCTCCTCGCTCTCCTCGAGGTCGGCTATGCCGCCGCCGTGGTGCAGGTGAGCGACCAGGGAAAGCCGGTGCTCTGGGTCATGATATCGGCGTTTCTTGCCGCCACCGCCGTGTTCTACGCCGCGATGCTCGGCGGCAATACGCAGCGGCGGCTCGAGCTGCTCATGCGCGGCTATCTTGCGGCGGCGATCGTCGCCGCGCTGGCGGCGCTCGCCGGCTACTTCCACCTCCTCGGCGGCGTGTCGGACTTGCTCGTGCTCAACGAGCGCGCGCGCGGCACGTTCAACGACCCGAACGTGCTCGGCGCGTTCCTGGTGCTGCCGGCCCTGCTGGTGCTCCAGCGGATGCTGGCCGGGCGGCGCGTCGTGCGCGGCATGCTGACGCTGCTGCTGATGCTGGCGGCGCTGCTGCTGTCGTTCTCGCGCGGCGCCTGGGGCCAGTTCGTCGCCGCGGCGGCGGTGCTGATGGCATTGACCTTCTTCACCAGCCGATCGGGCCGCGAGCGGCTGCGCATCGTCCTGGTCGTGATCGCCGGCCTCGTTGCCGTCGTCGTGCTGATCGCGGCGCTGCTGTCGGTCGGCGAGGTCGCCGACCTGCTCAAGGAGCGGGCGGCGTTCGAGCAGAGCTACGACGTCGGCCGCTATGGCCGCTTCGGGCGCTATGCGCTCGGCGCCGACCTCGCGCTCGAGCAGCCGTTCGGGATCGGCCCGCTGCAGTTCTCCAGCCGCTTCGTCGAGGACCCGCACAACACCTTCCTCAACGCCTTCATGTCCGGCGGCTGGCTCACCGGCTTCGGCTATCTCACGCTCTGCGTCGTGACGGTGGCGACGAGCACGCGCTTCATCTTCGTGCGCACGCCGTGGCAGCCGATCTATCACGCGGTCTACGCCGCCTATGTCGGCACCGTGGCGGAGAGCGCCGTCATCGACATCGACCACTGGCGCCACTATTTCCTGCTGCTCGGCGTGCTGTGGGGCCTGATGGCGGCCTCGCGCTCCTATCGGGCGGCGGCGCCGGCCCGCGCCGACGCCGTTCCGGCGTGAGCAAGGCGCCGCGAGGGCGGCGCCCTTGCGCCTTCGCCGGCGCCAGCGTAGATCAGCATCGGCGGAGCGTAGCGCAGCCCGGTTAGCGCACCAGTCTGGGGGACTGGGGGTCCCGAGTTCAAATCTCGGCGCTCCGACCAGCTGCAACCCTTATCGGTCTGTGAGAGCCCGCAACACCGCCTGTGGCTCCTTGGCGATGACCGCGAGCAACACGCGCGCCGCGCGATCCGGGCGACGTCGGCCCTGCTCCCAGGCATGCAGCGCCGTCACGTCGAGCCCGAAGGTGCGCGCGAAGGCCGCCTGCGACAAGCCGAGCCGGTGGCGCAGCTTGGCTACGTCCACCGTCTCAGGCACGGTGACGGTGTAACTCGGCAATACCAGCTCGCCACGCGCATGGGCGAGCGCGTCATTGAGCCCGGCCACTAGGCGGCGACCCAAGGCGCTAGCCCTCGGCTTGGAGCGCCGCGACAAGCTTGCGGATTTCACGGTTCTCGGCATCGGTCAAATCCTCCTTCGCGCTCTTGGCATACACGTCCAGCAAGTAGAGCACGCCGCTGCGGGCGACGACGCAGTAAATGATGCGCGCGCCGCCGCTCTTACCGCGCCCGCCGCGGGCACTCGCGCTTTGCGAGCGCCCCCGGTACCGGGGATGACCGGCCATGCGGTTGGTGCGAGCGCAATTTCCAGCTCGGCCGCTGCCTGCTCGGCGGGCGTGAACAGTTTTCGCGCCCTACCGTCGTAGCCGCGGGTTGCGACGACCCTCATCAGCGGGTCATATAAGGCAATGTCTTATGCGGCGCAAGAAGCCCTGGAAGCCCAAATCGCTACGCTGCAAGACATCGTGGCGAAGACGGAATCCCTGGCCGAGCGGTGGTGGCAGCAAGCGCAGGCGGCGGATGATCGGCCGACGATCTCGTTACCGGCCTCGTCGCGATGTCGAAGCGGATGGCCGAGCAGGCGGCAGCATTGGAGAAGGTGCGGGCGAGTTCGACGACTACCGACGGCCTCCGGCGCCGTCGGGTCGGTAGTCGGACAGATCGCCAAGATCAAAGGATGCCGTGCGGTCGGGATCGCCGGCGGCGCTGAGAAGTGCCGCTTCGTGGCCGCCGAGCTGGGCTTCGATGCTTGCGTCGATCATCGCGCGCTCGATTTTGCAAAACTGCTCGAGGCGGCTTGTCCCAAGGGCATCGACGTTTATTTCGAGAACGTCGGCGGCGCCGTGCAACAGACGGTGTGGCCGCTGCTCAACGATTTTGCGCGCATCCCCGTCTGTGGGCTCATCGCGCAGTACAACGCAAAAACCCCGATGCCCGGTCCCGACATGTTCTCGGTGTTGCGCAAGCGCCTCCTCCTGCGTGGCTTCATCGTCTCGGATTTGGCCGCGAAGCAAGCTGATTTCCTGCGCGATGTCAGCGAGTGGGTGCGCGCGGGTCGCCTCAAGTATCGCGAGGACATTGTTGACGGCCTGGAGAAGGCGCCCGCTTCCTTCCTTGGTCTGTTGCAGGGCAAGAACTTCGGCAAGCTGCTGGTGAGAATGACGACGCGAGCATGAGAGTGGGAGACGCACCGTCGCCCCCTCGTCAAACGCTGATCTCTCGATCGGATTGGCGGTGGCGCTCCATGTCCGCTTGGCTCCGATTGCTCCCGAATTGTGTGCGCCGCAGCGAACGACGCGAAGTGGAATCCGCGAGCAATTCGCTTGCGAGATAGAGTCCTTCCGCGCGCTGCGTGAGCGTCTCGACCTCGATTCGTTGAAGCTTGGCCAGCGCCTCGCCCACGACCCTGATACGATGCTTCCCGGTTGGAGGGCATCATGCGCGCTCGATTGGGCAAGATTTTATATTGGACGGCTTGCGGTATCGCGGCGTTCATACTCGTGGTGACAGCCTTTTTCCTGTTTGGCGCTATTTACCTGGAACGCACAAAGGAGCTGGACGCGTGGCTGCACGCAAGCAGCTTAGCCCTCCTGGCGGTGCTTGTTTGGCTTGTCGGCCGTGCGATCCGATACGTACTGGCGAGGAGATAAGGACGCGCTGGCCCCGCCACTCAATTCGAACTGTCGAGGCCACCCGCGCGCCGAGATCGGCCATTTCACTGGACCTTGATGTTCGCCTCTTTGATGACCTGTCCCCATCTATCCATCTCGGAGCTGAGAAAGGTGGCAAGCTCATCCGGCGGGGAGCCGATCACCACGACACCACCCTGTTCGAGCTTCGCCCTGACCGCCGGCTCTGCGAGGGCTACAACTGTATCGGCGTGAATTTTCGTGATGATCTCTCGGGGCGTTTTGGCCGGAACCAAGAATGCCGCCCATGAAGAAACCTCCACTCCCGCAACACCGGCCTCCGCCATGGTCGGCAGATCAGGCGCGACCGACAGCCGTTTGGCGCTGGCTACCGCGAGGGCGCGCAGTTGGCCTTGGCGCACCAGCGGCAGGCTCGACGACGCGAAGTTGATCATCGCATCGATGCGGCCGGGGATGAGGTCGTTGAAGGCCGGTCCGGCCCCGCGATAGGGCACGTGCGTCATCTCGATGCCGGCCCTGCGCTTGAACAGCTCGCCGGCGAGATGCAGCGACGTACCATGGCCGGAGGAGGCATAGCTGAGCTTGCTCGCTTTCGCATAGGCAATGAACTCCTTGACCGAGTGCGCCGGCGAGGAGCTCGGCACGACCATGATGAGGGGGTAGACACCGATCAGCGTCACGGGGGCGAAGTCGGCGACCGGGTCGTAGCCGAGCGAGGGATAGAGATAGCGACTGGTCGCGTGCGGGAAAGCGGCGATATAGATGGTGTAGCCGTCGGGGTCGGACCGCGCGACGAATTCGGCCGCGATGTTGCCGCTGGCGCCGGTCTTGTTCTCGACCACGACCTGCTGGCCCCAAATCTCCGATAGCCGGGCGGCGACGATCCGGGCAGTCGCGTCGATTCCTCCACCGGCTGCGATCGGGCAGATGATGCGCACCACCTGGCTGGGCCACCTCTGCGCGCGCGCCGCGAGCGGCCACGCGGCCGCCGCCCCACCGATGAGCGTGATGAACGCGCGCCGTCGCATGTCGAACATGGGGCTCCCTCCCGCCCTCGAATGACCACCAGCAATCGACGGCCCGCGGGGTCCACGGTCGGCCTACCGCGGAGTGGCCGGCAGGTCCTTGTTGCCGGCCTGAATCGTTCTGGATCCCAGGCATCGGCGGCCGGTCGCGAGCGTGAGGATACCACATCAGGGCGTGCTGAGGATTTGCTGGGGGCTCCCAGGCTCGTGGGTAGGATGACACGCGACGGGCCGAGATCGAACATTTTGTGACGGCTGTCACATCGCTTGAATCGTCCCTGCATTAGCCTCCCCTGGACATCGGAAATGCCGATTTGCCGATCCACCCAAGAACCCCACGGGAGCAAGCGTATGCTTTTGGAAAACGAACACATTATGAGCATGAACAAAGAGACGACACAGGGTTGGACCTGGGACCGCATGTGGGTTTTTATCTACTCAATTCTGTTCATGCTGCTCCTGCTGTGGTGGGGATACGTTCCAGGGCCAAACTTCCCCACGCCCCATTTGTAGAGGTGCCATCGCTTCAACCGGCCACGCCGCCGACCAGCCGCCGAGCAGCGTGATGACCTCGCGTCTTCTCATTCGATCACCTCGTCGGCGCGGCCGAGGAGCGTGATCGGGAAGGTGAGGCCGAGCGTCCTGGCGGTCTTGAGATTGATGACCAGCTCGACTTTCGTGGCCTGCTGCGTCGGCAGGTCCGCAGGCTTTTCCCCTTTGAGAATTCGGCCTGCATAGACGCCAGCCAAACGGTACGCATCGGTAATGTGGCCACCATAGCTCATCAGGCCGCCGGCATCCGTGAACTCCCGTATAAAGTACATCGTAGGCACCGCGTGGCGCGCCGCCAGCGCGATGAGTTGGTCGCGGCGGCTGCTGAAGACCGCATCGGCGGCGAAGGTGAGCGCGCCGACTCGCTGCTGGACGAAATTCGCGAAGGCCGCGTCGATGTCGTGGTCGTTGCTCGCGTTCTGGGCAACGATCTCCAGCCCCAGCGCGCGCGCTGCCGCCTGGACGTCGCTCGTCTCGGACGAGGACGCTGGATTTTTCGGATTGACGAGCAGGCCGATTACAGCGGCGCTCGGCACCAGCTCGCGCAGCAGCTCCAGCCGTTTGGCCGCGAGCGTGTTGACCAGGAAGCTCGTTCCCGTGACATTGCCGCCCGGTCGGTTGAGGCTGGAAACGAGACCTAGTTTGACCGGGTCGCCGCCGATCGAGAAAACGATCGGAATGGTCGCCGTCGCAGCCTTGGCGGCGAGTGGCGCCGCCGCGCTCTGGATCGCAACGATCACGGCCACCTGGCGGCGAACCAGATCGGCCGCCAGTGCCGGCAATCGGTCGAGATGACCCTCCGCCCAGCGGTATTCGATCGCGACGTTGCGGCCCTCGACATAGCCGACTTCGTTGAGACCTCGCCGGATAGCGTCGAGCTGGCTACTAGCTTGACGGTCCGTGCCGCTGAGCAAGCCAATCACCGGCATCGCCGCCTGCTACGCGCGCGCGATCAGCGGGCATACAGCCGCCGCGCCGCCGATGAGGGTGATGAAATCGCGGCGATTCATTCAATCACCGCATCGGCGCGCAGTAGGAATGATTCCGGGATCGTCAGCCCGATCGCCCTGGCGGCTCTGAGATTGATAACCAGCTCGAACTTGGTCGGCGCTTGCACGGGAAGATCGGCCGGCTTCTCGCCCTTGAGGATGCGATCAACATAGGGTGCCGCTCGCCGAAGCAGATCGACGGTGTCGACGCCATAGGAAAGCAAGCCGCCATCGACGGCCTGGTAACGGTAAGGGTAGATTGCGGGTAACCCATGCCGAGCCGCCAAGAGGATGATCAATTGACGATGGACCGTGGTGAAAGCATCCGGCATCACGATCACGCTGCCACCGGGCTCACGCCCCATCTCGGCGAAAGTGTTTTCGATCTCCGCGGCGTCGCTGACGCGCGCTGCGATCGGTTCGATCGCAAGCGACCGAGCAATTCGCTCAAATGGACTCAGGAAAAATGATCCTCCGTCGGGCGCCGTCTTGGGATTGAATATCACCGCAACGCGCACGATGGCGGGTGCGATCTCCTTGAGCATTTCGAGCCACTTCCCGGTGAGCGATGACTCGAAATTGGTGAACCCGGTGGTGTTACCGCCCGGCCGCGCGATGCTGGCGACGAAGCCGCTACCCAAGGGATCGGACACCCCCACGAACACAATCGGGATGGTGCGTGTTTCACGCAGCAGAGCGGCGGTGGCAGGCGTCGAATTGCCAACGAGGACATCGGGTCGCAAGGCGACCAGCTCTTTCGCGAAGTGCTGGGCCTGATCGGGGCTCGCAGGTGCAAAGCGATAGTCGATGACGACGCTGCTGCCTTCCTTCCAGCCGAGGTGATCGAGCCCCTGCCGGAACGCCAAGAGACGGGCCTGTGTCTCCGGATCGTTCTCGGCGTAGCCAATCAGCATTCCGACCCGCCGAACCTTGGCCGGCTGCTGCGCGCGCGCCGCCAGCGGCCAAGCGGCCGCGGCGCCGCCGAGAACGGTGATGAACTCGCGCCGCTTCACGTCCCCTCCCGCATGGTGCCGACGCCGGCCGGTCCGACCCGTGCGTGGTCGGTTTTTCGCACGTTCAACCTGCCACGCAGCGGCCGGCAAGTCCCGGGGCAGACCTGAATTGTTCTGAACCGAGGCGCCGCCGGCCCTCACGTGGCAGCATACCACATTGACGGGCCGGCACCGCATCGAGCGGACGTCGCGATCGGCGGGGCCGCGGCTGGGGGGGTATCACCTATTGCGAAGTGACCGGGGCCTGTCTCGCGGTCTCGCTACGCTTCCCGGCTGCCACGGACATGCTCACGAAGCTCGCGCAATTGAGTCGCAACGAACGGCTCTGAGCGATTGCCTCCTGAGCTGCCTCGTGTGCGCGCTCCAAGCGCTCGTGCAGTTCGGCCAATGATTGAATGTCCGGCACGGCGCCGTCTCCCTCGTTCCTACAGGCGGGAGGGCGAGACCGGCTCTCTCAGCCACCGGCGCCTGACGCAGGGGTCGCTGCCGGTGATGGCCAACTGTATCCGCTTTCGGGGCTGCGAGTCCCGTGCGATGGGCAAAGCGGCTTTGGGCTGCGCACGGTCATGGGCGTACCCGCGCCGCACGCCACGCGCATTCAGCCCTGCTCAGCGATGGCCGGCAGGGACGCGGCGCTCGCGCATACGATCGGCAGCACGTTGGCGGCGGACCACAACAGTTGCCGGCATTTCAACCTTGTGGAGGAGCGCGGCGAGACGTTCCGGCACCGGTTCCTCGACGGCGGGATACTCCGCCCGCAGCTGCTGCCCGATTGCCAGAAGGCATTTCCGTCCCGCCAGCAGGTCACGGCGTTCGGATGCACGCATACGGCCCTCGCTTTCGAGTATCGAGGACGGCCCCATTTGAGCCAACGACCGGTTAAAACGCTCGCTGGGGCAAGCGTCATGGCGGCGCGGCAAGGGCAAGCCACTTCATTCATGCCTCCCCAATCGAACGCCAACGCCCGGACGATGAGTCGAGTTCCCGACATTTGAAGATTATTCTGCCGGGAACTGCGCGCTGGCGCACGGTCCCATAAACCATTGCCGCTATTCCGCAGCGGCGATCCGGGTGCGGTTCGTGTCAAAACCGGCCTCGGAGCCCAGAAGCGCGGCGGGGTGCTTGAGATCTTCCTGCCAGAGCAGTGACTCCATATAGATGTTGAGAGGTTGATCTTGCACGGTGAGCTCGTATACGGGCTCATCGTACGAAGCGTGATTGTGCACTCCCCATCCGGGTGCCGAGAGCATCAGATCGCCGGCCTTCCATTCATACACTTTGCCCTCCACGGTGCTGCGACCGCGCCCGTGGAAATAATAGTTGATGGCAGCGGAGGTGTGCCGGTGCGGACGATCCACGATTTTTGGCGGCCGAATGGTAATCGTGGCAAAGAACGAGGGCGTGCAGCCGTTCGTGCGTCCGGTCATGGGATTGTACATCATATACAAGCGGCGGCCGATGTAGTTCTTTCCGAGCGACTCCAATTTGTCGAGATGAGTCTTCACCTGTGACCAGGGCCAATGAAGCACGTTCGATTCGACCGTGGGCGGATTTATCAAAATCTCATAGGGCATCAGCCGCGAGCCATTCTCGAGCGTCACGATGCCGTAGGGGCTCTTGCGCCGCGGGTCTTCTCGCTCGTCCTCCGCCTTCGCGTGTTCCGGCTCCGCCACCACCGTCGGATTCTCTTCGACGATGTGGATATTGAGCATTTCCAGGACCGGGGCATTGGAATAAGTCAAACGCACTTGAAGATCGTTCCCGTCGTTACGGTGCGTGTAGAAACGGAACGAAGGCGTGTTCCAGACATCATACTTGCCGTATCGCACCCCCGTCCCGCCGATATCCGCGCACCCGGAGCCCCTGATACAGAAGTTCACTTGCGTCGAGTTGTGCCGTATCGGTGCCGTTTCTTCGCCGGGCTTGAGCACGCTCAGCACTACCCGTATGCCGGGGGTCAGACCGTTGCCCGGAGCGGTCGCACGCGGATGAATGCATATCGACTCGCGTCGCCCGTTCGCCGGGCGCGGAAGCGAGGCCAGCCTTTCGACCTCGACAGAAATCTGTTCGCCCGTGATGATGACTGGCTCCCAGAGCTCAAGCGACGGAGCAGCGACGGCGCCGCTGATGTCGCGAAGGATGGCTTGGGTCATGCTGCAGACTCCTCTTTCGAAGTGGTAGAAATGCGAGGGGTGGCGATGCCGGGATGCGGCATCGTCCGGCCGATTCCGGACGCTTCCGCGCGCCGGACGATCTCGATTGCAAGCGAGACATCGGAAATCCCCATTCCCATCGGCTTGAATAGCGACAGGTCCGTACTCCCGGGGCGCGGCCGGGCCGCGGCGACGATTGCCGAGATCGGCTGTACGCGCGTCCAATCACCCCCGCACGTGCCGTCGTACCAGTCGATGAACTCCGCACTGAGCTGACGGGTTGCCGGCAGCGTATCGACCGCCACAAGCGTCGCCCGCGGAAACAGATCCTGGGAAAACTCCCTGCGCTCCTGCGTGATAGCGCCGGCTGCGTTCACGTGCGCGCCCCGCGCGACCATGGATGAGGTGATAACGGGGTCCCGGGCGCGCGTAATCAACGTGATGATTGAAGCGCCGTCGGCCGCACTCGCCGCGTCGTGCGCCACTCTGATCTCGGCGCCGGGAAAGGCGCTTCGCAGCTTCTCCGCGAAAGCGCTGCGCTTTGCCGGAGTGGGGCTGAACACCCGGACGCGCCGCAACCGCCGGACCGCGGCTACCGCCGCGGCTTGCGTCAGTGCCTGCTTCCCGCTGCCGATGATGGCAAGGTCATCCGCATCGCGCTCGCTCATCCATCGCGTCGCGATTGCCGACATCGCGCCGGTTCGCATCTGCCCGAGCGCGCGTGCCTCGATGATCGCCCAAAGCTTGGCGGTGGTTGCATCCCACAAGACGAGAAGAGGGGTCGAGCCGCCTTCGGGCGTGTTCCCCCAGGTCTTGGTTCCGAACACATTGGCACCTTCGAAAACCGCGCCGATCGCATGCATATTGCTGCTCTGGCCCCAGTGCGCTGCGGTTTTCTCCATATTGCGCGCAGACCCGGCGGCCTCCTCGAGCAGGCCGCGCGTAAGTGCTTCGATCGCGTCGCCCAGGTGCATCAACCGGACGACGTCCGCCTCGGTGATCCAGCGGGGGGCACCTGCCATCATGCTGCCTCTTCGAACACGGGTTTGGCCGGCGGACCGAGCGACGGCGCGTTGACCAGGAGTGAGTGCGTCAGGCGGCGACCCACAAGAAATATGATCGTAATCGCAACTTCGGCGCCAAGCAATTCGGTGACCGTGTTCAGCTTCCCGCCGATGTCATTTCCGTGCCTTTGCATCATAGCGAGGGAAACCTCTGCCCGGTGAAGAAGCCAAAGCGGTCGGTTCGGGCGCGGCAGGGCATCCCCTGGTGTGAGCAGGCGGCGATTCCGGAGCTTGCTTTCGTCGCCCTCATCTGCTGGTCTGATCCATGCTGCCATGCAGCCGCGGGTTTTCTGACATGCCATTCACGGCCCGAAGAGACGTCACGGCCTGGCTGGCATGCAGCCGCATGCTTGCCGCCGCGTCAGCTCTATGTCCGATCATCCGCGCGCCGTAACCTCATCGCGCTTGCTACGCGGCGGGTTCAAAGAGCGGCAGAATCCTCGGAGCCGGAGATAATAACTGCCCGCCGCTACGCGGCAAGCTGCCGGGGCACTTCGGCTCCGCTTCGGCAAAGGCCGACCGACGAAACATTGCAATTGAACAGCAGGAAATGACCCGTGTCCGATGACCTCGTTGATATCCGCCATCAACTCGTGCTTGCCAACCGCATCCTGGCGAACGAAGGCGTCCTCGACGCCTTCGGCCATGTCAGCACGCGCCACCCGACGAATCCGGGCCGCTATCTGCTCTCGCGTTCCCGCTCGCCCGGCCTGATCGAGGCGACCGATATCTTGGAGTTCACGCTCGATTCCGAGCCGATTGAGCCGCCGACGGTCCAGCTCTATGCGGAGCGGGTCATCCATGGCTGCATCTACCAGGCGCGGCCCGACGTGATGGCGGTCTGCCATCACCATGCGCCGGCGGTAATGCCGTTCTGCATTGCGGGTATCGAAATTGTTCCGGTGTTCCACGTGGCCGCAGTCATGGGGGAGAGCGTGCCGTTCTGGGATCAGCGCGACGATTTCGGCGACAGTAATCTTCTGGTGATGAAGCCGGAAGAGGGCCGCTCCCTGGCGCGCTCGCTCGGCACCAATTCGGCGGTGCTGATGAGACGTCACGGTGCGTCCGTGGTCGGTCGCGATCTGCGCGAGCTCGTTTTCCGCTCGATCGCGATGTGCCAAAACGCTGAATACCAAATGCGCGCGCTCGCGATCGGGACCCTCGGCCCGTTGACACGAGGCGAGACGAAGCTCGCCGCGGCGATAAACCTGACGCCCGTTCCGCTGTCGCGCGCTTGGGAATATTGGACCGTTCGGGTTGATCGGTCGGGAGACTCTCCGGGAATTCCACCGATAGCCCATCGTCCGGCTGAAACCTAGGCCTCGGGCGATCTCGCCTTTGTCGCGGTGGATCAGGCGACGCCGTACCGATCCGGCTTCTCTGTCTGCCGCGGTGCGTCTGCAGGAAATTGAATCGGTCCCAGTGCCGTTCAGGAGGTGATTCCACGTAAGCCAAAATGCGTCCGGCAGAGCAGCGGGCCTTTCGCCTTTGAGTATGCTGCCAACCCTGCCGTCTACCTGGGTAACTTGCTCAATAACTGCTGAGCAACCCGCATGACGTCGTCTTTTCGGTAATCTTGGCCGGTTGATAATTGCTCACCCGCACGTCCCCAATTGACGCTCTTGAAGGTGGTGTGGCCTGTGTCGAAGTTAAACGTCGCCCGCGTCGGTTTGTGAACGATTTTGTTTTTGCCAAGCTCAAACTGACTCGGCACAACCGGCGTGACCATGTCTTCCCCCTCCTGAGTAATCCACATAACCGAAGCGTGGCCCAGCCTTCCAGTCGTGCCGACCATAACACATCCAGGGGCCGCTACCGCACCGAGCACACTACGGCGGTACCAACGCCGGGGTTTCCATCTCGTGGCGGATGCAACAGTGTGATAGTCTGCCGCCCGGACAGGACCTGGGCAACGCCATGAAGCTTCGACGCCGTCAATTTCTGCGCCTGGCCGCGGGCGCCATCACCCTGCCGATATTGCCACGGGGCGCGCCGGCGCAATCCTATCCGTCGCGGCCGGTGCGCTTGATGGTCGGATTTGCCCCCGGCCAGGCGATCGACATCGTCACGCGCCTGATCGGTCAACGGCTGTCCGAGCGGCTCGGCCAGCAATTCATCGTCGAGAATCGGCCGGGCGCCGGCGGCAACATCGCTACCGAGGTCGTCGTGCGTGCGCCCCCGGACGGCTATACGCTGCTCGCCGTCGGCTCCAACAACATGATCAACGCCACGCTCTACGAGAAGCTCAGTTACGATTTCATCCGCGATATCGTGCCGGTCGCGAGTATCTACCGCGTGCCTCAAGTCATGGAGGTGAATCCCTCATTTCCGGCCAAGACGGTTCCCGAGTTCATCGCCTACGCCAAAGCCAATCCGGGCAAGATCAGCTTCGCTTCGGCGGGGAACGGGTCGGTCGCCCACGTGACCGGCGAGCTGTTCAAGATGATGAGCGGCGTCAACATGCTGCATGTCCCTTATCGGGGGGCGCCGCCGGCGCTGACCGACCTGCTCGGCGGACAGGTCCATGTCATGTTCGACAACATGCCCTCGTCGATCGAGCACATCAGGGCCGGCAGGCTGCGCCCATTGGCGGTGACCGCCGCGACGCGCTGGGAGGGGCTCCCCGACATCCCGACCGTGGCCGATTTCGTGCCGGGTTTCGAGACGAGCGCGTGGGCCGGCATCGGCGCGCCGAAGAACACGCCGGCCGAGATCATCGACACGCTCAACCGGGAGATCAACGCCACCCTCGCCGAGCCCAAGACGAAGGCACGCTTTGCCGACCTTGGCGGCATGGTGCTCCCCCTTTCGCCCACCGAGTACGCAAAGCGCATCGCGGAAGAAACCGAGAAGTGGGCGAAGGTCATCAAGTTCGCCGGCGCCAAGCCGGACTGACCCAGGTCCCTGGTCGCCCTATTGCGCGCGCCGCGCGCGGCCAGGCGACCGCGGCACCGGCGAGCGTGACGAGCTCGCGCCGGTCGCGGTAGGGACGCCCATTACTGGGCGCCCCCCGCACAGATCCGTACATGCAGCTTTCCCGCATACGGTTCCCACCTCGGGTATCCACGGCGATTGCGCGCCGTATGCGAGCCAGCGCCTGTGCCACGCGTAGCCGGTACTGCGCCCGGTGCGTGATTTGCTGGCCCGCATTCCCCTCGGCCTCCGCCCTTCGCTCCACCGGCTCCGCAGCGGATCGCTCCGCCTTGTTCGTCGGCTTCACAGCTACTATGGCGGAGCGCGACTTCTCATGCCCGTGCATCATCGGCTACGGCTCCTCACCTTCCCGATGCGGACCGTCGGCGTCATCAGGTGACGGCCAGACACGAGATATCCCAGGTTCCGACGCGATCCTTTTGCGCGTGATGTGGCCCTCGACCCCGGCGGGACGACAATGCCTCGCGTAACGGCATTGCACATGTTGCGTTCGACCATGAAGACAGTCTCCGCTCCCGCGAATTCATCATTTCGTGGCTCACTCCCACACTCCACGCAACAGCTGTGTACGCTTCGTGTTCGGCATCGCTGCCGCCTCACGCAACACTCGCCTCCAGGCGGCTTGCTAGGCCTTACCTGGACCGGACTTGCACCGGCTGATCGCGCCAGCGTACTTGGCGCCTTCCCTCATTCGATCACCTCGTCGGCGAGCGCGAGCAGCTTATCGGGAATTTGGAGGCCGAGCGCCTTCGCAGTCTTGAGATTGATGACGAACTCGAATTTGACGGCCTGCGCGATCGGCAGGTCAGCGGGTTTCGTCCCTTTGAGAATCTTACCGGTGTAGATGCCGAGCTCGCGGTACGCGGCGGAATAGGACGTCCCGTAGCACATGAGACCGCCGGCTACGGCATATTCGCGCCGGTCGTAGATGGTCGGAATTCGGTACTGCGTAGCGAATGCAACGACCCGTTCGCGCATGCTCATGAAGAATGAATCATTGGTCACGATCAGCGCGCCGGCCCGTCGCCCGGCGAGATTCGCGAAGGCCGTATCGAAGTCGGATTCGATGCTTGCATTGACGATTTGGATTTCCTGCCCAATAGCGCGTGCCGCCGTTTCAATCTCCTTCAATTGCGGCGCGATTTCGGGGCTGTTCGGGTTGATGAGAACTCCGATCACGGCAGCCCCCGGCACGAGCTCGCGCACGAATTCGAGCCGTTTCGTGAACAACTCGGACGTGAGCCAAGCGACGCCGGTGGCCGTGCCGCCCGGCCGATTGAGACTCGCGACAAGGCCGAATTTCACGGGGTCATCGCCAGCGAGAAAGACAAGCGGAATTGTCGCGCTTGCCTTCCTCGCCCCGAGTGCCGAGCCGATGCCGCCGGCCACAATGACGGCGGCTCCTCGCTGAATGAGATCGGCAGCGAGTGCCGGGAGCCGGTCAAACCGACCATCAGCCCCACGATATTCGATACGGACGGTACGGCTTTCCACATAATCCAGCTCGGCAAGACCCTTGCGGAACGCGATCAGAAGATTTTGATACCCACCGAGCGAGCCGCTGATCAAGAAACCAACTACCGGCATCGCCGGCTGCTGCGCGCGCGCCGCGAGCGGCCACGGCACCGCGGCGCCGCCGAGAAGCGCGATGAACTCGCGGCGGTCGCGGTAGGGACGCCCATTACTGGGCACCCCCCGCACAGACCCGTACGTGCAGCTTTCCCGCATACGGTTCCCACCTCGGGTATCCACGGCGATTAGGCGCCGTATGCGAGCCAGCGCCTGTGCCACGCGTAGCCGGTACTGCGCCCGGTGCGTGATTTGCTGGCCCGCATTCCCCTCGGCCTCCGCCCTTGGCTCCACCGGCTCCGCAGCGGATCGCTCCGCCTTGTTCGTCGGCTTCACAGCTACTATGGCGGAGCGCGACTTCTCGTGCCCGTGCATCATCGGCTACGACTC
>WNEY01002339.1_pt1 | contig 21011 bp, 20 predicted proteins | sample 5400531 | NCBI WGS metagenome assembly WNEY01 (sample SAMN13153338, study PRJNA577476) | soil metagenome | isolation source: 200 cm saprolite under Douglas fir tree site 1 | place: USA:California | collected 2015-04-18
CTTCTTGATGTACCGCTCGACCACGCGGCGATCGAGGTACTTCAGCGGAAAGTCGTGCTGCTTGTCTGCCACTTGCGTGCTCCTTTGAAATCCGCAGGGCCAGGCAAGTTAACACATCGTGCGCTATGGTAAAGGACCGGTGCCTGTCCGGCAGATCAAGGAGCGGCGGCTCGCGCGCCTGCGCGGCCTGTACGCCATCGTGGACGGCTCGGCGGAGCGGCCCCCGCTGGCGCTGGTGCAGTCGTTCCTCCGCGGCGGCGCCGCCGTCATCCAGCTCCGTCTCAAGACATTGCCTGCGCGCGAGCTGTGGGAGGTGGCGCGGGAAGCGGTCAGGGCCTGCCGGCAGCGCGACGCGCTGCTGCTGGTCAACGACCGTCCCGACGTGGCGCGGGCGGCGGGCGCCGACGGAGTGCACCTCGGGCAGGAGGACCTCCCCGCGGGAGCGGCGCGCGAGGTGCTCGGCGACCAGGCGCTGATCGGCGTCTCCACGCACTCCGACGCCGAGATCGACGCGGCGCTGGCGGCAGGTGCCGACTACCTCGGATTCGGCCCCGTCTTCGCGACCCGCTCCAAGTCCGGGGCGCCGCTTCCGCCGCCCCACGGTCTGGCCGGGCTCGAGCGCGCCGTGCGGCGGGCGGCTCCCGTCCCGGTGGTGGCCATCGGCGGGCTGACGGCCGGGTCGGCTGCAGCGGTGGCGCGCGCTGGTGCCGCTTGCGCGGCGGCGATCGGCGAGCTGTGCCGGGCGGTGGATCCGGAGCAGGCGGCGCGGGCGCTGGCGGAGGCGTTCTCGCGTGGCTGAGCGCCGCCGGCCGGTGGTGGGGCTGACGCCCGACGTCGGCGAGACCGCGCCGCGCCCCGCGCGTCCGGCGCTGCCCCAGTACGAGCTGAAGCAGGCGTACGCGGACGCGGTGCTCGGCGCGGGCGGCCTCCCCGTCATCCTGCCCTATGGCGAGGACGAGAGCGCGGCCGCCGAAGCCGTCGCGCTCTGCGACGCCGTGGTGGTGACCGGCGGGGCGTTCGACATCCCGCCGGAGGCGTACGGCGCCCAGGCGCACCGCCTGCTCGGCCGCCTCAAGCCGGGCCGCACGCGGTTCGAGCAGGGCGTGCTGCGGGCGGCCCTCGAGGCCCGCAAGCCGGTGCTCGGCGTCTGCGGCGGCATGCAGCTCCTCGCCGTCGAGCTGGGCGGGACGCTCTGGCAGGACATCCGCGAGCAGGTGCCAGGCGCTTCCGATCACGAGCAGAAGATCGACCCGCGCCAGCCGGGCCACTCGGCGCGCATCGTCTCGGGGACCCAGCTCGCGCGGATCGTCGGGGCGGACATCGTGCAGGTGAACTCGACCCACCACCAGGCCGTGCGCGATGCCGGTCCAGCGGTCGTCTCGGCGGTCGCTCCGGATGGGGTGATCGAGGCGATCGAGCTGCCCGATCGGTTCGCGGTCGGCGTGCAGTGGCACCCCGAGCTGATGGCCGGGGCCGAGCACCGGGCGCTCTACCGCGCGCTGGTCGAGGCGGCGCGCGCAGCCGCGCGCTGAGGCCGCCGTGGCATCGTCCCCCGGAACCCCGTGCGTGCTCGTCCTCGCCGGCCTGGATCCGAGCGGCGGGGCAGGGTTGCTCGCCGACGTGGAGGCGATCCGCGCGGCCGGCGGGCGACCCTTGTGCGTGGCGACGGCGCTGACGGCCCAGACCACGCGCCGCATGCACGGCTTCCAGCCGCTCGCGCCCGCCCTCGCGTTGCAGACCGCGGAGGCGCTGCTGGACGAGGAGCCGATTCGCGCGATCAAGGTGGGCATGGTGGGCACTCCCGCCATGGCGCGCGCGATCGCCGAGCTGCTCGCGCGGGCGGGGCTTCCCGCCGTCGTGGACCCCGTGCTGGCGGCCTCCAGCGGCGCCGCCCTCTTCCAGGGCGGCCCGCGAGCGGCGCGGGAGGCGTACGCCTTGCTCTGGCCGCACGCCGTGCTGACTCCCAATGTCGCGGAGGCGCGCGTCCTGCTCGACCTGCCGGAGGAGCCGCGCGATCCCGGAGCCCTGGAGCGCGCCGCGCGCGAGTTGGTCCGGCGCGGCGCGAAGGCCGCGCTGGTGAAGGGCGGCCACGCGGAAGGCGCCGAGGCGGTGGACGTCCTGTGCACGGCCGACGCGAGCGAGCGCCTCTCGGGGCCGCGCCTCGCCGGATCCGGCGCGCGCGGCACCGGCTGCCGCCTGGCCAGCGCGCTGGCCGCCGGGCTCGCGCTGGGGAAGCCCCTGCCGGATGCGGCCCGCCGCGCGAAAGCGCTCGTCGCCGAATACCTGCGCCGGGGCGGCTGAGAACGGCCGTCCGAATCGGAAGCCGTGGGCGTTCCGGCGTGTTATCGTCCCGGCGCTTCCTGGAGGCATTCCCATGCGCACGCGTCGCTGGCTTCCCATCGTCCTCTTCTCGCTGGCAACGAGCTGCGGCTACAACCGCATCGTCAACGAGGAGCAGCAGGTCGAAGCTGCCTGGGGCCAGGTGGAGAACCAGCTGCAGCGTCGGGCCGATCTGATCCCCAACCTGGTCGAGGTGGTGAAGGGCTACGCGAGCCACGAGAAGTCGGTCTTCGACAACATCGCCAACGCGCGCTCGGCGATGGTGGGTGCCGGCTCGCGCGCGGACAAGATCGCGGCTTCGAACCAGCTCGACGGCGCCATCTCGCGCCTCCTGGTCGTGACCGAGAACTACCCGCAGCTCAAGGCAGACGCGAACTTCCAGCGGCTGATGGACGAGCTGGCGGGTACCGAGAACCGGCTGGCGGTGGCGCGCAACCGCTACAACGAGGCCGTGCAGCAGTACAACAGCGACGTGCGCGGCATCCCCGGCTCGTGGTGGGCCCGCATCGGCGGGTTCCCGCCGCAGAAGGAGTACTTCAAGGCCGACGCCGCCGCGAAGGCGGTCCCCAAGGTCTCGTTCCAGCGTTAGTCGCCGCCGCGGCGGCGCGACGCTTTTCATGGCGCGGAGGTGATCGGATGCGCTCTAGGCGCGGGCGATGAAGACAGGCGGGATCCTGTTCTTCGGCGGGGTCGTCCTGCTGGTGCTCGGCGGGCTCGGCGGCCTGGTGTTCATCGGTCCGCTCCTCCGGGGGCAGGGCGGCACCTTCTCGAATCTGTTGGCGGTGCTGGTCCTGGGCGCGCTGCCGGCCGCCGCCGGGGTGGTGCTCATGGCCGCGGGCAGCCGGCGGGGGAAGCTCGAGCGCGAGAACGAGGATCGCGGGTTCACCGAGCTCGCCACCGAGCTCGCCCGCAAGAACGGCGGGCGGGTGGGGCTCGACCAGGTTTCGCGCGCGAGCGGTCTGCCGAGTGGCGAGGCGCAGGCGAAGATGCGCCAGCTCACCGGGCGCGGCTTGTTCGAGCTGGACTTCGACGAGCGCGGCCAGATGGTCTTCAAGCTCTCTCCCGACGCGGGCCGGGCGCAGCTCGCCGAGCTGGGAGGGAGGAGCTGATTGGCCGGACGCGCGCGCGCCGCGTGCCGCGGCGGCACGGCGCGCAGCCTTCCGGCCGGTGAACGGCTGGCTCCGGGGCGATGGATCGTCGCCCTCGCGCTGCTCGCCGGTTGCGCCGGCGCGCGGCGCCCCCCGCCCGCACCCGCCCCGGAAGGCGGGGTGCCCGCCGGCGAGACCGAGCCGCGGCGGTACGTCAGCGCCCGCGCCCACCAGCACGTGCTCACCGCGTTGCTCGCGCGCGAGCGCGACGACCACGCGGCCGCCGCGCGGGAGCTGCACGAAGCGCTCCTCTACGATCCCGAGTCGGGGTACCTGCGCACCCTGCTGGCGGAGGAGCTGCTGCGGCAGGGGCGGATCGCCGAGGCCGAACGCGAGCTGAGGGCCGCGCTCGAGGGCGATCCGCGCTACGCGCCGGCGCACGTGCTCGCGGCGCGGATCGCGCTCGCCGGCGGCAGGGCCGGCGAGGGGCGCGTGCACCTGCGCGGGGCGATCGCGGCGGCGCCGACGGATCCGGACGCCTACCGCGACCTGGTCCGCCTCGAGATCGCGCAGGGCGAGCTGCCGGCGGCCGCGGCGGCCGCGCGGGAGCTCGGCGAGGCGGCGGAGCGCGCACCCTCGGATGCGGGTCCCGGCGAAGCCGCCCCTGCCGCGACCTCGCAGGCCGGACGCCTGCGCTCCCAGGCCGCGGATGCGTGGATCGAGGTGGCGCAAGCCATGGCCGACCGGCAGGACGATGCCGGCGCTCAGGACGCCTTCGCCCGCGCCTCGGCGCTGCGGCCGGACACCGACGAGGCACTGGCCACCCGCGCCGCCTTCCTCGAGTCGCGGCGCCGGTGGGCGGAGGCGCGCGAGCTGCAGTTGCGCCTCCTCGCGCGGCGGCCGGATTCGCCGGAGGCGCTCTCGGCCCTGGCGAGGCTCTCGCTCGCCGAGGGCGAGCTGGAGGTCGCCTCGGCTTACCTGATGAAGCTCCGCGCGCTGGCCTCGGTCGCCGCAGCGGGCGCGGGCGACGAAGATCGCCGGGAGCTGGGCGGCGCGCTGTTCCGGCTGGCCGTCCCTCTGCTGGGCGCGCACCGCGCGGCGGACGCCGAGGCGGCGCTCGACGCAGCCCTGCGGCTCTTCCCCGGGCATCCCGAGCTGTCCTTCTACCGCGCGCTGGCCCTCGAGGAGCGCGGCCGGCATCGCGAGGCCGCCCAGCTCCTCGAGCAGATCGAGCGCACGCTGGGCGGGCCCGGGCGGCCCCGGGACGCGGCCCTCGCTGCCATCGCCGACGGCCCCACCTTCCTCGCCCCCGACCCCGCGCAGCTCCTGCTCGACGCGCGCGTACAGGCCGCGCTGTCCCGCGGCCGCGCCGGAGAAACCGCCGAGGCGGCGCGCCGGATGAAGGCGCTCTTCTCCGCGGACCCCCGCGACGAGGGCGTCGCGCTGGGTCTGCTGGAGGCCTTCGAGCGGGCCGGACGGGTGCCCGCGGCCCTGGCGCTGCTGGAGGACGCCGCGCGCAAGCACCCGGATACGCCGGCGCTGCTCTATGCCCGCGCCTCGGCGCTGGACCGCGCCAGGCGGGTCCCCGAGGCGCTCGCCGCCATGCGCAAGGTGCTGGCGCTGGCGCCCGCCCATGCCGGCGCGCTGAACTACGTCGGGTACGTCATGACCGAGCAGGGCGGCGACCTGCGGGAGGCCGAAGGCCTCCTGCGCCGCGCGGTGGAGCTGCGGCCCGACGACGGCGCCGTCGCGGACTCGCTCGGCTTCTGCTTGCTGAAGGAGGGCCGCGTCGAGGCCGCGCTCGAAGAGCTGCGCCGCGCCGACCGCCTGGCCCCCGGCGATCCGGTCATCCTGGGCCACCTCGGGGACGCCCTGCTCGCCGCGGGCCGGCGCGACGACGCCGCGGAGGCGTTCCGCCGCGCCCTGGCGCGCCTGGTCCGGGCGCCGCGGGGCGGGCGCGAAGGGCGCTCGCGGGAGGGGGCCCCGGGCGAGCAGGAAGCGCGGTCTCCCGAGCCGGGAGACGCCCGGGTGCGCGCCGAGTTGGAGGAGAAACTCCGCTCCTTGACTGCGCCCTGATGCCGTGGTCTCTCCGCGCCGGAGGAGTGCGTGCCCGATCCGCAGATCGACGAGGGCTTCTTCAGCGCGCGCGACGGCCTGCGCCTCTTCCGCCATGCGGCGCGGCCACCCGGGACGCCGGCGGCGCACGTGGCGGTGCTGCACGGGTACGCCGAGCACCTGGGGCGGCACGAGGAGGTCACCCGGGCCCTGTGCGCGGGCGGCTACGCCGTCCACCTGTTCGACTGCCGCGGGCACGGCCAGAGCGGCGGCAAGCGCGCTCACGTCGATTCGTTCAACGAGTATCTCCAGGATTTGGACGTCTTCCTCGCCCGCGTCCGCGAGGAGGCGCAGGGGCGGCCCGTGTTCTTCCTCGGCCACAGCCACGGGGCGCTGATCGGCATCCGGTACCTCCTGGACAAGCCGGACGCGGTGCGCGGCGCGGTCTTCTCCTCGCCGTACCTGCGGCTCAAGCTGCGCGTCTCGCCGCTGAAGATCCTGGCCGGGCGGCTGATCGCGAACCTGTTGCCCTCGCTGCCGATGCGCAACGAGCTGAAGCCCGAGCAGCTCACGCGCGACGTCGCCATCCAGAACGCGACTCGCAACGATCCGCTCTACCAGCAGATCGCCACGCCGCGGTGGTTCACGGAGTCCAGCTCCGCCCAGGAGACCTGCCTGCGGCGCGCGACCGAGTTCGTCACGCCCTTCCTGCTGCTGACCGGCGGCGCCGATGCGATCGCCGACCCGGCCGCGGGCCGCGAGTTCTTCGACCACGCGACCAGCAAGGACAAGCAGCTCAAGCAGTACGACGGCCTGCTCCACGAGCTGTTCCACGAGCCCGAGCGCGACCTGGTGTTCCACGACCTGATCGGCTGGCTCGACGAGCGCGCGCGCGGCGCGCAGGGACGCGCGGCCACGGGGCGCGGCGCGTGAACGAGCGCGCCCGCCTGCTCGAGCTGCTCACGCGGCTCGCGTACGAGAGACGTAAGATCATCCTCTCGAGCGGCCGCGAGAGCGACTTCTACATCGACACCAAGCAGGCCACCCTCTCGGCGGAGGGGCACTACCTGGTCGGCCGGCTGGCGCTCGCGGAGGTGCGCGCGCTGGTGCCCGACGTGCAGGCCGTGGGCGGGCTCACCATGGGCGCCGATCCGATCGCCAGCGCGGTGAGCCTGACGAGCTTCCTCGCCGGCCAGCCGGTGCCCGCCTTCTACGTGCGCAAGGAACCGAAGGGACATGGGACCAACCAGTATGTCGAGGGAAAGAAGGGCCTTCCCCGGGGCGCGCGCGTGTGCGTCCTCGAGGACGTGGTGACCACCGGCGCGAGCACGCTCAAGGCGGTGGAGCGGTGCCGGAGCGAGGAGCTGGAGGTGCGCGGAGTGGTGGCCCTGGTCGACCGCGAGGAGGGCGGCCGCGAGGCGGTGGAGGCCGCCGGCGTGCCGCTGCGGTCCTTGTTCCGGAGGAGCGACTTTCCGTGAATGGTGCGGTCCGAAAGCTCGTCGTGCTGCTCGCGCCGTTTTCCCTGTTCGGGTGCAGGACCTTGCCCTTCCCGGAGCCGCAGCTGGAAGGCGAGTACGGCAAGGTGCTGGCGAAGTGGACGCGCGAGGTGGCGCTGTACAGCGGCCTGGAGACGCGCGGCTTCTGCCGCACCGTCTACCTCTCCAGCGAGTTCGTCGACGCGCAGGCGAAGAAGATCTCCGAGATGCGCGCCGAGCTGCCCGACGAGGCGCAGCGCACGCGCGAACGGCTGCGCGCCCAGGCCGCCACGCCCACCGTCTTCTCCGTCTTCTACACGCCGGACAAGCTGTCCAACGACTGGAACGAGAAGAGCTCGGTCTGGCGCATCGCGATGAACCTGGGGTTGGGTCAGGTGGAGCCGCAGCGGATCGAGCGCATCGAGCGTCCCTTCAACGCCGAGCTGCGCGCCCTCTATCCCTATCTCGACGACTACTCGGTCGCGTACGTGATCCATTTCCCGGGTCAGGCGGCGCCGGCCGGCTTCGCGCCGGCGGAAGCCGACATGGTCGTCGCGGGTGCGCTGGGGAAGATGGAGTTCAAGTGGAGCCTGCTCCATCCCGAGAAGGACCGGCGGCACTGACCCACCTTTCCCCACAGTCGTCTCTGCGAAGCTTCCTTGCGGGAGGAGCGCCGCTCGCGCATCGTCGCGCCATGCGGATCCTGTCCGGAAGCTTGATGGCGTTGTGGCTCGTGGCGCAGCCGGCTAGCGCCCAGGTGCAGGTGCAGATCACGATGGGCCTGCCGGTCGTGCTCCCGCCCATGGTGGTGGTGCAGCCGGGAGTGCAGGTGGTCAGCGAGCTCGACGAGGAGGTGTACTTCGTCGGCGGCTGGTACTGGGTGCGGCGCGGGCCGCACTGGTACCGCACGCACGATCACCGTGGTCAGTGGGTGTGGGTGGCGCCCGCGCGCGTCCCGGTCACGCTGGTGCGCATCCCGCCGGGCAGGTACCGGCGGCTGCACCGCGAGGAGTGGAAGGAAGCGCGCCGCGAGCGCAAGGAGCGCGAAAAGGCCGAGCGCAAGGCGTGGAAGGAGCGCGAGAAGGCCGAGCGCGCCGCCTGGAAGGAAGGCAAGAGCAAGGGCCGCGGGCACGATCGCGACGACCGCTGACGCGTCACTGGCTTCGCAAGGCGGCGCCGGGAAAAATGCTTAGAATGGCGGCATGACCTCGCCATCGCCTTGCACCGGCTTGCGGCGCGTCGCTCGGCTGGAAGATCTGGTCGAGCGGGACAGGGACCACGACTGCGGCGGCTTCGGCCCGCACCGGATCTGCGTGAAGGTCGACGCGGTCGCCGAGCTGCCGACGCGATTCGGCCGGTTCAAGATCGTGGCCTTCTGGAACAACCGGGACGAGAAGGAGCACGTCGCGCTGGTGCACGGGGACGTGATGGGCGGCTCGGAGGTGCCCACGCGGCTGCACTCCGAATGCCTCACCGGCGACGCGCTGGGCTCGTTGCGCTGCGACTGCCGCGACCAGCTCGAGGTGGCCCTGCGGCGGCTCAGCTCGATGGAGCGCGGCCTGCTCCTCTACCTGCGCCAGGAGGGCAGGGGCATCGGGCTGCGCAACAAGGTGCGCGCGTACGCGCTGCAGGACCGGGGCCTCGACACCGTCGAGGCGAACCGCGCGCTGGGATTCCGCGACGACGAGCGGGACTACGAGGTCGCGGCGCACATGCTCGCCAGCTTGAACGTCGAGTCGATCGCCCTGATGACCAACAACCCGGACAAGATCGCGCAGCTGCAGCGCTACGGGGTCAAGATCGCGCGCCGCATCCCGCACGTCATCCCTCCGAACGAGTTCAATCGCGACTACCTGCTCACCAAGGCCGTCCGCTCGGGACACCAGCTCGAGATCGACGGAAAGCCGATCATCGAAGAGCAGGACGACCCGGTGGTCATCGAGCAGCCCGTCACAGCGAGCTGAGGAACGCCTCCAGATCCGCTTTCTCGCGCGAGTCGAGGCCGAGGCGCAGGACCCGGTCGTAATGGTCGATCACCGCGGCGTAATCGGCGAACCTGCCATCGTGGTAGAAGCCACCCTTCTGCCGCGTGAACAGGCCCTTGAGCGGCGTGGTGCGATAGCGACCGTCGGGCGAGCGTCCCGATTGGAAATCGTCGACCCCGATCTCCGCTCCCGTGTGCATGTTCCAGCCGGGTTCGGTGTACAGGGGCGGGACGTGGCAAGTCGATTGCAAGACGACTAACGACCCGGCCATGCCTCCGGCGCTGGTTTCCCCCGGACCAGCACCGTGTCCCGTACCCAGGACGGATCCGCGCCAGGCCAGGACAAGGTGTAGTGCAGCCCGCGGCTCTCCCTCCGCTCCTGCGCGCAGGCGACGATCAGGCGCGCCACGTCGGCGAGGTTGCGCAGCTCGACGATGTCGCGGGTGACGAGGTAGCCCCAGTAGTACTCCTGGATCTCACCCACCAGGTTGTCGAGCCGGCGCTGCGCGCGGGCGAGGCGCTTGTCCGTGCGCACGATGCCGACGTAGTTCCACATCAGGCCGCGAATCTCGTCCCAGTTCTGCTTGACGATCACGCCCTCCTCGGGCGGCACCGCATGGCCCGGGTTCCAGTCCGGGACCCGCAATGCCGGGAGGTCCGCGGAGGCCAGCTCGGCGGCGCACTCCGCCGCGCGGTGGCCGAAGACGAGGCCCTCGAGGAGCGAGTTCGAGGCGAGCCGGTTGGCGCCGTGCAGGCCGGTGCAGGCCACCTCGCCGACGGCGAGCAGGCCGGGGATGGTCGTCTGTCCGCGGAGGTCGGTGCAGACCCCTCCGCAGACGTAGTGCGCGGCGGGCACCACGGGGATCGGCACCTGCGCCATGTCGATCCCGAAGGCGAGGCAGGTCGTGTAGATGTGCGGGAAGTGCTCGACCACGAACGCCTTCCCCAGGTGGGTCATGTCGAGGAAGGCGCAGTCGTCGCCGCGGCGCTTCAGCTCGGAGTCGATGCTGCGCGCCACCACGTCCCGCGGGGCCAGCTCGCGGCGCGGGTCGTAGCGCTCCATGAACCGTTCGCCGGCCGAATTGCGCAGGATGCCCCCTTCGCCGCGGAGCGCCTCGGAGATGAGGAAGTTCTTCGCCTGCGGGTGGTAGAGGCAGGTGGGGTGGAACTGGATGAACTCCAGGTCCGCGATCGCGGCGCCCGCGCGGTGCGCCATGGCCAGGCCGTCGCCGGTCGCGACGTCGGGGTTGGTCGTGTACAGGTAGACCTTCCCGGCCCCTCCGGTGGCGAGGACCACCACCTTCGCGAGGTGGACGTGCACCTCGCCCGTGCGCGCGTCGAGCACGTAGGCGCCCAGCGCGCGATCGCGGCCGCCGGCCCCGAGCTTTCCGGCGGTGATGAGGTCGATCGCGACCTGCTCCTCGGCGATGCGGATGCCCGCGCGGTCGGCGGCCCCGAGTAGCGCGCGCTCCACCTCTCGGCCGGTCATGTCGGCCGCGTGCAGGACGCGCCGCTGCGAGTGGCCGCCCTCGCGCGTGAGGTGGTAGCCCAGCGGCGTCGCGTCGCGGGTGAACTCGGCGCCCAGCTCGATCAGCTCGCGCACGCGCGCCGGGCCTTCCTCCACAGCGACGCGGACGACCCCTTCGCGGCAGAGCCCGGCCCCGGCGATCAGGGTGTCCTGCACGTGCTGCTCGACGCTGTCCTGGGGCGAGAGCACCGCGGCGATGCCGCCCTGCGCGTGCGCGGTGTTCGACTCCGACCGCCCCCGCTTGGCGAGCACGGTGACGGACCCATGCCTGGCCGCCTGCAGGGCGAACGAGAGCCCGGCGATCCCGCTGCCCAGGACGAGGAAGTCGGATTGGTGACGCATCCTTGGGAGCTTAGCCGAGCGCTCGGGGGTGCGCGCGGGTAGGAGGTTCGACCAGTCCAGCGCAGGTCGCGAACCGGACGAGCGCCCGTGCGGGGATTTGCTTGCCGGCTCGCAGACTTGTTATCGTTTCCCTCGAAGATGTCGCGTTCCGTCCTCGCTGCAGCGTTCCTGCTGGCGGCCCCGGTGGCCGTGCGCGCCGGACCCTTGCACTCCTGGGTCGACGAGGACGGTGTCTACCACGTCGCCGACGCTCCGCCGCAGAAGGTCCGCAGGCCGCCCCGAAAGATTCAGCCGGCCGCGCCCCAGGCCTCGAGCCCGAAGCCGCAGGCCGCGCGCGAGAAGCGGCCTGCGCGCTGGTGGGAGCGCCGCAGCGACGCGCCGCCGGACGAGATCGACCGGGCGGCGAAGGTCTTCAACATCCCCGCGGAGCTGATCCGGGCGGTGATCGCCGTGGAGAGCGCCGGAGACACCTCGGCCATCTCCCACAAGGGCGCGGTGGGCCTGATGCAGCTCATGCCCGAGACGGCCGGGCAGATGTACGTCGAGGACCCCGTCGATCCCGCCCAGAACATCATGGGCGGGACCCGCTACCTGCGGCAGCTCGCGAACGAGTTCGCCGGCGACATGGTCCTGGTCCTGGCCGCGTACAACGCCGGACCTGACGCCGTCCGCAAGTACAAGGGCGTGCCGCCGTTCGAGGAGACGCGCCTGTACGTGAAGAAGGTGCTCGCCAACTATTACCAGCTCAAGCGCGCCGCAAGGCGGACCCAGGTGGCCGAGTCCGCGCCCGCACCCGCGGCGGCGCAGGGCGCTCCGTGATGGATGCGACCACGCCGCGCGCGCTGGACGAGGGCGGGCTCTTCGAAGACGACGCGGACCTGGCCGAGAACCAGGAATTCGACCGCACGGTGGCGGAGGCGTCCGATTCACTGCAGCGCGGCGACGCGGGCGGGGCGCGGCAGCTCCTGGAGAAGGCGCTGCGCTACAAGCCGCGCAACCAGCGGGCGCGCAACCTCCTCGGGCTCTCGCTCTTCAAGCTGGGCGAGCTGGAGAAGGCGGAGGCCATCTACCGCGGGCTGATCGAGGACCACCCGGCCGATCCGACGCTGCGGGTCAACCTGGGCCTCGTCTTCTTGAAGCTCGGCGCGGCCAACGACGCGGCCCGCTGCTTCGAGACCACGCTCGATCTCTCCCCCGATCACCGCAAGGCGCAGAACTACCTGGGGTTGGCGCTGGCGCAGACGGGCGAGGTGGGCCGGGCCCGCGAGTGCTTCCTCAAGGCGGGCAATTCGGCCATGGCGCAGCGGATGGAGCAGCAGCTGGCCGCGACGCCCTTGCGGGAGGTGGCGCAGGAGGCGCAGGACACCCTCGAGGAGGCGCGCCCTTTCCGTCCGGCCACCGAGGAAAAGCGCGCGCCGGCCGAGGAGCGCGCGCCGGCGAGCACGTGGGTGGCGACGGCGCCCGCGGCGATCGGCCGCGTGGCCCTGGGCGGCTCGGCGGCCGGTTTGGGGCCGGCCGCGAACGAGTCGCCCGAGGTGGAGGAGCCCAGCGAGCTGGCGGCCTACACCACCACGCGCCGCCTCTCCATCCCGAACCGGGAGGGCGGGTTCGGCATCGGCTCGACCGAGGTGCTCGTGCAGGTTCGCGGCGAGATGCTGACGCGGCTCGACGGCCTGGTGGCCAGCTGGGGCCAGCTGTCGCTCAAGCCCGAGCTGAAGCGGTTCCGCGGGAGGCCGACCGACAAGCCGTTCGGCGAGGGCGCCCGGCGCATGCTGCGCGCGGTCGGAGAAGGCCGGTTCGTCATCTCGCGCGAGGGCCGCGTGTTCACCGCGCTCGAGCTGGGCGACGAGCCCGCCTACTTCCGCGAGGAAGTGCTGTTCGCCTTCGAGGAGTCGATCGTGTTCGAGAACGGGCGGGTGCCGTCGAAGACGGGCCACGATCTCCACCTCGTGCACGTGCGCGGCCGGGGGAAGCTCCTGCTCGTCACCGTGGGCGAGCCGAAGGCGGTGGAGCTGACGCGCGGCGAGCCCCTGCGCATTCCCATGGATCAGCTGGTCGGCTGGCACGGGCCGCTCATCCAGCCCCGCGTGGTGCCCATCGTCGAGGAGGCGCCCGAGCTGGGGGTGGCGCTGGAGCTCGCCGGCGAGGGCAGCGCGCTGGTCGACGCCCCGGACGGGAGATAGCTCGTGGAGGCGGTGCTCTCGGCCGCTCCTCCCCCGCAGCGGCGCAAGACCCGGCGCGAGCGGCTGCGCGAGGAGCTGCTCAACGCGCCGAATCTGATGACCCTGGGGCGCATCGCCTGCATCCCGGTGTTCCTCGCGCTGCTGTCCTACGAGAACCGGCGCAACAGCTTCCTCGCCGCGATGGTCTTCGCGGCGGCGGCGATCTCGGACTGGCTCGACGGGTGGCTGGCGCGCGTGTCGAACAAGGTGACCACGCTGGGGAAGTTCCTCGACCCGCTGGCCGACAAGATCATCGTGCTCTCGGCGCTGGCGATGCTGGTGCGCCTGGGGCGGGTGCCCGTCTGGGTGGTGGTGATCATCCTCGCGCGGGAGCTGCTCATCAGCGGGCTGCGCACCATCGCGATGAGCGAGGGGCTGGTGATCGCGGCGTCCCGCGGAGGGAAGTGGAAGACCTCCTTGCAGCTCTCCGGGATCATCGCGCTGATGGTCCACTACCACTTCGCCATCGACTACCTGTTGGGGACCCTGGTGACCGACTTCCACACGGTCGGGCTGACGCTCTTGTATCTGTCCCTCATCCCCGGCATCGCCTCCGCCGTGGACTACGTCCGGGCCTTCTACACGCTGGAAACGGGCGAAGGCCGCTGAGCTGTCGCCGCTTGAGCTGTCGCGGCCATCGCTAATCAGGCTCGATGGGAAAGCGGATGCGGATGTCCTCCGGAATGCGGCGCGGGCGGCCGCGGCCCAGGTCGAGGAAGGCCCAGTCGGTGCTGGCGCGGCACAGCTCCGTCCCGTCGGAGGCGCGCAGGATGCGGGTCCGCCGGACGCTGCTCGCCGCAGCCATGCTGGCCACGCGCGTCTCGACCGCGAGCGAGGTAGGCGGCCTGGTCCAGCCCGACCGCGGTGGAGTGGGCCAGCGCCGCCTCGAGCACCCAGCGCAGGTACACCAGGTTGCCGGCGTGGCCCAGCTCGTCGATGTCCTCGGGCCGGACCTCGACGAGGTGCCGGTAGGGCATGGCGCGCCGTCTATTTCCGGGTGCCGAACAGCAGCACCACGTAGGTCGCGTTCTTGCCCAGCACCGGGTGGTTACCCTGCGCCACGCCGACGCCCATCGCTTTCTCCTTGCTGGTGATCACCGCCTTCTCGTCGGCGAACTCCATCGGATCGGTCTTGGCGCCGGAGAGGAAGTCGACCGTCCGGAAGGTCCTGTACAGCGGGCTGACGATCTGGCTGTGCTTGGCGTCGCTGATGTTGCCGTTCCCGGAGGCCAGCGCCTGTGCGTACTCCTGCGCGATCTTTTCCAGGACGGGGTCCTCCTTGAACGCCGGCATCCCGGCCGAGGCGCGCCTCTTGTTGATCGTCTCGCGCAGCTTCGGCGCCACCGTAGAGACGTCCATCTTCGACAGCTCGCGCACGAACAGCTCGGTCACGAAGGCCACGTTGCCACCCTGGGGGTCCTTCCCGTTCGCGACGCCGACGCCTGCGATGGTGGCGTCCGTGCTCATGTAGTTGGCGCGGTAGACGGGGCTCAGGGAGAAGCGCCACTGGGCTTCCTCGGCGGTGCGCGTGGCCGCGGGGTTTGCGAGCACGACGGGCGACGCGATGCCAGCTGCCTTCAGTCGATCGCCCAGCCCGGCAGTCGCCGAGCCCCCGCCGCCGCTTTTCGCCTCGCTCTCGGAGACCGACCGCGCTACCTGGGCCACCTTGTCGTCCCACTTCAGGGCCGGGATGCCCGCCTCGGTGCGCTCGGCGTTGATCTGCTCGAAGATGGCGCGCTCCTTCTGCGCGGGGTCTCCGCCGGGCGCCGGCACGTCGACCACGGTGGAAAGCTCGGTCCCGCAGGCGACGGGGAAGTTCGCCACCACCTCGGCCTGCCCCTGCCGCTCGGCGCGGATCTCCACCGCCATCCGGCCGGTGCGCCCGTTGCAGCTGACCGGGACGCGGAACTCCTTGCCCGGCTTCGATTCCGGCTGTTCCAGCTTGCCGTGCGGATCGCTGACCAGCACCTTGGCGTTCTCGAGCGGCCCGAGGAGGCGCCCGCTCAGCGTGGCGTCGACCTTCGGGTCCATCTTGCGCGGAAGAGGCTCCATCTCGAACTGCGGCTCCTGCATGACCAACGACAACCTGGTGCCGCCGCGGGCGCCCGGCGCCGTGGCGATGCCGTACCGGACCTGCCCGGCGGCGCTCCGCACGTACTGCATCACGACCTCGTCGAGACGCGCGGCGAGATCCCTCGGATTTTCCACATCCTGCACCGTCGCCAGCACCACTCGCGGGACCGTCGTGGGTACTCCGTGATGGAAGCCGACGAAGGCGCGGACGATCTCCGGGACCGGCTGCCGCTCGTCCCAGCCGAGAAGCGACTCCGCTAGCGCGCAGAGGCGTCCGTCCGCTTCCGGGGCCGGCTTCTGCTGATCCCGGGCCTGGTCGGCGGTGTCCCTGGCCACGTATCGGCCGATCGCGGTCGGAGGGCAGGTCCGCAGTGGATCGCGCCCATAGTTGGCGGCGGGGGGCCCCTTGGGCGTGAACTTGCCGGCGGCGACCTCACCGGCCCCGGCCGCGGTGCGTTGCCCGCCGGCGCAACCCGCGAGGAAGAGGACGGCGGCGAGCCCGGCGCGGGCGCGGGGAAAGGCGAACCGGATGCTGTGTCGTTCCATGGCAGTCCTCGGCGCCGCGACCACCGGGAGGGCCGTCGGAAGCGGCAGCGGTGGTCTACTGAGGGAGCTCCAGCCGGATGCGGAAGGTCAGATCGACCTCGACGGGCTGGCCGCCCATTAAGTACGGCTTGTACCTCTGCTGCTGCAGCGCCTCGACGGCAGCGCGATCCATGAAGGGAAGTCCCTGCAGGACGCGGCAGTTCCGCACGGATCCGTCGATCCCGATCAGGCACTTCACCACCATCATTCCCTGGACCTCCTTCTCCAGGGCCTGGTTGGTGTATTGGATCTCGGGCCCGCTGATCTTCTGCATTCGAATGACGGTGTTCTCCGCCTCGATGCGCTTCACGGTTCCGGTCCCGCCGAAGGTGCCGCCCACCACGCCTCCCTGGACGCCGCCGACCACGCCACCCTCGACGCCTCCCTCGACGCCCTCGTCGGCCTCTTCCTCAGGAAGGTCTTCCGGCGGCTTCTCCTCCAGCTTCGGCAGCTCCTTGGGCTGCACGAGGGTCTGGGTGGGCGCCTTCGGGATGATCTTCGGCGTCTGCCGCGGGGTGGTCTTCTTCCGGGCGGCCGGCGGGGGCGGAGGGGGCGGAGGAGGCGGCGGCGGCCGGAACACGACGTCGACGGCCGCCTCCTGCTTCGGCATGTGCGCCCTCACATAGGTGAAGGCGATGGCCAGCCCGATCGCGGCCCCGTGGAGCAGGATCGAGACCAGCATGGAGGTGCCCCGCCTGGTCTTCGCGCGGGCGGCGGTGATGGTGTCGAACATGTTTCCTCTGCGAACGGCGCTTAAAAGGCGGCGGAGATTACAGGCGGCATTTCCACCTGTCAACGCACGACGCGCACTCCCGATCTGCGGTGTCCGCTCGCAGAAACGCCAAGGGCGGACGGGCTAGCTCTGCCCGTCCGCCCCTGGAGACCTGCGTCCTCCCGGCTTCGCCTAGAACTGGTGCGACAGCCGGCCGTACACGAAGCGGCCCATGAAGTCATAGGCCGTGGGATCGGACGCGGCGAGGAAGCCGTTGTAGATCACTGACGGCTTATGATCGCCCACGTTGTTCACGCCCGCTCCCAGCGTGGTACGGCCCGCCGGGGTGCGCAACGTGTAGCTGGCGAACAGGTCGAAGGTCACGTACGCCGGCACGAGGCGCTGGAACTGGGGCGTCCCGCCCGATGAGCTGCAGACCGAGCCGCCGGCGAAGAAGCCGGTGTCGTCGCCGCACTCGTGGAACGAGCCGATGAACTTCGAGTTCACGCCAGCGCCGAACCCACCCAGGCTCCAGTTGACTCCCGAGTTGGCCTTGAACGCCGGGAAGACGCCTCCCAGTCCGGCGCCTTCGATCTGGACGTCGTACGTCCCGCGTCCGCCAAGTACGGAGCCGTCGGCCAGGGTTCGATCGAACTTGTGCAGCCACGTTCCGTCGAAGACGAACCCGAATCGGCCGTACTCGGTGGGCAGGGCGTAGCGGACGGCGAGATCGATGCCGTCGGTCTCGTCCTTCCCGACGTTGGTGTTGGTGTCGATGATGTTCGTGATGCGGTGGGTCGTCGGGTCACGCGAAATCTTGTCGCAGTAGACTTGGTTCGGCGTGCCGGCCGACGGATAGCAACCGGTGAGGATCACGTTCGCGCCGATGGTCGAGATCGAGCTCTCCACGGTGATGTTGTAGTAGTCGACGGTCACCGAGAAGTTCTTGATCATGGTCGGCTCGAGCACCAGGCCGATGGTGAAGGTCTTCGCGGTCTCCGGCTTCAGCGCCGGGTTGCCGCCGACGCGCGACCGCAGCTGGGTCTGGTCGTCGCCGTTCCCCTGCACGCCCTGCGTGAAGCAATTCGGCGGCGCGCTCGCGAGGTTCCGGCAGGGGTCCTGAACGTTCGGGAAGTTGTCCGACTGGCCCAGGAACAGGTCGGAAATGCTCGGAGCGCGGAAGGCCGTCGAGTAGGTGCCGCGCACCGTCACGTCTCGCACCGGCGAGTACCGGCCGCCAAACTTGTAGGTCCAGTCGGTGCCGAACGTGCTGTACTTGAAGACGCGGGCGGCGCCAGTGACCTCCAGGGTCTGCACGTAAGGCATGTTGGAGATCAGCGGGACGGAGAGCTCGCCATAGCCCTCGTTGACGTAGTAGCTGCCGGAGGTGATGTTGCCCTTGTTGCCGGTGGTGAGCCCCGCGACGGTGATCGGGTCGGGGATGAACGAGCCCTTCAAGGTGCGGAACTCGTACCCGAGCGCAAGGCCCAAGGGGCGGTCGCCGAACAGCGGGAACAGCTCGCCGCTGGTGTTGATGTTGACGCCCGCGAGCTGGTTGATGCCGCGCGCGGTCCCGGTGAACGTCAGGTTCTCGATCTGGTCCCCGGTGATTGTGCCGGCGCCGCTGAACAAGTTGAGGCACGGGACCGGCGTCCCTCCCGCGGCCGCGCAGAGCGGGCTTCCCGATGCATTCGTGGTGCCCGTCGGCGAACCGAGAGCGGAGGCGAGGTTCGGGAGGTAGAGGTTTCCGTGCTTGACCTGGTCACCTTGCGTCCGGCCATAGTTGACGGCGGCTTCCCAGAACCAGCCCTGCAGCGGGCCGAAGTCGTCGGAGAGGGTGCCATCCACCCCGCCGACCACGCGGAAGCTGTCGATGTCCTGGTTGAACGTGCGGTTCCCGAACTCGAGCAGGCGCCGGCGCACCGCATCCAGGGGTACTCCGAACGGGTTGAACGGGTTGTCCGCCGCGACCTGGACGCCCTCGACGTCGGTCAGGAGCGGCTCGGGAGCCAGCTTCTGGTCCGACTGCCGGTTCACGTAGCTCGCCTCGAAGAAGCCGCGGGCGAAGCTTCCGATCCTGGTGTCACCCGCGGAGTACAGCGAGATGCGCTGCTGCGGGGTGACCAGGTAGTTCTCCGGCTGGAAGTTGTACAGGTCTCCGCCGAACTCCGTGATCCGACCGCCGACGAAGCGGCGCCATCCGAAGTCGCGGCAGCTGTTGTTGGTGTCGTTGGGGTTCGAGCCGGGGCTCGTGGCCTCGGCAGCCGCCTCCGCGGCCGTGCACTTGATAAAGGAGCTCCTCGTCGGGTTGCGCGCGGTGAGGCCGGTGAAAAGCGTGTTGCCGCCGGTCGGGAAGATCGGCGCGTTGGTCGTGCTGTCACGCGGGAACACGACGCGGCCCTGGGGAATGGTGCCGCTGCCGGTGGCCTGGTTCTCGCCGATGAACCCGACGCTGTCGCCGGTGGCGTCGAAGGCGCGCGGGATCCGGGAGAAGTCGCGATCGCCCGCCCACACCGGCTGCTGGTTGTAGTAGCCGGCCGAGAAGGTGATGTTGCCGCGATCGCCCCCGGCGCCGGTCGTGACGCTGAAGTCGTAGAGCGTTCCGTCGCCATGCTGGGACAGTCCGGTGAAGGCGTTGACGTCCGTCTGCCGGTAGTTCTTGCGCGTGATGATGTTCACCACGCCGGCGATGGCATCCGATCCGTACACGGCCGAGGCGCCATCCTTCAGCACCTCGATCCGATCGATCGCCGCGGTGGGAATGGAGTTCAGGTCCACGGACGAATCGGCGCCGGTGCCGCCGGGGACCATGCGCCGCCCGTTCAACAGCACCAGGGTGCGGGCGTCGCCCAGACCGCGGAGGTTGACGCGCGTGGATCCGTCGCCGCCGTTGTTCACGGAAGTGTTGATCGAGTTGCCCTGCTCGGGGAGGCTCTGCAGGAAGTCGCCGATCGACACCTTGCCGCTCGCGATCACCTGCTCACGGCTGATCACCGTGACGGGGGCGGGAGTGGTCAGGTCCTTGCGGCGAATGCGCGATCCGGTGACGGTGATCGTCTCTTCGGCGGCCCTCTTGCCGGCCGCCTCGGATGTGGCCGTCGTGTCTGGCTGTCCGACGGCGGGGGTGGGGACGCCCGTTTCAGCGGGCGGCGGGGTCTGCCCAGCGGGACGACTTTCCTGCGCGGCGGCCATTGCCGAAACGCATAGCCCCGAGAGCAGCGCTGTGGTCAGGGCCTTTGTCTTCAAGAGCATCGGGAAACTCCTCTGGTGTTGGTCACGAGTCCTACCGACTGCTGGGGCGGAAGAGAGCGGGGCGCCCTCCGCGCCACTCCTTGTTGTTCGCGTCACGCGCAGCAGAAAAAAGGCAATGTCGAGCGAAGTGCGGACGTTCATACCCGCCCCTCACAGCGAGCGTCAATAGCCCCCCTTCCTCCCTGGCCGGCGCGGCGGAGCGGCGGAGGCGCTGCGGCGCACTCGGACTTGGGCGCCCCCGCCGCACGTCACCGCTGCCGCTGAGCGGTCTGGGCGGCGCTCCGCGGCATGCGCGGCGAGGGTGCGGCGGCCCTCCGCGCGCCTCGGGAAACCGTCCGGGACGAGGGTCCGGCATCGTCCTTGACACAGGGCGCCGGCGGGGCTTAATCAACGCGGCGCTCCGCGGAACTAGCTCAGCTGGTAGAGCGTCGCCTTGCCAAGGCGAAGGTCGCCGGTTCGAACCCGGTGTTCCGCTCCAACCCTTCCAGGACCGGATCCATGGCGCAGCGCGCCGGGGTCCGGGCCTTTCCGTTGCGGGTGCACGGCGACGTCGCTGGTTGCCGAACGCCATTCCAGATGCGGCTCGAGCGCCTGGGTCCGGCTCCGCGCCCCTGACGGCGCGAACCCCCATTTTCGTTGGTTTCGTCGCGGTGCGGCAGAAAGGCTTGCAATCGGATGCCTCAGGCGTTCAGTGTTCCAGATCGCCCTTACGCTGCGCGGCCGCCCGGGAGTGGAGATGACGATGGCAGAAGCAGGATATCCCCCCAGCCAAGGGCTGTACGACCCGGCGCTCGAGCACGATTCCTGCGGCTTCGGGTTCGTCGCCGACATCAAGGGCCGCCCTTCGCACGAGATCGTGGTCAAGGCCCTCGAGGTGCTGCTCAACCTGGAGCACCGCGGCGCGACGGGAGCAGAGAAGGACACGGGCGACGGCGCGGGCATCCTCCTGCAGACGCCGCACGCGTTCCTGGCAAAGGAGTGCGAGAAGCTCGGGCTGGCGCTGCCGGGACGGGGCCGCTACGGGGTCGGGATGGTCTTCCTGCCCCCGAGCGATGTGGGGCGCGAGGCCATCGGCCGGCTCTTCCAAGAGACGGTCCGCGGCGAAGGGCAGGAGCTGCTCGGGTGGCGCGACGTGCCGACCGACAACGCCGCGCTCGGGCCGACGGCCAAGGCGAGCCAGCCGGTCATCCGGCAAATCTTCATCGGCCGCGGCGCCGACGTGACGGAGGAGCCGGCTTCGCCGGCGACGGGCGGAGCGCGAACGCGCGGAGCATCGGAGGAGGAGCCGGCTTCGCCGGCGACGGGCGGAGCGCGAACGCGCGGAGCATCGGAGGAGGAGCCGGCTTCGCCGGCGA
>WNEY01000780.1_pt1 | contig 20970 bp, 16 predicted proteins | sample 5400531 | NCBI WGS metagenome assembly WNEY01 (sample SAMN13153338, study PRJNA577476) | soil metagenome | isolation source: 200 cm saprolite under Douglas fir tree site 1 | place: USA:California | collected 2015-04-18
ACGGACAGAAGCCGCCTGGCTAGACTGCGGCTCAGTCTTTCCGCCGCATCCTGCGCAGCGTATCGCGCGCCTGCGCGCCGCCGCAGCCGGTGCTCCAGGCCGCCTGCTCGAGGAGCCTCTCCGCGCGCGGGTCCTTCACCACCGAGAGCCTCCGCACCGCCTCGCGGTGGCTGGCGCAGGGGGCGCGCGGGTCGCCCAGATCGGCCTCGGCCACCTGAAGCCGATCGTCGTCGCTGGCCGCTCCCGCCAGCTCGAGCACCTCGAGCGCATCGTCGCGGGTGCGCGGGAGCGGCGAGGCGAGCAGACGCCGCACCGCGGGCGCCGCATCCCGGCCGATCTTCTCGCCGAGAAGCCGCACCAGCGCCGGCCGCCACGCCGGAGGAAAGCTCTCCGCGTCCAGCTCGTCGGCCAGCGCCGAGATGATCTGCGGGTCGAGGGCGTGGGGATCCTGCTCGGCGGCCGCGGCGAAATCGGCGAACGCCATGCCGTACTGCCCCAGCGCATGCTCCGCCCTGCCGCGCACCACCTGCACCCTGGGCTCGTGAGCGCGCGGCGTCTCGGCCAGGCGATCCAGCTCGGCCAGCGCGGCTTTCGGCTGCCGCGCCTCGAGCAGCCCCGCGGCGCGGCGGAGCGCGTCCCCCGGCCCGCGGGCGCGCCGCTCTCCCGCAGCGGCCGCCACGAGCAAGAGCCCCGCCGCCGCCCAGACGGCCCGGCGCCGCCCGAAAGCGAGCGCGCGATCGATCAGCCGCCGCATCCGCACGTGCCGCGAGGGATCGGGCAGCCGCCCCAGCCGCTCCAGCGCGCGGCCGCCGTAGGGAGCGTGCGCATCGCCGGTGCGCAGCGCGCGCCGCAGGCGGATGGTGCCGCCGCCGGCCAGCGGGCGCGAGGTGAGGATCTCCGTGGGCGCCTCGCTCTTGTTCATCGAGAGGTACACCGCGTCGGTCAGGACCACCTCCCCCGCGTCGGCCATCAGGCCGCCCTGGAGCGCGAGCTGCACCGGCTCGCCGTGCACGTCGCCCCGCTCGATGCGCACCTCGCCCTGGCTGAGCGAGACCCGCACCTCGATGCGGTCCTTCTCCGGCGCGGTCTCGTTGAAGGCAGCGAGCCGGTCCTGGATGGCCATGGCGCAGAGGACCGCGTCGGTGGGCGACTCGAACGCCGCCAGCATGGCGTCGCCGATGGCCTTCACCTTGCGGCCGCCGAATCCGCGCACCACCGGGAGCAGGAGCGCGTCGTGGAGCGCGAGCATGCGCTCGTTCTCCGCGCGGGTCTGGCCGCTGGTGCGCGCGGTGAAGCCCTTCATGTCGGAGAGGAGCAGGACGAGATTTCGCGCGTCCTTCACGGCAGCGCTCCCAGCCGCGCCAGAGCGAAGAACGCCACCGCGATTGCCACCATGGCGGCGAGTCCCGCGCCCACGAAGACGCGGGTGCGATCGGGGATGTGCGGCCAGGCCTCTTCCAGCGAGCGCTGCGCGGCGCGGTACGCCTCGCGCAGGTGGCGGACCACCTCGCTCTTGTCATGGAGGGTCGCCGGATCGGGCAAGGGCCCCACGTCGGGCAACGCGCACAGCGCCTGCTGCAGCCGGAAGACCCGCACCGGCTCGGGGACGCCCTTGAGCGCGCGCTCGCCCGCATCCTCGGCGTTCACCTCCGCGCGGCTCATCGAGAGCCACACCGTCTCGCCGAAGAGCACTTCGCCCGGGCCGGCCAGGGCCTCGAGGCGCGCGGCGATGTTCACCGGCTCGCCGAAGACGTCGCCGCTCTCGAGGCGCACCTCGCCGAGGTGGATCCCGGCGCGCACCTGGAGCTGCTCGGCTTCGGGGACCTGCGCGTTGTAGCGGCCGACCCTGTCGAGGACCGCGGCCGCGCAGAGCACGGCGTCGGTGGGAGACTCGAAAACGAAGAGCATCGTCCCGCCGATCTGCTTCACCTTGCGGCCGCGAAAGGCGCGGAAGACGGGATCGAGCAGCGCCTCGTTGACCCGCAGCATCCGCTGGCTCTGCTCCCAGGTCTGGGTGCCGAGCCGCTCGGCGTAACCGCAGATGCCGGCGAAGACGATGGCGAGATTGCGCGTGCGCACGGCTAAAGGGTAAGGGCGCTCCCCCCATTGTGGACAGTTTACCGCGTTATCGACGTTTCGACACCGATCCGCCCTTCGGGGCTCCGCGACTGGCGACGCCGGCGCGGCCGGCTCCTCCGAAAGCAACCGGAGCTACCGCAGACCAGCTCCAATCGGCATGGCGGCCCGCGGCATAATTCAGGTTCCATTCGCTCTTGAACAGGGCGATGGGGTTGCCGTCGCGGTCTTCGACGCAGAGCGCATCGACCTCCTGTTCGAACTTCGCCGGATCGAACCCGGGGCCGCTCACCCAGCGCGCCACCTGGTAGGGGAGGCGCTCCAGCGCCAGCTGCGCGCCGTACTCGTGCTCGAGGCGATACTGGAGCACCTCGAACTGGAGCGCGCCCACCGCGCCGAGGATGGGGTCGCGCATGCCCCCGCCGCGCTGGTGGAAGATCTGGATGGCGCCTTCCTGCGAGAGCTGCTCCAGGCCTTTCTCGAACTGCTTGCGCTTCAGGGCATCTCTGGCGCGCACTCGGGCGAAGATCTCCGGAGAGAAGCGGGGCAATTCCGCATACTCGAAAGCCTCGCCCTCGCTCAGGGTATCGCCGATGCGCAGCATGCCGGTGTCGAAGAGACCGATGACGTCTCCGGGCCAGGCCTCCTCGATCACCTGCCGGTCCGCGCCGAAGAGCTGGTGCGGCATCGAGAGCCGCAGCGGCTTCTCCTCGCGCGGCAGGCGCGCGTCCATGCCGCGCTGGAAATGGCCGGAGCAGACGCGCAGGAACGCCAGCCTGTCGCGGTGGGCCGGGTCCATGTTCGCCTGGATCTTGAAGATGAAGCCGGAGAAGGCGGCGCTGAGCGGATCGACTGCGGTGCCGTCGATGCGCATGCGCGGACCCGGAGGCGGCGCGAGCTGGACGAAGGCGGCGAGGAATTCGTCGACGCCGACCTCGGTCATGGCCGAGCCGAAGAAGGCGGGGGAAAGCTCGCCGCGGAGGATCTTCTCGCGGTCGAACGCGTCGCCCGCGTGGGCGAGCAGCTCGATCTCCTCGCGCACCCGCGAGGAGACCTCGCCGTCCGGCTTGCGGCGCTGCCAGGCGTGGTCGAAGAGCGGAACGACGCCGGTGAATTCCGCGCCCTGCCCGAGCGGCCAGGTGATGGGGCAGGTGCGGATGCCGAGGACCTCTTCGACTTCGTGCAGGTTGTCGAACGGCTCGCGCCCGAGCCGGTCCATCTTGTTGACGAAGGTGAAGATGGGGATGCCGCGCCGGCGGCAGACCTGGAAGAGCTTGCGGGTCTGCGCCTCCACGCCTTTGGCGCTGTCGATGAGCATCACCGCCGCGTCGGCGGCGGCGAGGGTGCGGTAGGTGTCCTCGGAGAAGTCCTGGTGGCCCGGGGTATCGAGCAGGTTGATGCGGTGGCCGCCGTGATCGAACTGCAGGACCGAGCTGGTGACCGAGATGCCGCGCTGCCGCTCCAGCTCCATCCAGTCGGAGGTCACGTGCCGCTGCGCGCCGCGCGCCTTGACTGCCCCGGCGAGGTGGATGGCGCCCCCATGGAGGAGGAGCTTCTCGGTGAGCGTCGTCTTGCCCGCGTCCGGATGCGAGATGATGGCGAAGGTGCGGCGGCGCAGCGTCTCGCTGCGCAGCTTTGCAGTGTCTTTCACCACGCCCATTTAGCACGCGTTGCGTCTCGGCAGCTTGCTGTTACGCTTTGCGTCATGGAGGCGCACCTCGACGAGTGGGTCGCACCTGACGTGGCCGACGACCGCGGATTTCACCTACTCGCCCGAGGACGGAACCGAGACTCCTCCGCTGGAAGGCGTCGGCACCGAGGAGAAGGCGCTCTTCGACGAAGTGGAGCACCGCCTCGCGCTGCAACGCTCCCTCAGCCCGCAATAGTGGTGGACCTGTCCGGGATCGAACCGGAGACCTCTAGAGTGCGATTCTAGCGCTCTCCCAGCTGAGCTACAGGCCCACTCGGTACGGCCGGGGGACGGGGTGTGTACCGTCGCGTCCTGGGCAAGTCAAGCGTGGTAGAGAGAGTTCCGCCATGGGAATTCTCCTCGTCGCCGCGGTCGCCACGGGCGTCGGATTTCTCCTCATCCTGCTCATCGGAAAGGGGCAGCCGGTGTCGCCTGCCTCGCCGGAAAATCTCGCGCGCGAGGGCCACGGCGAGGTGGCGTGGGTGCGCGGCTACGGCATCGAAGGGCTGCAGCGCCTCATCCTGACGCTCTTCAGCGAGATGGGCTTCGATCCGGAGCGAAGCGAGCGAGGGACCGCGTCGGTGGACCTCTTCGCCAATGACCCGACGCCCATCCGCGGCGGGCGCGTCTACGTCCACGGCGTTCTCGGCGTTCTGCCGGTGGACGCGGACGAGGTGCGCAACACCATCGAGTCCGCGCGCGGCGAGTTGGTGGGAAAGGGCGTGCTGATCACGCTCGGGACTTTCACCACCGACGCCCGCGAGGCGGCGCGCGGCAACCCGGTGGACCTGGTCGACGGCGACGAGCTGGGCCGGCTGATGCGCAAGCACATGCCGCAGGCGTTCGCGCAGCGGAAGGTCTGAAGGAGGTCGCATGGCTGGCTTCAGGCTCGGGATCTACGTGTTCAAGGACGCGGAGATCGTCGATTTCGCCGCGCCCCACGGCGTCTTCTCGGTCGCGCGAAGGTTCAATCCCGAGCTGGATGCCTTCCTCATCGCCGATGCGATGCGCCCGGTGCAGACACAGGCGGGGTTCACCGTGCTGCCGAACTATTGTTTTTCTGATCGGCCGGCGATGGACGCTTTCCTCATCCCGGGCGGCTTCGGCACGCGGCAGGAGATCGACAACCGCAGGCTGCACGAGTACGTGCGGTCGCTGCCGGAGTCGTGCCTCTTGACCAGCGTCTGCACCGGCTCGTGGATCTACGGAAAGATGGGCCTGCTCGACGGGCTGCCCGCGACCAACCGCAAGGAGCCCGACCGCGTGGAGCAGACCCCGCCCGGCAAGGTCCCCATCGACCGCCTGGCGGACATCGCCCCCAAGGCGCGCATCAGCCGCGCCCGCGTGGTGGACGCCGGCCGCATCGTCACCGCCGGCGGCATCGCCAGCGGAATGGAGATGGGCTTCCACCTGCTCCGCCGGGCGGGGCACGACGAGCAGTTCATCTCGGAAGTCGCCCGCGTGATGGAGTACGCCAAAGCGTACGAGCTGTACCGCAACGACCGGGAGGAGACCGCCCGCTAAGCCGCCTTGGCGCGTTCCGTCCGGGACCAGGTCTGTCCCTGCGTGCCCCGGCTGAACTTCAGGAAGCCCACCAGCAGGGCCGCGTTCATCTCCACGAAGTGCGCGGCCGGGTCCGTCAGCTTGCGCAGGTGGCGCGGGCTGGTGCCGAGCAGCCCCAGCGCCGCCAGCGTGTACGCAGCGCACTGGGCGAGCAGCAGCAGCGCGTAGAGGTGCGAGCGCGGCGCCAGCAGCGCGTTGGTCAAGACCGCGATCAAGAGGGCCTGGGGGACCAGCCAGCGCAGCACCTTGTGCGACCAGAGCGCGAAGGCGGTGAACCCGTGCCGGGGCGCGAGCAGATCGCGGAACTGCGACAACGCCCGGAACCCGCCCGCCGCGATGCGCACGCGGCGGCGATACTCGTCGGCGTGGCCGGGCGCCGTCTCCTCGTGCCCGACCGCCTCGGGCTCGTAGCGCACCTCGTACCCGCTCTGCAGGACCCGCAGCGCGGCCACGAAGTCGTCCACCACGGTGCCGGCGGGCAGCGGCGGGAAGAGGTGCTTGCGGACCGCGTAGATCCCGCCGTTCGCGCCCATCACGCAGCCTCGGCGCGACTCGTACATCTTGAGCAGGCTCTCCAGCTTCCAGTAGGCGCTCTCCACGATGGGCGCGCCGAGGGGTGAGTGGAGCCGCAGCCGTCCGCAGACCAGGCCCACGGCCGGATCCCGCAGCGGCTGGACCAAGCAGCGGATCGCATCCTTCTCGAACTCGGTGTTGGCGTCGGTGAGGACCAGCACCTCGCCCTTCGCCATCCCGATGAGCCGCGCCAACACGCCCGCCTTCCCGGCGCGCTCGCCGCGGGAGAGCTTCGCGCCGCGGGCCGCGTAGTGCTGCACGATGGCATCGGTGCCGTCGGTCGAGGCGTCGGAGCCGACCAGGATCTCGAGGTGATCGGCGGGGTAGTCTTGCGCGAGCAGGTTCTCGATCCGCTGCCCGATGCACGCCGCCTCGTCGTAGGCGGCGATCAGCACGGAGACGTGGGGCAGGCCGAGCTGCGCGGGAGGGCGCCGCCGCTCGGAGCCGGAGATGTAGCGCCAGGCGCCTCGGGCCTGTTCGAAACCGTCCAGCAGGATGAGCAGCAGCGGGTAGAACAGGTACGTGTGCAGCACCCCGAGCACCGCGGCCCAGAAGAAGATGGCGACCATGCCCACGCGTGGAGCAAATCACGTGCCCACGGCCGGTCGGCGGCGGGCGGCTGGCGCTTCGAGGGAACCGGTTTCCCAGTGGGCACGCAGTTGCCCTAACGCGGCGCCAGCGAGAGAAGGCGCTTCGCCCGTTCGTGCCTCGAGTTTGCCTCCACCACACCCTGGAGCCCTTGCCGGGCGGAGGCAAGGTCGCCGCGGTCCAGGGCGAGCGCGGCCGCGTCCACCTGAGCGCGGAGCAGCCGGGGCTCCGCCACCCGTGCAGCCGCGAGCGCGGCGAGCGCGCGGTCCTGCGCCTCCCCGCTCCGGCCACCGGCGAGCGCGGCGGCCGCGCGCGCCACCGCCACCAGGGCGTCGCCGGGCGCCTTGCGCTGCGCGCCCTCGAGCCAGCGCGCCGGATTGCCGCTGGTCAGGGCCGCGGCGAGCGCCATCGCGCGCAGCGCGGGGACCTCCTCCGGAGCTTGCTCCACGGCCGCCTGGGCGGCTGCGGAGCCTTCCTGCACCAGCCGCGCGCCCTCGCGCAGGAGCGCCTCCCGTTCCGCCGCGACCGCCGGATCCCCTCGGGAGAGCGGCTCCAGCCGTTCCGCCAGGTCCTGCTGCGCCGACCCACGCAGGAGCAAGGCAACCGCGCGGTCCCCCTGGTACGCGGGCGCGAGCCGGGCCGCCTCGCCGAACAGCGCGGCGGCCTGCTCCAGGCTCTTGTCGTCGTCGAGGAGCAGCGCCTGCATGGCCTGCTCCGCCCTGGTGCCCGCCTCGCGCGACCCCCGGGGCCAGCCGAACACCAGCATGGCCACGCCCGCCGCGACCGCCAGCAGCGCGATGGCCACCGCGCCCCCCCGGGTGAGGGGGTTCTGCCGCGCGACCGGGCCGTAGATGGCCGGGCGCAGCGGGCCCATGTCCGCCATCTCCTCGGGAGTCGCGTGCCGCTCGACCGCCAGCAGCGCGGCCGCGGGCAGCGCGACGGTCACCGGCCGCTGGAACGGCACCGGAGTCGGGATCCGCCGCGGAGCCGGCAGGCGGTGCGCCTCGGGGAGCTGCCCCGAGTGCGCGTCGAACACGGCCTGGCAGCGCCCGCATTCCACCCGGAAAGCGCGCTGGACCGGGCCGGCCAGCCCGTCCTGGACCGAGAAGACCGCCTGGCACCGGGCGCAGCGGATGAGCACTCAGGCCTCCCGCTTGTCCAGGCCGAACGCGGTGTGCAGGGCGCGCACCGCCAGCTCGGCGTACTTCTCGTCGATGAGGCAGCTCACCTTGATCTCGCTGGTCGAGATGACGCGGATGTTCACGCCCTCGTCGGCCAGCACCTGGAACATCTTGGCCGCCACGCCGGCGTGGTTGCGCATGCCCACGCCCACGATGCTCACCTTGGCGATCCCCTCCTCGTGCTCCACCTTCCCCGCGCCGATCTGCTTGGCGATCTTCCGCATCTGCTCGTTGGCGCGGTCCACGTCGACGCGCCCGACCGTGAAGGCGAGGTCGGTGCGCCCGTCCTCGTGCGCGGGGGTCTGCACGATGACGTCCACCACCACGCCCAGCTCGGCGAGCGTGCCGAAGATCTTCGCCGCCACGCCCGGCTTGTCGGGCACGCTGCGGACCACGAACCGCGACTCGTCGCGGGTCAGCGCGATGCCGCTGACGACCACCTCCTCCATCGCCTTGTCCTCCTCGCAGACGAGCGTGCCGGCATCCTCGGTGAAGCTGGACTTCACCCACAAGGGCACCTTGTACTTCATCGCGAACTCGACCGAGCGGATCTGCAGCACCTTGGCCCCGAGCGAGGCCAGCTCGAGCATCTCCTCGTAGCTGATGCGATCCAGCTTGCGCGCCCTGGCGCAGAGGTTGGGATCGGTGGTGTAGACGCCGTCCACGTCGGTGAAGATCTCGCAGGCGTCCGCCTTCAGCGCGGCCGCCAGCGCCACCGCGGTGGTGTCGGACCCGCCCCGGCCGAGCGTGGTGATGTTGCCCTGGTCGTCGATGCCCTGGAAACCGGCGACCACCGCGATCTCCTTGCGCTTGAGGCTCTCGAACAGCTTCTCGCCGTCGATGCTGCGGATGCGGGCGTTGGAGAAGGCGGAGTCGGTGAGGATGCGCACCTGGTGGCCGAGGAAGCTGCGCGCCTTCCCCTTCAGCTCCTGGATGGCCAGGGCGAGGAGCCCCACCGAGACCTGCTCTCCGGTGGAGACCACCACGTCCTGCTCGCGCTGGCTGGGGCGCCGGGAGAGCCGGCCGGTCAGCCCCAGCAGCCGGTTCGTCTCGCCGGCCATCGCGCTCACCACCACCACCACGTCGTTCCCCGCCTTGCGCGCGGCCAGCGCCCGCCGGGCCACGTTGCGGATCCGCTCGAGGTCGCCGACCGAGGTGCCGCCGTACTTCTGGACGATGAGCGCCATGTCAGAACCGGCCCGCGAGCGCGAGCGCACCGCCGCCCGGAAGCGGAGTGGCGCCCAGCCGCACCCCGGCGCGGCGGTCGCCGCTCGAGCCCGGGGAATCCTTCGGCGCCTCGATGAAGTACAGCGCGATGCCCGCCGCGATCAGCGTTCCCCCGGCGACGTCCAGCGCGGTCGCGCGGGCGCCGAGCGGATTCGCCACCAGCCCGCCGGTCAAGAGGCCCAGCCCGGTGCCGCCGACCAGCCACGTCCACAGACGGCCGCCGCCACGCGAGCCCGCGCTCGACCGCGGCACCGCCGGCAGCGGAAGGGTCGGCTGGTCCTGCGCCGTCTGGAGCGGTCCGAAGTCGACGCGGAACGGCCGGTCGGGATCGCCCGCGCGCGCGGGCCCGTTGCCGAACTCGTCGTAGGCCTCGATGTAGTACTCGACGACGTTCCCCGTCGGGGAGGGGAGGTTCCCGCCCCACTGGCTCTTCTGACCCTTCACCGGTTTCATGTCGATCGGTTTCTCGTAGGCGCTGCCCGGGCCGAAGCGGAAGAAGATCTGCGGGAAGATCTTGCTCTCGTCGGCGATCCTCGCGAACAGCGGCGTCTGCCTTCCCCTCTCGCCCCGCGAGACGGGCGTGTGCGAGATCACCGGGGGACTGGTGTCGTCGGCGCGCGCCGCCGAGCCGCAGAGGAGAAGGACCGCGGCAGCCGCGGAAGAGATGGACCGCATGATCCATATCAGAGCACATCTCGTGGACAATGGTAGAAGAAGCGGCGTGCGGATCATCATCGACGGCAGCTCGCTCACGCTGGAGCAGGTGGCGCTGGCGGCAGCGGGAGGCGCCCGGGTGGAGATCGCAGACTCCGCGCGCGAGCGCGTGCGGGCCGCGCGCCGGCTGGTGGATCGGATCGCGGAGAGCGGGGTCCCGACCTACGGCGTGAACACCGGCTTCGGCACGCTCGCCGAGGTGCCGATCGCGCGGCCCGACCTGCGCAAGCTGCAGCGCAACCTGGTCCATTCTCACGCCGCCGGAGTGGGCGCGCCGCTGCCGCCCCCCGCCGTGCGCGCGCTGATGCTGCTCCGCGCCAACGTGCTCGCGGGAGGATACAGCGGGATCCGCGAGCGCACGCTGGACCTGCTCGTCGCGCTGCTCGAGCGCGACGTGATCCCCGTCGTCCCGGAGAAGGGCTCGGTGGGCGCCAGCGGCGACCTCGCCCCCCTGGCGCACCTCGCCCTGGTGCTGATCGGCGAGGGCGAGGCGTTCTTCCGGGGCGAGCGGGTGCCGGGCGGCGAGGCGCTGCGCCGGGCGGGGCTCGAGCCGGTGGTGCTCGAGGCGAAGGAAGGCCTCGCCCTGGTCAACGGCACCCAGGCCATGCAGGCCGTCGGCGCCCTCGCGCTGCTCGAGGCGGAGCAGGTGCTCCGCATCGGCTCGGTCGCGTGCGCGATGACGGTGGAGGGGCTGAAGGGTTCGCACCGGCCGTTCCTCGCCGCCATCCACCGGATCCGCGGGCAGCGGGGCCAGATCGACGTGGCGGCGGAGCTGCGAGCGCTGCTCGCCGAGAGCGAGATCGAGCGCAGCCACCAGGGGCCGGAGTGCGACAAGGTGCAGGACCCCTACTCGCTCCGCTGCGCGCCCCAGGTGCACGGAGCGGCGCACGACGGGCTGCGCTTCGTCCGCGAGGTGCTCTCGATCGAGGCCAACGCGGCGACGGACAACCCGCTGGTCTTCGCCGAAGGCCACGGCCAGCCCGACGTCGCCGGCGAGCTGGTGGTGAGCGGGGGAAACTTCCACGGCCAGCCCGTCTCGCAAGCGCTGGACCTGCTCGCCATCGCCTGCGCGCAGCTCCAGGCGATCAGCGAGCGGCGCGTGGAGCAGCTGGTGAACCCGTCCCTGTCCGGCCTGCCGCCGTTCCTGGCGGAGAACTCCGGCCTGAACTCGGGCTTCATGATCGCGCAGGTCACGGCGGCGGCGCTCTGCGCGGAGAGCAAGGTGCTGGCGCATCCCGCCTCGGTGGACACCATCCCCTCCTCGGCCGGGCGCGAGGACCACGTCTCGATGGGGATGACCGCCGCGCTCAAGGCGCGCACCGTGGTCGAGAACGCGCGCAACGGGCTGGCCATCGAGCTCCTGGTGGCGGCGCAGGCGCTCGATCTGCGCCTGCCGCTCCAGCCTGGTGTGGGCGTGCAGGCGGCATACCGGGTCATCCGGGGCCGCGTTCCGCACATGTCGGAGGACCGGGAGCTGCACCGCGACATCGCGGCCGTGCGGGAGATGCTGCCCGAGATCGACCAGGCCGCGCGCCGCGCAGCCGGCCTTCCTTGATCTTCGTGCGAGCCGAACGGCCGTTGTACTCTGGCCGCGATGACGACCGAGGACGTCCCCCAGCGCGAACCGTCCGACGCCGAGATCCAGGCCGCCGGCTCCGCCCTGGAGGAGCTGTCCCGCGAGGCCGCGGCGCTCGGCGACGGGAAGGACGCCGCCCGCCTGCACTACGCGATGGGCCGCGTGTACGGCGACCGCCTCGGCGACCTGCGCAGCGCCGCCGTCTGCTACCAGAACGCCTTCCAGCTCGACCCCGGACATCGTCCGACCCTGGAGGCCGCCCGCCAGCTCTTCCTCGCCGCTGGCCGGCTCGACAAGGTGCTCGCGTTGCACGAGCGCGAGGAAGCGCTGCTGGCTTCGCCCGCCGAGCGTGCCGAGTCGCTCCGCGCGCAGGCGGCGCTGCTGGCGCAGGACAAAGATCCGGCCGAGGCGGCCCGCCGGGTCCACCGGGCGCTGGAGCTCGCTCCCGACCACCCGGCCTTGCTGGCCGCGGCCGTCGAGGCGGAGCGCGGCGACAAGCCCGGTTGCGCGCGCCTCCTGCTCCGTTTCGCCGCCGCGGTGCGGGACGACGTGCAGAAGGCGCAGCTGCTGCGCCGCGCGGTGCTGCTCGTGGAGGAGGTGGAGGCGGACCGCACCTCCCCTGATTTCGCGCAGGCGGGAGGGCCGGGCGCGGAGGAGCTGGACGCGCTCCACGAAGACGCCCTCCGCAAGCTGCATTCGGCAGACGCGAAGGACCCGGTCGGCGTGCTCGGGCTCTTGCACCGCGCCCGCGCGCGCAACGATTGGGATGCGGTGCTGCGGCTCTGCCGCGAGCGCGCCGAGCGGACGGGCGGCCCCTCCGAGCGCGTGGTGGTCGCGAACGTGGCCGCCCACCGGCTGGGGAAGGTCGCCGAGGCGATGGCCGAGCTGCGGACGTCGCTCGAGGACGACCGCCGCGACCAGGCGCTGCTCGCGCTGCGCGCCTCGCTCGCCGAGCAGCAGCGCGCCCCGGAGCTGGCCGACGCCCTGCGGGCGCGCGCCGCCGGAAGCGTCGAGCCTACCGAGCGCGCCGATCTCAAGATCACCGCCGCCGCGCTGGTGACCGACCCGGTCGAACAGGAGCAGCTCCTCTCGGAAGCGCTGGCGGACAACCCGGGCGACGCCGCCGCCATCGCGCAGCACGCCCGGCTGGTGGCGCAGCGCGACCCGGTCGCCGCGGCGGAGCGGTTCGCCGCCCTGGCCGACACGCTGGGCGAGCACGCCCCGGCGGAGGCAGCGGCGAACTACCTGGAGGCCGGCGCCTGGCTGGAGCTCGGCGGCCAGCCGGAAGAGGCGGCGCGGATGGCGCGCAATGCCTTGGTGCTCGTTCCGCACGGCACGCCGGCGGAAGGAGCGCTGCGGCTCCTGCAGCGCACGATGCCCTTCCTCGGCGGCCACGCGGAGCTGGCCTCGCTCCTGGAGCAGGCGGCGGCCGATCTCCCCCGCGCGCCTGCCGCCGAGCTTCTCGCCCGGGCCGCGGCGCTCCTCTCCGACGTCCCACCGCCCGCGGACGACGCGGCCAACCCACGCGTCCATGCGCTGGCGCTGGCCCAGCGCGCGGCCGAGCTGGGGCGCGGGCTGAACACGCCTCGCTCCCTGGAAGCGTGGACGTCGCTGGCGCTGCGCTCGATGGACCTGGCTTCGCTCTCGCTCGCGCTCGAGGCGCGCGCCGAAGCGGCCGTGGGCGCCGACGCAGCCGACCTCCTGGTCGAGGCCGCCGAGCTGTCCCGCGCGACCGCCGACGAGGCGCGCGCGCTGGATCTCTTCCGCAGGGCGCGCGCAGCGGACCCGGCCTCGGAGCAAGCGCGGCGAGGCCTGCTGGCGCTGCCCCGGCTGCCCGAGGGCGAGCGCATCGACCTGCTCGGCGAGGAGGCGCGCACGGCCGACCCGGCGCGGGCCGCCGCCCTGCACGCCGAGCGCGCGTCGCTCTTCGAGGTCCAGGGCCTGTTCGATGAGGCGGTGCAGGCCTCCGCGCAGGCGCTCGCGCTCGGTGAAGTGGATCTGGCCGTCCTGCGCCGGCTGGCCCGGCTGCAGATCCACCGCGGCGATCACGAGGCCGCGCTGGCCGTGCTGACGCAGATCGCGGAAGCAGTTCCGGAGGGCGCAGCCCGCGCGGAGGCGTTGGCCCGGGCGGCCGAGTTCGCCGAGTGGAGGGCTGGCGACGCGCAGAGGGCGGCGGAGCTGTACGCCGCGGCGGCCGGCGCCCACGCCGGCGCGGCCTACGCCGTGGTGCAGCTGGCGCGGCTGCACGCCTGGACGGGCCGGTTCGCCGAGGCCGCGCAGGCCTACGAGCAGCTCGCGGAGCGTTCGCCGCTCTCCACCGAGCGCGTCGAGGCGCTGCGCTGGGCCGCGGCGCTGCACGCGCACCGGTGCGCGCAACCCGCCAAGGCGGCGGAGCTGTACCGGCAGATCCTGGCCCAGTCGCCGGGCGACCTGGAGGCCATGGCCGCGCTGCTCCAGCTCATCGGCGACGATCCGGCGAGCGAGGCGCGCATCGAGAGGGCCGACCTCCGCGGCCGGCTGGCGAGCCGCTGCCAGGATCCGCGCTGCGCGGCGCTGCTGCGCGTGGAGGCGGCGCACGACCGCCTGCAGGCGGGGGAACGGGACCAGGCCATCGCCGAGTACCGCCGCGCGCTCGCGCTCAATCCGCAGGACCGCATCGCGCTCGATCTGGTCGACCAGGCGCTGCGCGCGGCCGGGAAACGCGAGCTCCTGGCCGAGCACCTCGCCTTCCGCAGCGCGTACGCGGAGGGCGCCTCGCGCGCCGCCCTGGCCCTCCAGCAGGGAGAGCTGCTCGAGGACGAAGGTCATTTGGACGCCGCCGCGGTCGCCTACCGGCAAGCGCTGGACGGCGAACCGGGCTCGGTGCTGGCCGTCCGCGGCGCGCGTCGCGTCGCGGACCGGATCGCCGAACGCCACGCGCAGGCGAAAGAAGGCGGCGGCGCCGCCGGCGCGACCTTCGAGCCCGGCCGTCTGGTCGAGGCCGCCCTGCTCGAGCAGCAGCTCGGGCGGAGCGATCCCGACGCGGCGGAACCCCCGGACGGCGGCGGAGCGGAACCTTCGCTGCCGGAGCCGACCGCCCCGGCGGAGGAGCCGCTCTCCCCCGAATCGCTGCACGCGCTGGTGGCGCTCTGGCAATCGCAGGGCCGGCAGGACGCGGCGGTGTGTGCCGCCTCGGTGCTCGTGGCGCTCGGCGCGGCCACGCCGGACGAGGCGCAGCTGCACGCCGACTCGGTGGCGCTGCCGCCGCGCGCCGACCTGCCTCCCGTCGCCGACGACCAGCGGCTTCACGCCGACGACGACCGCGGCGCCGCGCGCGAGCTGCTCGCGGCGGCAGCGGGGGCGCTGGCGCGCGCGTTGCCCACCGAGCTCGCCGGCCGCGGCGACCGCGTGAAGGGTGACAACCCCGTGCGCCGCATCTGCGCCGCGATCGCGCGGGCCCTGGGGATCGCGGAGCCGGCGCTCTACGTGGCGAAGGGCGAGCCCGCCGCGGTGCTGCCCGCCGCGACCGAGCCGCCGGGCCTGCTGGTCGGCCTGGAGGTGCCCAAGCGCCACCACTCGCGCCAGCAACGCTTCCTGTACGCCCGCGCGATGGCGCACATCCGGCGCGGGACGCACCCTCTCGCGGAGCTCCCGCCGGAGCGCCTGGCCCAGGTGGTGGGCGAGCTGGCTCGCCTGCTGGCGCCGGCAGGCACGGACGTCTCGCGCCTGCCGCCGCACGACCCGGCGCTCGCGGAGGCGCTGGAACGGGCCATCCCCTCCGAGGAGCGCGCGGCCATGGCGCAGCTCGCCGAGCGCGCCGCGGCCGAGCCGCCGCCGAGCTGGGCCGCACTGCCGCTCGCCTTGCGCGAAACGGCGGAGCGGGCCGCACTGGTGATCTGCGGCGACCCGCTGGCCGGACTCGCCATCGTGATGTCCGAGTGCCCCGGCGGGCTGGACCGTCCCGAGGTCGCCCGGCTGGCGCGGTTCGCGGTGAGCGAGGAGTACCTCTCGCTGCGGCAGGAATAGCGCCGCTCTACTCCTCCCGGAGCAGCGCCCCCGCCGGTACCCGTTCCCGGAGGAAGTCCGCCGCCCTGCGCACCTCCGCCTCGTCGCGGCCGTCGAAGGTCACCTTCACGCGGTGGTCGGCGTCGTCGAAACGCGGATAGCTTCCGATGGAGACCGCGGGGAACCGCTCGACCGCCGCGTCGAGGTGCTCGGCGAGGGTGCCCTCGCCGATGCCGAAGTAGAGCGCGCGGGTGAAGATCGGAGCGGTCCGGTAGCGGTCGCGGATGCGGCCGAATCCTTCCTTGAACAGCACCGGCGGCCCGGGGAGCACGGCGACGTTGTCGACGGACACGACCGGGAACAGCGATCCCGGGGACCAATCCACCGTCGCGCCCTCCGGCACGTTGGCCAGCCGGCGCAGCGCCGGGTTCAGGCGGTCGCCCAGGTGCTGGCCCAGGGCGGCGAGGATGCGCTCGTCGGGCACGATCCGCCGGCCGAAGCACTGCCCCACGGCCGCGATGGTCACGTCGTCGTGGGTCGGGCCGATTCCGCCGCTGGTGAACACCCACTTCGCCGAGGCCAGCGCCCGCCGGAGCGAGTCGACGATGACGGGCACCTCGTCGGGGACGGTCTCGATCCGCCGCAGGTCCACTCCCAGCCCGCGCAGCTCGCGCGCAAGCCAGGGACCGTTCTCGTCCGCCACCTTGGCGGAGAGGATCTCGTTGCCGATCACCACGATCGCGGCGGTGCTCACTCTTCGATCCCCGGATTGGTCTGCCCCGGGTCGGTCTGGTCCAGGCCGTACTCGCGGATCTTCTTGATCAGGGTGGTCCGCGACACTCCCAGGCGCGCCGCCAGCCGCGACTTGTTGCCCCGCGTCTCGCGCAGCCCCAGCGTGATCAGGTCCTTCTCCAGCTGGCAGACCGCGGTGGCCAGATCGCTGCCCAGGCCTTGCTCGACCAGCGCCGCGAACCGGCCGATCGAGCCCTCCTGCGGCGTGGTGCGTCCGTGCTGCCCCAGCTCGGGCGGGATGACCTCCGCGTCGCCGGAGAGCACCACCACCCGCTCGATCTCGTTCTCCAGCTCGCGGATGTTCCCCGGCCAGCGGCGCTCGTAGAAGCTGCGCAGCAGGTCCGGGTGCAGCCTCTTCACCGGGCGGCCGGTGCGCTGGGCCGCCTGCTGCAGGAAATGGCCGGTGAGGAGCGGCAGGTCGTCGATGCGCGTCCGCAGCGGCGGCACCTCGATGTTGACCACGTGCAGCCGGTAGAAGAGGTCCTCGCGGAACTGGCGGCGCGCGACCATCTCGCGCAGGTCGCGGTTGGTGGCGGCGATGATGCGCACGTCCACGCGCTCGGCCTTGGTGGCGCCCACCGGCACGAAGGTCCCTTCCTGCAGGACGCGCAGGAGCTTCACCTGCATGGCGGGCGACATGTCGCCCACCTCGTCGAGGAAGAAGGTGCCGCCGTCGGCCACCTTGAAGAGGCCGGTCTTGTCGCGCCCGGCGCCGGTGAAGGCCCCCTTCACGTGCCCGAACAGCTCGCTCTCCAGCAGGTTGTCGTTCAGGGCCGAAGCGTTGGTGGCGACGAAGGCCTTGTCCTTGCGCGGCCCGTTGTAGTGCAGCGCCCGGGCGATCATCTCCTTGCCGGTGCCGTTCTCGCCGGTGACCAGCACCGTGATGTCCGAGCCGACCAGCTTGTCGAGCAGCGCGTAGAGGCGCTGCATCGGCGCGCTCTTCCCCACGATGTCGGCGAACCGGTACCGGCCGGTCAGCTCGCGCCGCAGCGCCTGGATGTTCCGCTCGCGCTCGGCGACGGCGTTCTGGTAGGCGGCGATCTCCTCCACGGTGGTGTCGATCAGATCGGTGAGGCGCGGCACGTCCCGCGCGTCGATGCGGGCGATGGTGTCGAACGCTTCGCTCGGCTGCACGACGGGGAGCTGCAGCCGCTGCGTGGTCTGCATCGCGTGCGGGCGCGCCGCCTCGGCCTTCTCCGCGACCACGAAGCCGCAGGCGAACAGCGAACCTTGCCTCTCGCCGCCGTAGGAGATGGGCGCCCCCACGATCTCCAGGCCCATGTGGCAGGGTCCGAGCAGGCGCGCCGAAGCCGGCTCGCTGCCGAACTGCCGCACCGCCTTCTCGATGCTCTCGTTGCAGCGCTGGAAGCCCACGCGGTCGCCCAGGCAGGCGGTGCAGGTGCGGTTCGAGGGCGGGATGAGGATGCCCTTGCCGTGCTCGACCACGAACCCCTTGGCATCGGTGAAGGACAGCTCGATGCCCCACCAGCGCCGGACCGTCTCGCGGATCTTGCGCACGATCTGCAGCTCGCCTAGGACGCTCTCGCGCTGTGCAAATGAACCGGCCATCTCCCCCTACCCGAGCTGCTGCTGTACCGCCGCTCCGCATGCTTCCGCGACTTCCGCGATCGGCCGCGTCCCGTCGATGGACACCACGCTGGCCAGCGTCCCCACCAGCCGATTGTACTCGCGCTCGATCTGCTGCATCTGCTGGGAGGTCTCGTACCGCTCCAGCTTGGCCCCCCGCTGCTTGACGCGCTCGAGCGCGATGGCCGCGGGCACGTAGAGGAACAGCGTCAGGTCCGCCTTGCGCGCGTACCGGTTCGCCGCCTGGATGAAGTCGTGGGACACGCTGGCCCCCTGGTACGCCAGCGAGCTGAGGATGTACCGGTCGACGATGACGTCCTCGCCCCGCGCGAGGCGCGGCTCGATCTGCGAGCCGAGGTGGTCGAGGCGGTCGGCGGCGAAGAGCAGCGCCATCACCCGCTCGTCCACCACGCCGAGCTTGCCGTCCGCCTGCGGCGTGGCGGCGCGGCCGGCGAGGATCTGGCGCACCAGCAGGCCCACCGGCCCTTCGCTGGGTTGGTGCGCGAGATGGACCGTCCGGCCGCGTCCGCGCAGCCGCTCGGCGAGGAGCTGCGCCTGGGTGGTGGTCCCCGCCCCGTCGAGCCCTTCGAAGACGATGAACCGCCCGGGTTGCGCGCTCACCGCCTCGCCTCCGGCGGAGGATCGATCCCGAGCTCCGCGCGCACCTCGCGCAGCCGGTGGAGCGCCGCGCCCTCCACGCGGAGCTGGGCGCGCGCGCGCCGGTACGAGCGCGCCGCGTCCCACAGGAGCAGCGCGTCGAGCAGCGCCAGCGGGTAGAAGAAGAACGGCAGCCTCGCCGAGTCCCAGGCGAGCTTGCCGCACACTCCGGTCAGGACGGCCCAGAGGAACCCTCCCAGCGCGGCGCGCGCGAACCCGTCGACCGAGCGGCGCTCGCGGGCAGACTCCTGCAGCCGGCTCAGCTCGGCCTCGAGCTCCTCGCTGCCGTGCCGCTGGACCATCTGCGGCTGTCTATGGCGCGCGGATTCTGGCAAGTCAATCGGTCGGCTGGAGGCTCAAGGGCTCTCGGCTCTGCACGGTCAGGCTTCGCGGATCGGGAGTGGCACGCCGCATTCGGCGCAGCGCGCCTCGGCGGCGACGCGCGCGAAGCAGGCGGGGCAAAGCACCACCTCGAGCTGCCGCGGCTCCGCGTCGGGCGGAGGGATGGGCGGGGCGGCGCGCGGACCGGGATCCTCCTCGCGCCCGCGATCCAGCTCGAGCGGGCCGGCGATCCAGTTCTGCGCCTCACCGTTGGTCTCGTGCGCCGTCCGTTCGACCTCCAGCCGCTCCTCCGGCACCCGCAGCGAGCGCGAGGCCAGCGCGGTCTGCTCCAGCTCGGGGACCCGCTCGACGGGCGCGTCCACCGCGGCCTGCAGGGTGGGCTCCAGGCCGTCGATGGGCGGAGCGAATCCGGGCACCTCGGTCGGCCTGCGAAGGACCTTTCCGCAGCCCGCGCACTCGACGGCGGTCAGCGGATTGTCGGTCTCGCACACGGGGCAGGCGGCCATCGGACAAGCTTAGCGCGGAGAGGCCGTCTTCCCCAACCGCGACCGCTCCGGGCCCGGGCTTGACCTACCTGCGTCTCCGGTGGATCGCGTCCACCCACTCCACCGCCTGCGGCTGCTCGACTCCCTCGATGTCCAGGTTGACCACCACCGGTTCCTGCCCGCTGCGCACGAGCACCTACTGGAGCACGCCCCCCATCAGACGCGCCTCGCGGAGGTCGATGTCGTGCTCGATCTGCCGCAGCACCTCGTCGCTGATGCGGCCTTCGTTGCGCAGCCGGATGGCGGCGTCCCGCTCCACCTGCAGCAGCTCGCGGACCAGCTCGGTGTACTTCCGGTGCGCCTCGGGGCCGTCCCCGTCCGGCGACTCGGCGAGCGCCTCGAGGCGCTCGCGGTAGTGCTGCGCCAGATCGTCGTACAGCCCCGCCCACCGGGGATCGTCCTTGGCGCGCGCCTCCTCGACGTGCCGGAGCGCCGTCTCCAGCACGATCCGCTGCGCCTCGTCCAGCTCGCACTTCGCGCTTCGATCGCCGGCGAGCCCCAGCGCGCGGATCAGAACCGGCAGGCTCAGCCCCTGCCCGACGAGCGTCACGACGATGACGCAGAAGGTGAGGAAGATGATCAGGTTGCGCTGCGGGAACGGCGTCCCGTCGGAGAGCATCCGCGGGAGCGCCATCGCCGCCGCCAGCGCGACCACGCCCCGCATGCCGGTCCAGCCGACCACGAAGATCTGCCGCGGGGGAGGCGTCTTCTCCGGCTGCCCGAGGAGCCGCCGCCGGATGAAATAGGCGAGGTGGGCTCCGGGGAAGACCCAGAACACGCGCAGCACGACGACGAGGGCGCTGAACAGCGCTCCGTACCCGAGCAGCGCGCCGAGCCCATGTTGCCCGCGGATTCCGGCCAGCACGTAGGGGAGCTGCAGCCCGACGAGCACGAACACCACGCCGTTCAAGATGAACGTCAGGGCGTTCCATACCGCGTACACCTGGATCCGGACGCGCGGCGAGAAGAAGCGCGTGCTCTGCCGGCTGAGGTAGAGGCCGGACGCCACTACCGCCAGGACACCCGAGGCGTGGACTGCCTGGGCGGCGATGTAGGCCGCGTACGGCACCAGGATGGTGATGGTGATCTCGATGGGCGCGTCGTCGATGCGCAGCTCGAACCATTCGACCATGCGTCCGAGGATCAGCCCGATGCCGATTCCCAAGGCGCCGAGCCAGCAGAGCCGCAGCGCCGCCTCGGCGAGTCCCGGGGTCTGGCCGTACACCATCATCGCGATGCCGAACTCGAGCGCCAGGAGGCCGGTGGCGTCGTTGACCAGGCTCTCGCCCTCGAGCACGTCCACGATGCGCCGCGGAAGCCCGAGGCGCTTGGCGATGCTGGTCGCGGCGATCGCGTCGGTAGGCGCCACTACCGCGCCGAGCACGATGCCCAGGCGCCAGTCGAAGCCGGCGAACGCCCACCTGGCCGCGAAGGCCACGCTCAGCACGGTGAAGGCGACCAGGCCGACCGCGAGCGAGAGGATGCTGACCAGGTTGTAGGAGAAGTCGCGCCAGGAGGTCATCCAGGCGCCGGCGTAGAGAAGCGGCGGCAGGAAGACGAAGAAGACGAAGTCGGGATCGAGGGCGACGCGCGGGATCCCGGGGATGAAGCTCAGCGCGAGGCCCGCGACGAGGAGGACGATGGGGTACGACACCTCCAGCGTGCGCGCCAGCGCGCCGAACACCACCACGAAGACGAGGAGCAGCACCACCACGAGCTGCACTGCCTCCACGCCACCGCCTTGCATGGGCGGTCAGTGGACGCTGCGCTGCGACGATCCGGTGAGCGGCACGAAGCGGACCTGCATGAGCCCGCGCTTCTCCAGGCTCCCGGAGGGGACCCGCCGCCACAGCTGCAGCTCCTGCTGCTCCGGCG
>WNEY01001932.1_pt1 | contig 20955 bp, 15 predicted proteins | sample 5400531 | NCBI WGS metagenome assembly WNEY01 (sample SAMN13153338, study PRJNA577476) | soil metagenome | isolation source: 200 cm saprolite under Douglas fir tree site 1 | place: USA:California | collected 2015-04-18
AGGCGATCGAGCCGCGGCTGATCATTCCGATGCATATCTTCGGCCCCGGCACGCTCGCGCGCTTTGTCGAAAAGATCCGCGCGATCTATCCGGTCGATTTCGGCGACACGGCCTCGATCGTGCTTGCGCGGGCGAAATTGCCGCGAGAGCCCCGGATGCTGGTGTTACCGGGGCGATGAGCGGACGGTGCACGCGGGTTAGACCAAGCGCGAACAAAACGCGCTGAAGATTCAGCAGACGGCGGCGTCTAATGGGTCAAGCAGGCTGCTCTTGGGATGCCTTTAGAAATTCGCTGGCTTTGAAAAGGGATTCAAATGGAATGCCTTCCTTCTTGAAGCGATCCGCTGCGCCCTCTTCACGATCAACAATGGAGAGGACAAGAATAACGTTGGCGCCGGCATTTTTGGCCGCATTTACGGCTAGCATTGCCGAGCCGCCGCTCGTCGTTACGTCATCTAAAATGACGACATTTTGTTCTTTTAAGTCCTCAACGCCTTCAATCTGTCGCATGGTTCCATGTTCTTTGATTTCTTTGCGGACGAAGAAGCCGGGAAGCAGCCGATTTCTTTGGTAGCTAATGAGTGCCAGCGGACTAATCAGCGGAACCGCACCAACCGCTAATCCACCAACGCAATCCACCATTTCATCCTTGAGCCGATCAAAGATCATCTCGGCGAGTAAAAGGGCGCCCTCGGGGTGAAACATCGTCGGTTTCATATCGAAATAGAAATCGCTTTCCTTCCCGGAAACCAACGTAATCGGTTTGCGGAAGAAAGACCGCTTCAGGATCAGCTTGAATATCTTCGGCCGCGCGAGCGCGGATTCGTAACCTCCCTTGCCTCTTGCGGGAGTGCGCACGGGTTTCATCGATCCCCCTAGATATTGCGATTGTGGCGGCAAATTACCTCAAGTGGTTGATCCCTGTCAAAATTTTTCCTTGAAGAATCAAGTGGTTAAAAGGAGATTCTTTTCAACGGGATAGGCCGAAAGGAGCGCCGCACTCGAAAAATACCCACGATTTTTTCTCGTCCCTGGGGGTAGGTCCGAATTAGGACAGCACCGAAACGGGGATATTTCCTTCGCCTACCCCCATATTCGCAGGGCCGTTGAATCTAAACGATTATTTCGTGCTTCGGCTCAGCGCGAACGCGGAATCGTATTTAGGCTCAACGCGAAAACAAAAATCGACTTAGCCTAAGCCGTGTTTCTATTTTTTCGTGACCCAGAGTTAGCGCGCTGCGGATCGACGGCGACGCACCTTTGGGCGGCGCGGCCTAAAGCCCAGTCAGTCTTGCCGGGGCGAGGATCGGACGCACGCTTTGCTGGAGCGTGATCTTTCGCTCATGGCCGGCCTTGTGCCGGGCATCCACGTCTTATTTCTTTGCAAAGACGTGGATGGCATCGGAACTCGGACTAGCCCGAGTTCCGCGAATTTAATGCGCGCAGGTCGGAAATATCCGACCTGCGTGACAAGCCCGGCCATGACGGAATGCCTGTGGCGCCCCACTTTTCAGGATCAGGCTCTAGACGTCGAGATTGGCGACCGAGAGCGCGTTCTCCTGGATGAACTCGCGGCGCGGCTCGACCACGTCGCCCATCAGCTTGGTGAAGAGATCGTCGGCCTGGTCGCCCTCCTGGCGGCGCACCTGCAGCAGCGAGCGCGCGTTGATGTCGAGCGTCGTCTCCCACAGCTGCTCGGGGTTCATCTCGCCGAGGCCCTTGTAGCGCTGCAGCGTCACACCCTTGCGGCCGGCGCCGGTCACCGCCTCGAACAGGCTGACGGGCCCGTAGACCATCGTCTGCTCGCCCTTGCGCACGAGCTTGGCAGGCTTGGCATAGACCTCCTGCAAATGCGGCGTCAGCGCGTCGAGCTTGCGGGCGTCGGCGGAGGCGAGAAACGCCTGATCGATGACCGCCTCCTCGCGCACCCCGCGCACGGTGCGCGAGAAGCGGAAGCCGGTCTCGTCGCAGGTTCCCTCCCAGCCGCGTTCGGTCTCTTCCGACAGCGCGTCGAGGCGCTTCGCCACATAGGCGGCGGCGGCCTTGGCGCTCTTGGTGTCGGAGAGAATTTTCGGGTCCATCGCGCCGGCGATCGCGGTCTGCTCGACCACCGCGCGGTCGTAGCGCGGATGCAGTCCCCGCAACACGCCGCGGGCGGCGCGCGCCTCCTCGACCAGCGCGGCGAGGTCGGCGCCGGCGCGCTCTTCGCCGCCGGCGAGCTTGAGCACGGTTTCCTCGAGGCCGCCGGCGATCAGATAGTCGTCGAGCGCGCGCTCGTCCTTCAAATATTGCTCGGATTTTCCGCGCGTCACCTTGTAGAGCGGCGGCTGGGCGATGAAGACGTGGCCCTGCTCGATCAAGGACGCCATCTGGCGGAAGAAGAACGTCAACAGCAGCGTGCGGATGTGCGAGCCGTCGACGTCGGCGTCGGTCATGATGATGATCTTGTGGTAGCGCAGTTTCGTCAGATCAAAATCCTCGCGGCCGATGCCGGTGCCGAGCGCGGTGATCAGCGTGCCGATTTCCTGCGAGGAGAGCATCTTGTCGAAGCGCGCGCGCTCGACGTTGAGGATCTTGCCGCGCAGGGGAAGGACCGCCTGAAAGGCGCGGTCGCGCGCCTGTTTCGCCGAGCCGCCGGCCGAATCGCCCTCGACCAGAAAAATCTCGGATTTCGCCGGATCGCGCTCCTGGCAGTCGGCGAGCTTGCCCGGCAGCGAGGAGACGTCGAGCGCGCCCTTGCGGCGGGTGAGCTCGCGCGCCTTGCGCGCCGCCTCGCGCGCCGCCGCCGCCTCCACCACCTTGGAAACGAGATGTTTTGCTTCCGCCGGATGCTTGTCGAGCCAGCCCTGCAGCGCGTCGGCGACGACCGTCTCGACCACGGGGCGGACTTCCGAGGAGACGAGCTTGTCCTTGGTCTGCGAGGAGAACTTGGGATCGGGCACCTTGATCGAAAGAATGGCGGTCAAGCCCTCGCGGCAATCCTCGCCCGACAGATCCACCTTCTCCTTCTTGCCGAGCCCGGAATTTTCCGCGTAGCGGATCACTTCGCGCGTGAGCGCGGCGGCGAAGCCGGTGAAATGCGTGCCGCGGTCGCGCTGCGGAATGTTGTTGGTGAAGCAGAGGATATTCTCGTGGTAGCTGTCGTTCCAGGTCAGCGCCGCTTCGACCACGATCTTCTCGCGCTCGCCCCTGATCACGATCGGCTGCGGGATCAACGATTGCTTGTTGCGGTCGAGATAGCGCGCGAACTCCTCGATGCCGCCCTCGTAGCGCATCTCCTCGATATTCGGCACCGGCCCGCGATGGTCGGCGAGCGTGACCTTGACGCCGGAATTCAAGAAGGCAAGCTCGCGCAGCCGGTGCTCGAGCGTGGCGAAATCGAACTCGGTGTTGGTGAAGACGTCGTGGCTGGGGAAAAAGGTGACGCGGGTGCCGCGCCGCTCCGTGGCCTTGCTGACGGTCTTCAGCGGATGCTCGGCCTTGCCGTTCTTGAAGCGCATGAAAAATTCGCGGCCGTCGCGCCAGATGGTGAGATCGAGCCGGCTCGACAGCGCGTTGACGACGGAGACGCCGACGCCGTGCAGGCCGCCGGAGACCTTGTAGGCGTTCTGGTCGAATTTCCCGCCGGCGTGCAGCCGCGTCATGATCACCTCGGCGGCGGAAACTTTCTCTTCCTTGTGCATGTCGGTGGGAATGCCGCGGCCGTCGTCGGTCACGGTGCACGAGCCGTCGGCGTTGAGCTCGACCTCGATGTGGGTGGCAAAGCCCACCAGCGCCTCGTCGATGGCGTTGTCGACGACCTCGTAGACCATGTGGTGCAGGCCCGAGCCGTCGTCGGTGTCGCCGATATACATGCCCGGCCGCTTGCGCACGGCGTCGAGGCCCTTGAGGACCTGGATCGATTCGGCGCCGTATTCGTTCTTCGACGCGCCGGCCTTGGTCGCGCCGGACTTGGCGGCGGACTTGGCGGCGGTTTTGGCGGCGCCGGCTTTGGCGGGGCTCGGTTTGCGGGCGGGCTTGGCCATTTGGGGGAGGCCTCGAATCGCTTGAAAAATCGACTCTAATTTAGGGTCCCGTTTGGCACGAAACGAGGGCCGCGCCTAGGATAAAGTGTATCTAGTTAAGTACTTGATATATAATAGCTTTTTAGCGATTACGCGCAAACAAATAATGCCCTTTTCTGCGGCGAAATTGCCGCCGTTTCAGGCCAGCGGAACGATGCCGTCGGGGCTCACCAAAAAACGCTCGGCGCCACCGCCGAGCGCGGCGAAGGCCGAGGCGTCGACGCCGGTCATGAACGCCTGCGCGCCGATCCGCTCGATCACCGCGAACAGCGCCACCCGCCGCTCCGCGTCGAGAAAGGCGGACACGTCATCGAGCAGCATGACCGGCTGAAAGCCGTGCATCGCGGCGACGAGCCGCGCGTGCGACAGCACCAGCCCGACGAGGAGCGCCTTGCGCTCGCCGGTGGAGCCGCGCGCCGCCGGAATTCGTTTGAGCGCGTGCGCCACCGCAAGATCGGTGCGGTGGGGACCGTCGAGGGTGCGCCCGGCGGCACGGTCGCGCTCGCGCGCATCGCGGAGGATTTGGCGGTAGCGATCCTCGATTTCGATGGCAGAGGATTCCCGCAGCGCGGATTCCATCCAGCCATCGAGCCCGATCTCGGCGTCGGGAAAAGGAGAACCGGGATCGTGCGCCGCTGCGATCTCTGCGCGCAGCCGCTCCACGCATTCGGCGCGCGCGGCGGCGACGGCGACCGCGAGCTCGGCGACTTCGTGCTCCACCGCATCGAGCCAGCGCGGGTCGGGCGAGGCGTCTTCGAGGAGACGGTTGCGCGAGCGCAGCGCGCGTTCGAGCGCCGAGACGCGCGTGCCGTGCTCGGCGTCGATCGCCAAGACCAGCCGATCGAGAAAGCGGCGGCGCTCGCTCGCCGGCCCCAGGAACAGGCCGTCCATCTCCGGCACCAGCCACACGACGCGCAGGTGATCGGCGAAGGCGGCGGCGGAAGCGGCTTTCTCCTGATCGATGCGGAAGCGGCGCACGGGTAGGACCCCTTCGGCCGGCGGATCGATGCCGGTGCCGAGCTGAACAGGGCCGAGCGCGCCCTCGACCTCGGCGGAAACTGCCCACGAGCCGTCGCCTTCGCTTCTCGCCGCTTCCTCGAGCGTTGCCCGGCGCAGTCCGCGCCCGGGAGCGAGAAACGAAATCGCTTCGAGAAAATTGGTCTTGCCGGCGCCGTTCGGCCCGATCAGGACGAGCGGGCCGCGGCCGGTGCGAATGTCGAGCCTGCGGTAAGAGCGGAAATTCGCGAGCTGCAGGCGGCGAATGGCGACGCCGGCGGCCGCGCGCCGCGGGCCTGGATTTCGCGACGGGTTCGGACGGTTCACACCCGCATCGGCATCAGCACGTACAACGCGCCGGCCGCGTCCTGGTCGCGCAACAGCGTGGGCGAGCCGGGATCGGCGAGCTTCAACTCGGCCTTCTCGCCCTCGAGTTGCGCGGTGATGTCGAGGAGATAGCGGCTGTTGAAGCCGATATCGAGCGCCTCCGCGTCGTATTCGACCTCAAGCTCCTCGGTGGCGCTGCCCGAATCGGGATTGGTGACCGATAGGGTCAGCTTTCCGCTGGTGAGCGAAAGCTTGACCGCGCGACCGCGCTCACTCGAGACCGTCGAGACGCGATCGACGGCGGCGGCGAATTCGGCTTTCTCGACCACGAGCGTCTTGTCGTTGGCGGCCGGAATCACCCGCACATAGTCGGGGAAAGTGCCGTCGATCAATTTCGAGGTCAGCACCACCTTGTTGAACGAGAACCGGATCTTGGAGGGCGATAGCTCGATCTCAACCTCTTCGCCGCCGTCCTCGACCAGGCGCTGCACTTCCGCGACCGTCTTGCGCGGCACGATCACGCCGGGAATTCCGCTGGCCCCCTTGGGCGCCGGCATTTCCACCTGGGCAAGGCGATGGCCGTCGGTCGCGACCGCGCGCAGCTTCACCGGCTTTTCTTCGACCGCATGCAAATAGATGCCGTTCAGATAATAGCGCGTCTCCTCGGTCGAGATCGCAAATTGCGTCTTGTCGACGAGGCGCTTGAGATCGGCGGTCGGAAGCGAAAAGCGGTGCGGCAACTCGCCGGCGGCGAGATCGGGAAAATCGGTTTCCGGCAGGCTTTGCAGCGTGAAGCGCGACCGCCCGGCGCGGATCGCGAGCGAGCCGCGATCGTTTACCCGACTGAAGCTCGATCTGGGCGCCCTCGGGAAGCTTGCGCACGATGTCGTAGATCATGTGCGCGGGTACGGTGGTGGCGCCGGCCTGCTTGACCTCGGCCGGCAAGGTTTCGACGATTTCGAGATCGAGATCGGTTGCTTTCAATTCGAGACCGTTCTTGCCGGCGCGGATCAAGACGTTGGCGAGAATCGGAATCGTATTGCGGCGCTCCACCACGCGATGAACATGGGAGAGCGATTTGACGAGCTCGCTGCGCTCGACCGTGACCTTCATGAATGCAAAATCCAGATGATGACGCGCATTCCCCGGATCCGGCGCGCTTATTCGAGCGCCGGCGCAAAACATTGGCTTCTTGTCGCGATTTCCGCAAGAGCGCCGGCCGGAAAAACCTCTTATTCCTGCAACATACGCTTCAAGACCTCAATCTCTTCGGCCAGCACCTTGTCGCCGGAAACGAGCCCCTCGATCTTGCGGACGGCGTGCAGCACGGTCGTATGGTCTCGCCCCCCGAAGCGGCGCCCGATCTCGGGCAGCGAGCGCAGCGTCAGGGTCTTGGCGAGATACATGGCGATCTGGCGGGGACGCACGACATTCGCGGTACGCCGGGAGGAAAGGAGATCCGCCCGGCTCACCCCGTAGTGCTTGGCGACGATCCGCAGAATGTCCTCCACCCGGATGCGGCGCGGATCGGAGGGCCGAATGAGGTCGCGAATGACCTCGTCCGCCAACTCCACCGTGATCGGACGGCCGCTCAGCTGATTATGGGCGAGCAGGCGGGTGACCGCGCCATCGAGGTCGCGCCCGTTCTGTGTGACCTGGCGGGCGACATGGGAAATCACGGCGGCCGGAACGTCGAAACCGGAATGCTCCGCCTTCAGCGCCATGACACGGCCCTCGAGGATGCGCAGGCGGAGTTCTTCCTCCAGTGGCCCGATCTCGACCACGAGCCCGCCGGCGAGCCGCGAGCGCACACGTTCTTCCAGGGTCTCGAGCTCGGGCGGCGCCCGGTCGGCGGCCACGACGACCTGGCGTCCGGCATCGATGAGCGCATTCAAGGTGTGGCAAAATTCCTGTTGGACGGTTTTTCCTTGCAGAAATTGCAAGTCGTCGATCACCAGCGCATCGATGCCGCGCAAGGCTTCCTTGAAGTCGATCGCCGATTGATTCTTCAGCGCGGCCACGAAGCCGTACATGAACTTTTCGGCGGTGAGGTAGCTGACGCGCCGTCCATTCACCTCACCCGCCCAGGCGATCGCCTGCAGAAGATGGGTTTTGCCGAGACCTACCGCCGAATGAACATACAGCGGATTGAACCGCGCGACCATCCCCGCCTCGACTTCGGCGACCTGGCGGGCGGCCGCATGGGCGAGCGCATTCGAACGGCCGACGAGGAAGGTCGAAAAGCTGAGCCGCGGATCGAGCGGCGAGCCGCCGGATTTGTCCGGTCGGCTCGTAATCGTCATCCCCGGGGAGGCCACCGTTTTTCCCGTCGCCGCTACGCGCATCCCCATGGCGTTTTTGGAAGACGGCGCGCTGGCGCCCAACATCGGTCCGCGCATCGCGGAGCGTACGATCAGATCGATGCGTTTTAGGGTCGGCGTTTCGTTCCGCCAAAGGGAAATCAAGCGATCGGTATAATGCGATTGAATCCAATTCCGTAGAAACCGGGTCGGCACGGAAAGCTTCACGCATTCGGGGTCGCAGTCCTCGACCTCCATGCGGGCGAACCAGCTCGAATAGACATCATCGCCGACTTCGACGCGCAAGCGACGCCGCACGCGGTCCCATCGCGTCGCATTGTTGTCGGTTATTTCCTGCTTATGGGCTGCCATGGCGGGCTCCCGCTCGAGAAAAATATGCCTCGAAGATTCGTTTGAATACTGACGGACGATTCGAAATCGAATGCCCGTCGTGTCCGCGCGAACCGGGTTACAGCCTGCGAAAGCTCCCTTCGATCAGACCGAAGGGCGGAACCACGCTTTGGGTCACCGCCGGGTGGATTTGCGCTGCCGCGCGCCGCAAGGCGCGTCCGGCAACTCGATGATTGTTTTTCTTGGCCGCGGCTTTTCGCCGCGCCCGATATCCGTTCGAAAACATGACCGCCCCATGCGCCATCGAAAAAGCTCGACGGCATCAAAGATGTTTCTTGTTATTCAGTTTGATGTGCTTCGAACGACCGCTTGAAGGCATTCAAGTTCGCTCGTCCGAAACACACACGCAACCTACAAGCGCCGAAACCCTGACTCACGGATACGCGATCAACCAAGAAGTCACAACACGTCCCGCCTCATCGACGATGAGTGTACAAATCTGCACTTTGCTGCTGATCGTTCGAGGAAGTCCCCGGAAAGTGGCTTCGACGATACACAGCACCCTATAGCGGCGCAACCCAATTCGCTTCGCGAAACGCCGCGCGGGGAGCCTCGCCCGCGATTCGCGCGGACGGTAGCGAGACGAGCAACGCGCCAAGACGCTGAGGGTGCTCGCAGAATCTCCGGAACCAAGGCGTTGCTGCGCAGGATACGAGCGGCGCGACGATTTTTTCGCGCCCAGCGGCGTGAAAACGCCGGAAGCGGCAAAATTCGAACCCCGATTGTCCCTTGGGTCGCAAGGTTCTGCTGGGTTTTATTTTTTTTTGACGCATGGAGGCGGGTAACCCATCGAAACCGTCGCGCAAAATATTTTTTGGTGCGGCGATCGGTCGCCGCAAACTACGTTTTCGTTTTTTTCGTGGCGTTAGGGACGCACACAAGGACAAAATTGAAAACGGCGGCCCATGGCCGCCGTATTACATCGTCAACCTCGAAGATCGGATCAGGAACCGAGCTTGCGGACCCGCGCCTGAAGGCGGGAAACCTTCCGCGATGCAGAATTTTTGTGAATCACGCCCTTCTGCGCCGCCCGCATGATCTCGGGCTCGGCTCTCGACAGCGCTTCGCGCGCCTTGTTACCGTCGCCGGCGGCAATCGCCTCTTCGACGATGCGCAGCGTGCCTCGCATGCGGGAGTCGCGCATCTTGTTGATCGCCGTGCGCCTTGCGATCTTGCGCGTGGCCTTTCTGGCTGAAGACGTATTCGCCATTTCAATCCGTCCCAAAAGAACTCAATGTAGGCACCTGCGCCGGGTTGTTGCAGGTCTTGACCTCTCCGACAAGAAGATTTCGCGGCGACCGAGGGCCGCCGCGACGGCGGACCTATAGTCCGAGCCGCCGGGGGCGTCAACGATGATGGAATCCGGGCGGACGTTTCTCAATGAAGGCCGACATGCCCTCCTTTTGATCCGCGATCGCAAACATTGATTGAAAGAGGCGCCGCTCGAAGCGAATACCGCCGGCAAGCGTGGTCTCGTAAGCCTGATTGACGCTTTCCTTGGTCATCATCGCGATCGGAAGCGACATCGATGCCACGGCCTCGGCGGCTTTCACCGCTTCCTGCAGAAGCGAGGCAAGCGGCACCACGCGCGACACGAGACCGGCGCGTTCGGCTTCCGCGGCATCCATCATGCGGCCGCTCAGGCATAAATCCATCGCCTTGGCCTTGCCGATGAAGCGGGGCAGCCGTTGCGTTCCGCCAATTCCGGGCATTACGCCAAGCTTGATTTCCGGCTGGCCGAACTGGGCATTATCCGCCGCGATCACGATGTCGCACATCATGGCGAGTTCGCAACCGCCGCCGAGCGCAAAGCCGGCGACGGCGGCAATGACCGGCTTGCGGCAGCGCCCGATGCGCTCCCAAGGAGCGACGAAGTCCTCGAGATAGGTCGAAGGATAGGTCAGCGGCTGCATCAGCCTGATGTCGGCGCCGGCGGCGAACGCCTTTTCGGAGCCAGTGAGCAGCAAGCAGCCGATTTCGGGGTTCGTCTCGAACGCGTCGAGCGCCTGATTGAGTTCGCTGACGAGCTCACCGTTCAATGCGTTCAGCGCCTTCGGGCGGTTGAGCGTGATCAGGCCGACGCGACCGCGCGTCTCAACGCGAATATTGTCATAAGCCATGACGGTTCCTCCTCCTCGCGTTGCCTAGCGGAGACGGCTCATCCGCGCAATTGACGGCTAGCGCTGGCAGACCGGACAATAGAAGGTCGAGCGGCCGAGCTGAACGAGGCGACGAATTTTGCCGCGGCAGCCGGCGGTAACGCAGCGCTCGCCTTCGCGATCATAGACGCGAAAGCGATGCTGGAAATATCCCAGCTCGCCGTTCGTCTGGCGATGATCCCGCAACGACGACCCGCCGGCCGCGATCGCGTCTTGCAGGATGTCTCGAATGGCGGAGACGAGCGCCTCGGCATGAGCGTTGGGCTTGCCGCTCTTGCCCGCGATGGTCGAAGCCCGGCGCTTCGGCGACAGATGCGCCCGGTGCAGCGCCTCACACACATATATATTGCCGAGGCCAGCGATGACTTTCTGATCCGAGAGCACCGCCTTCAGGCTCGTCTTCCTGCCGCGACAGGCGGCCGCCAGCATCGCGGCGTCGAACTCGTTGCCGAGCGGCTCGGGGCCGAGCGCGCGCAGCAACGGATCGCGCGCAAGATCGACGCGCGGCACGATTTTCATGAATCCGAAACGGCGCGGATCGTTGAAAATGACCGTCCAGCCCGAAGACATGTGGAACAGCAAATGATCGTGTTTGTCGTCCTTCGAGCGCTCGCGGTGAAAGTCGCCGGGCGTTCGCGCTTGGCCGGGCTTGGCGAGGCGAAACGAGCCCGACATGCCGAGATGCATCAACAGGACGTCGCCGGAAGACAGATCCGCCAGCAGATATTTGGCGCGCCGCCCGAGCCCGATCACCGAGTTTCCTTCCAGGCGCTCGACGAAATTGCGCGGCAGCGGAAACCGCAGATTTTGCCGCCGCGCCTCCACCTTCAGGAAGCGCGCGCTCTGCATGGCCGGTTCGAGGCCGCGCCGGACCGTTTCGACTTCGGGAAGTTCGGGCATCTTTACGCTCTTTCGAGATCGCTCTGGCGGTGATAGCGCCAAGTTCGCGCGCGCGCTATGGTCCGGCGCCGATCGCTGGTGATCCCTTGCCGACCGACCGCACCGAAACCCACTTTGGCTTCCGCCGCGTGCCGCTCGAACAAAAGCAGGCGCTCGTCGACGACGTCTTTCACCGAGTCGCGCGCCGCTACGACCTGATGAACGATCTGATGTCGGGAGGGCTGCATCGGGCCTGGAAGGATGCGCTGATCTCCCGCTTGCGGCCGCCGAAGAACGCGCGTCCGTTCGAATTGCTCGACCTTGCCGGCGGTACCGGCGACGTGGCGTTTCGCGCACTCGCTGCGGGCGGCCCGGGGCTAGGCGTCACCGTCGCCGATGTAAACGGCGACATGCTCGCGGTCGGGCGGGAGCGTGCGGAAGAACGCGGGCTCGCCGGCCGGGCCGATTTCGTCGAGGCCAACGCCGAAGCCCTGCCGTTTTCCGAAAAACGCTTTGACGCGGCGACGATCGCTTTCGGCATCCGCAACGTGCCACGGATCGAGCGCGCGTTGAGCGAAATCTTTCGGGTGTTGAAGCCCGGCGGACGTTTTCTCTGCCTCGAATTTTCCTCGACCGAGATCCCGGGATTGGATGCGCTCTACGAGCTTTATTCCTTCCGCTTGATCCCCGAGATCGGTCGCCTCGTCGTGGGCGACGCCGAATCCTATCGCTATCTCGTCGAGTCGATCCGCCAGTTTCCGCGGCCCGAGGATTTCGCCGCCATGATCCGAAGGGCCGGATTTTCCCGCGCCCAATGGACCGCGATGAGCGGCGGCATCGTCGCGCTTCACTCCGGCTGGCGGCTTTGAGGCGACGTTGAGCGGTCTCTTTCATCTCCTGCGCCTGGCGCATGCCGGTTTGGTGCTCGCGCGCGAAGGCGTGCTGGCGCTTGTCGATCCCGCCGCCGTGCCGCCGGGGTCGCGTTTGCTATTGCGCCTTGCGCGGATGATCGAGCGCCGCAATGCCGGCCCCGGCGCCGTGCGTCTCGCCGTGGCCCTCACCCGGCTCGGGCCCTCTTACGTCAAGCTTGGCCAGTTCCTGGCGACGCGGCCCGATGTCGTCGGCATCGCGATCGCGCGCGATCTCGAAACGCTGCAAGACCGCATGCCGCCATTTCCGCAAGCGGAAGCGGAAGCCGCCGTCGCGGAGGGTCTCGGCAAGCCGGTTGCGCAATTGTTTGAACAATTCGGGCCCGCGATCGCCGCCGCTTCGATCGCGCAGGTTCATCGCGCCGAGATCAACAATGCCGACGGCTTGACCAGCACCGTCGCGGTCAAGGTGTTGAGACCGCAAATCGAGCACCGTTTCCAGCGCGACCTCGATTCCTTTCTTTTCGCGGCCCGGCGCGCCGAGCGCCATTCGGTGGAGGCGCGGCGCCTGCGGCTCGTTTCCGTCGTCGAAACGCTCGCGCGCTCGGTCTCGATCGAGATGGATCTGCGGCTCGAAGCCGCGGCTTTTTCGGAGCTTGCCGAAAACACCAAGAACAATCCTGATTTCCGCGTGCCCGCCGTCGATTGGGAACGCACGGCGCGGCGCGTACTCACGATCGAATGGGTCGACGGCATCCCGTTGTCGAACCGCGCAGCCCTTCTCGCCGCCGGCCACGATCCGGTTCGGTTGGCTCGCGTGCTGATACAATCGTTTCTCCAACAGGCGATCGGCGACGGGTTTTTCCATGCCGATTTGCACCCGGGAAATCTTTTCGTCGACGCCGATGGCCGCCTGGTCGCGGTCGATTGCGGCATCATGGGAAGGCTCGGGCCGAAGGAGCGCAAGTTCCTCGCCGAGATCCTCTTCGGCTTCATTAACCGCGACTGGCGCCGGACCGCCGAAATTCATTTCGAGGCGGGTTACGTGCCTTCCCATCATTCGATCGAGGATTTCGCGCAGGCGATCCGCGCCATCGGCGAGCCGATCCATGACCGGCGCGCGGATGAAATCTCGATGGCGAAGCTCTTGACGCTGCTCTTCGAGGTGACTGCGATCTTCGACATGCGCACCCGGCCCGAGCTTCTGCTGCTGCAAAAGACCATGGTCGTCGCCGAAGGGGTCGGGCGCGCACTCGACCCCAAGCTCGACATGTGGGCGACCGCCGAGCCCGTGGTGCGCGAGTGGATCGAGCGCCATCTCGGACCGATCGGCCGGATCGAGGACGCGGCACAAGAGCTTGGCAGCCTCGGCCGGCTGATCGGGAACGCGCCTGCGCTGCTCTCACGCGCGGCCGGCACGATGGAGCGAATCGACGAGCAGACGCGCGACGGTCTCGTGCTTTCGCTCGAAACGGTGGAGGCCATCGGCCGCGCCGAGGCGCGGCGCTGGCGCTGGACCGCGGCCGCACTTTGGGTCATCGCCGTCTTGATCGCGGTGTGGATGTTTCGCTGAGCCAAGCGATTTCCATGGTTAACGCGGGCGATAAGCCTTGCGAAAAAGCCTGTCGCGCGAATTGAACGGTGATATTCTGGTATTTATCTGTTCTCCCCAAGCCGAATGGGTTTGAGAAAGACCGGGACCGTCATGACGCTCGAAAAGAAGCGCATTCTGCTGGTGATCGGCGGCGGCATCGCCGCGTATAAGAGTCTCGATCTCATTCGCCGCCTGCAGGAGCGGGGCGCGCGGGTGCGTACGATCCTGACCAAGGCGGGCGCTGAATTCATCACGCCGCTTTCGGCCGCAAGCCTTTCGGGCGAAAAGTGCTTCACCGATCTTTTTTCGCTGACCGACGAGGCGGATATCGGCCATATCCGTCTTTCGCGCGAAGCCGACCTCGTGGTGGTCGCGCCGGCAACCGCCGATCTGATGGCGAAGATGGCGCAGGGCTTCGCCCAGGACCTCGCCTCGACCGTGTTGATCGCCACCGACAAGCGGGTGCTGATCGCGCCCGCGATGAACCCGTATATGTGGAATCATCCGGCGACGCGCCGCAATCTCGCGCAGCTCCTCGCCGATGGCGTCGCGACCGTCGGCCCCAACCAGGGCGAAATGGCCGAACGCGGCGAAGCCGGCAAGGGCCGCATGGCCGAGCCGCTGGAGATCGTTGGGGCAATCGAAAAATTACTGGCGGAAATGCCGGCCACCGACGCGCTCAAAGGTCGGCGGATGCTGGTCACGTCGGGTCCCACGCGCGAGCCGATCGATCCGGTGCGCTACATCTCGAACCGCTCGTCGGGAAAGCAAGGGCACTCGGTCGCGCGCGCCGCGGCAGCGGCGGGCGCCGAGGTTCTCCTCGTCTCGGGCCCGGTCGAGATTCCCGATCCGTCGGGGGTGAAAACCGTCCATGTCGAGACCGCGGCCGAAATGCTGTCGGCGGCCGAAGCGGCATTGCCTGTCGATGTCGCGGTTTGCGCGGCGGCGGTCGCCGATTGGCGCGTCGATGCGGTCGCCAACGAAAAACTAAAAAAGCAAGAAGGCCGCATTGCTTCGCTCTCGCTCGTCGAAAATCCCGACGTGCTGGCGACGCTTGCCCGCCATTCCAAGAAGCGGCCGCGGCTCGTCATCGGTTTTGCCGCGGAGACCGAGAATCTTCTCGATCACGCCCGCGCGAAGCTCGCGCGCAAGGGATGTGACTGGATCGTGGCGAACGACGTATCGCCGGAAACCGGCGTGTTCGGCGGCGCCCACAACCAGGTGCACCTCGTGACCGCAAGCAGCGTGGAGAGCTGGCCGCCGCTTTCGAAAGAGGCGGTCGCCGACGGCCTCGTGCGCAGAATTGCCGCGGAGTTGGCTGGCGCCGGAGGCAAGGCATGAGCTCCATGTCCGTGCCGTTCATGCGGCTTGAGCACGCCGAAGGATTACCGGCACCCTCCTATGCGAGCGAGGGTGCGGCCGGACTCGATCTCATCGCTGCGCTCCCCGCCGCCGAGCCCGTCGTCATTGCCTCCCGAAGCTGGGCCGCGATTCCGACCGGGCTCGTGTTCGAGATTCCGCGCGGGTATCAGGGGGAAGTGCGGCCGCGGTCGGGCCTTGCGCTCCGCCACGCGGTGACCGTCCTCAACGCGCCGGGGACCATCGATTCCGATTATCGCGGCGAGGTGCGCGTGCTGCTCATCAATCTGGGGCCGGAACCGTTCAGCGTGACGCGCGGCATGCGGGTCGCACAGCTTTTATTCGTGCCGGTGGCGCGCCTGATGCCGACGCCGGTCAAATCGCTCGGCACGACCGCGCGCGGCGAAGGCGGCTTCGGCTCGACCGGCCTCGCGAGCAACGTCTTTTCGGAGTAGCCCGCCGTGGCGCGTCTATCCGACAAAAGCCTTCTCGCTGTCGCCGCGGTCGTCGATGTGGCGATCCATGCGCGCGGACAACCGGTCGCCGCGAAGGCGCTCGCCGAGCGGCACGGATTGCCGCCGCGTCATCTTGAGCCCTTGCTGCAGGCGCTCGTCCACGCCGGAATCCTAAAGGGCGTGCGGGGGCCGCGCGGCGGCTATGAACTTGCACGCGAACGCCGGCGTATCTCCGTCGCCGAAATCGCTCGGCTTGCCGAGGCGGTCGACCTGGACGCGGAAAAAAAAGCGCCGCCTTTGGTCCTCAAGGTCGTGCGGCCCGCGGTCGCGTCGGCCGAACAAGCGTTCGAAATCGCGCTTGCGAGCGTGACGATCGACGGCCTTTGCCGCGAGGCCGAGAAGCTCGGGCTCGCCGAGGCTTTGAGCCATTCCGATTTCAACATTTGAAAAATGTCATTCGACTGGAAAGTCGACACGACAAGTGTGAATATGTTAGGCCGCCGCTTGAAATAATGGTCTGAGCGATCAGTCGGGAGGTTCGAATGGCCGAGGCGCTTCGCAGAGCTTCCGCATCATCCGCCGCAAAACGCGAACCCGGACGCGGCCGCATCTTTGATTCCATCACCGATACGATCGGCGACACTCCGCTGGTGCGGCTCAATCGTCTTCCCGCGATGCACGACGTGAAGGCGAATATCCTGGCCAAGCTCGAATTCTTCAATCCGATCGGCAGCGTGAAGGACCGGATCGGCGTCTCGATGATCGATGCCATGGAGCGTGCCGGCGTGCTCGACCGCGAAACGGTGATCGTCGAGCCGACCTCGGGCAACACCGGCATTGCGTTGGCCTTCGTCGCCGCCGCGCGCGGCTATCGCCTGATTCTCGTCATGCCGGAAACCATGTCGCTGGAGCGCCGCAAGATGCTCGCTCTGCTCGGCGCGGAGCTTGTTCTTACGGAAGGCGCCAAAGGCATGAAGGGCGCCGTCGCCAAGGCCGAGGAATTGATACAGGAATTGCCGAAAGCGGTGATGCCGCAACAATTCAAAAACAAGGCCAATCCCGATATTCACCGCCGCACCACGGCGGAGGAAATCTGGAACGACACCGGCGGCGACATCGATGTGTTTGTGAGCGGCGTCGGAACCGGCGGCACCATCACCGGCGTCGGTCAGGCGCTGAAGCCGAGAAAGCCGTCCTTGCGGATCGTCGCGGTCGAGCCGGAGGACAGTCCCGTGCTTTCAGGCGGGCAGCCGGGGCCGCACAAGATTCAGGGGATCGGCGCGGGCTTCATCCCCGACGTGCTCGACCGCTCGGTGGTGGACGAAGTCGTCACCGTCGGCAACCAGACCGCCTTCGAGACCGCCCGCGCCGTGGCTCGCTACGAGGGCATTCCGGTGGGTATTTCCTCGGGGGCTGCGATCGCCGCGTCGTTCGAGATCGGCATCCGTCCGCAATATGCAGGCAAGAATATCGTGGTGATCGTGCCCTCCTTCGCGGAACGCTACCTTTCGACCGCGCTGTTCGAGGGTCTTTAAGCTTTATTGCTCGTTCCCCCCTTCTGCCCCGACTCCGCTCGGATGTAGAGTGAAGCGATTCGCGGCCAGCCGGGCCGCGAAGGCTCTTCTTCGCCGGGCGGCGGCGGAACGACAAGAGCGGATAGGGGATGCCGGAACGAGCCGGTAGGGTCGACACGCGGCGGGGCGTGGCGGGACGCGCAAGATTCGCGGCCGCAATATCCTTCACACTCGCTGCCAGCGCCCTGCTCGAAGCCTCGCCTGCCTGGGCAGCCCCGCCTTTGGGTCCCGCACCCATCACGCTGGATGCGGTCCTGCTCGCGCTCTCGACGCTCGACCGGCACGAAATCGTCTCGCTCGCGCTCACGCTCGGCATTCTTGTTTTCGCCGTGACGACCGCGATCGCGCTGGTGCGTACGCGGGCGCGCTTGTCGGCCAGGCTTGCGGCCGCACGCCATGAAATCGCGCGGCTTCGCGACGAGGCGGATCGCGCGACCACCCTGCTCCTGTCCGAGCCGCAGGTCGTGGTGATGTGGCGCGAACCCGGGAAAGATCCGCTCATTCTCGGCGACGCCGCCAGGCTGGCGGGAGTTTCGTCATCGCGGCGGGTTCTCGCTTTCGGGTCATGGCTCGGGCTTGAGGAGGCGCGCACGCTCGAGCAGGCCGTCGAAGCGCTTCGCCAGCGCGGCGAGACCTTCGCCTTCAGCCTGATCACGCCGCGCGGCCGTCATCTCGAGGCGGAGGGCCGCCCGATCGGAGGGGCGGCCGTGCTGCGCCTGCGCGATATCACCGGCATCAAACTCGATCACGCGGCGCTCGCCGAGCGCCTGCGCCGCTTCGAGCGCGAGGTCGAGCAGACGCGGGCGCTGCTTGACGCCATTCCCACGCCGATCTGGCTGCGCGACGCCGCAGGCAAGCTCGCTTTCGCCAACCGCGCCTATGCGGCGGCGGTCGAGATCGCAAATCCCGCGCAGGCACTCGAGGTGGAATTCCTCGATCAGGCGGCGCGCGAGGAATCATTGCGCGTCCGCGCCGCCGGCCGCGTCTTTAGCAAGCGGCTGCCGGCCGTTGTCACCGGATCAAGACGCGTCATCGACGTGATCGAAGTCGGCAATGCCAAAGGCGCCGCCGGTATCGGCATCGACATGACCGAGGCGGAAGCGATGCGCGCGGAGCTCGGCCGCGTCGTGAGCGCACACCGGCGCACGCTCGACGAGCTTGCGACCGCGGTCGCGATTTTCGGACCGGACGAGCGCATGCTATTCCACAACTCCGCCTATCGCAGCCTGTTCCGGCTCGATGCCGCTTTTCTCGAAGAGCATCCGACCGATTCGGCCGTGCTCGACCGCCTGCGCGCGGAGCGCAAACTGCCGGAACAGGCGGATTTCCGCGCTTGGAAGAGGCAGCTGTTCGCGGCCTATCGGGCGATCGAGCCGAAAGAGCATTCGTGGCATCTTCCGGGCGGAATCATTTTGCGGGTGGTCACCAATCCGAACCCGGAAGGAGGCGTGACATACCTCTTCGATGACATCACTGAACGAATCGAGCTCGAGAGCCGTTACAACGCGCTCATTCACGCACAAGGCGAGACGCTCGATGCGCTCGCGGAAGCGGTGGTGGTGTTCGGATCGGACGGACGGCTGAAGCTCTGCAACCCTGCCTTCATCGCGTTATGGAAGCTGTCCGCGGCGGCGGTGGCGGAAAATCCCCATATCGAAAAAATCTCCCAATGGTGCCGTCCGCTGCTGGGAGACGGCCGCGGCAGCCACGACGTCGCGAGCGTTCAACCGCACGATCCTTGGGCCGCCATCCAGCTCGCAGTCACCGCCCTCGAACGCCCGCCGCTGACCGAGCTCCGGCTCGAGCTCGCGAACGGCCGCGTGCTCGATTGCGCGTCGGTGCCGTTGCCCGACGGCGGCACGCTGGTGACGTTTCGCGATGTCAGCGACCGCGTCCGCTTCGAGCGGGCGTTGACCGAGCGTAACGAGGCCCTCGTCGCCGCCGACAGGCTCAAGAACGCCTTCGTGCATCACGTGTCCTACGAATTGCGCTCTCCGCTCACGACGATCATCGGATTCTCCCAGCGCCTCGATGATCCGGCGATCGGGCCGCTGACCGATAAGCAGCGCGAATATATCGGCCACATCACCGATTCGAGCTCCGCGCTGCTCGCCATTATCGACGACATTCTTGATCTTGCGACCATCGACGCAGGCGCAATGACGCTGGAATTCGAGGAGGTCGATGTCCGCGCCACGATGGAAGCGGCCGCCGAGGGCGTGCGTGATCGTCTCTCCGAGCGCTCGCTCAAGCTCGATATCCGCGTGCCGTCCAATATCGGCCGTTTCACCGCCGACGGAAAACGGGTCCGGCAAGTGTTGTTCAACCTGATGTCCAATGCGATCGGATTCTCCCCCGCCGGCGAAACGGTGACGTTGACCGCCGAAAGACGGACGAATGAGATCATTTTTCGCGTCGCCGACAAGGGCCCCGGTATTCCCGAGAACATCAAGGAACGCGTATTCGACCTGTTCGAGAGCCATCATCTAGGCTCGACCCATCGCGGCGCCGGTCTCGGCCTTTCGATCGTCCGCTCGCTGATGGCGCTCCACGGCGGCGGCGTGTCGATCGATTCCGAGCCCGGCCGTGGTACGATCGTAACCTGTGTATTTCCGGTCCATGCCCCGGCTGCCCGCGAAGCCGCCGAATAATGAAGGTTGATGCTGGCCTCCAATACGCCGCGCACGACTTGGGACATCGTCCTGCCCGACGAGGACGCGACCCGACGTTTTGCCATTGACGTCGCCGCGGCGCTGAAGCCCGGCGACCTCATCACGCTTTCCGGAGATCTCGGCGCGGGTAAGACCACCTTGGCTCGCGCCGTCATCCGCGCCTTGGCGGCCGACGACGCGATCGAAGTTCCCAGCCCGACTTTCACGCTGTTGCAGATTTACGACTTGCCGCGCTTTTCGGTGGTCCATGCCGATCTCTATCGCGTGAATACGCTTGCCGAGTTGGCTGAGCTCGGCTGGGAAGAAGCATCGGAGGGAGCGGCGGTTTTGGTGGAATGGCCGGATCGCGCCGGCGCGTTGATCCAGGCGGATCGGCTGGAAATCGCGCTCATGCTGGCGAACGACCTGGGGCCCGGTTATCGACAGATCCGCCTCGCCGGGCTCGGCGTATGGGCCGATCGCCTCGCGCGCCTTCGCGCCGCCCGGGAGTTGATCGACAGCGCCGGTTATGGATCGGCGTTGCGGCGCCATCTGCAGGGCGATGCTTCGACGCGCAGTTACGAAAGACTTTTCGTCGGCGCGAACCGGGCGATTCTCATGAATTCGCCGCCGCGTCCCGACGGGCCGGCGCTGCGCAACGGTAAAACCTATGGCGCCCTCGCGCATCTTGCGGAAAACGTTCGGTCTTTTGTCGCCATCTCGCGGGCGCTACGCGAGCGCGGGTTCAGCGCGCCGGAAATTTTTGCAGCCGATCTCGAGAGCGGCTTTCTCCTAATTGAGGATCTCGGCTCCGAAGGCGTGGTCGGCGGCGACCCGCCGGCTCCGATCGAGGAGCGCTACGCCGCCGCGATCGACCTGCTCGTCGCCTTGCATAACTCGGATTTGCCCGCGACTTTGCCGGTCGCCCCGCGCGTCGAGCACGAACTTCCGCCCTACGATCTCGAAGCATTCTCGATCGAGGTCGAGCTCATGCTTGATTGGTATCTTCCGCATCGCGGCATTTCGTCTCCTCCGCCTCCGTTGCGCGAGTACTTTCTCGGCCTTTGGCGCACCGTGTTGAACGAGATCATCCAGTCGCCCGGGACTTGGGTGTTACGCGATTTTCATTCGCCCAATCTCCTATGGCTCTCCGAACGCGAAGGGATCGCGCGCGTGGGCCTTCTCGATTTTCAGGACACGGTATGGGGACCGCACGCCTATGACGTCGTCTCGCTTCTGATGGATGCGCGCGTCGATGTTTCGGAGGAACTCGAGCTCAAGCTTCTTTCGCGCTACGCGATCGGCCGCAAAGCGGCC
>WNEY01000782.1_pt1 | contig 20950 bp, 18 predicted proteins | sample 5400531 | NCBI WGS metagenome assembly WNEY01 (sample SAMN13153338, study PRJNA577476) | soil metagenome | isolation source: 200 cm saprolite under Douglas fir tree site 1 | place: USA:California | collected 2015-04-18
CTCACTTTGGCGAGCTCCCTTGTTTGTGTTTCCCAAACCGTTGCTTCAGGAGCGTCTTTCTTGTGCAAGATAATAAGGAAGCCCAGAGCTGCCACGACAAATAAGGCGAGAATAGAACGCATAACGTGAAATGCAGCATCTCCCGAGCCACTTGCCTGCCAGGTTGCACGTTGCCGTAAACTTCCACGAGTGGTAGGTAATAGGATGCCGTTGGCGTTTCGCTTTGCTGTGCCGGTGACGGTTTTCTTGTCGATCTTCGGTGCTGTGCCGGAGGGCAAGAGTCAGACTTATGAGGGAAAAGAGCTGGTCAAGGCAGAGCTCGTGGCCGACACGACCGCAATTGTTCCCGGAAAAAAGTTCACTGCCGGGTTGCTTCTTCGAATGGCGCCCGGCTGGCATACTTACTGGAAGTTTTCCGGCGACGCAGGAATTCCAACAGAACTGAAATGGAAATTGCCGCCGGGCTGGAAAGTGGGCGAACTACAATGGCCAATTCCACTGAAAACGAATGACCCTGGCGATATTCAAACCTACGGCTATCAAGATGAAGTCCTGCTGATGCAGGAAATAATCCCGCCTGCGACGATCGACAATTCGTCAGGAAAACTCTCGGCGGAAGCAAGCTGGCTCGTTTGCGAAAAAATTTGCATCCCCGGCAGCGCCAGTTTGCAACTGGAGATCCCAATATCGACAACGAGCGCGCCGGCAAACACGGAACTTTTTGCGCGCCATCGCCAGTTGCTGCCACAAGATTTGCCTGCGGCCGATGTCGCCAAGGGGAAATGGCGCCGCGCCGCTTCCGAGCTCCACTTCAGCGTGACTAGCGCCACGCTGGCGAATTATCCGGTCGCGGACTTTTATCCATTGCCGGAGGGAAACATCGTTGTCGGTCATCCAAAGATCGAATCGCGGACTGGGAACGAAATTACTTTTGCTATTCCGATCGAGTCAGTGTCGAAAGATTTATTGTCGATCAAAGGTCTGGTCGTTTTTGCCCAGCGCGCCAATGGAAATGACCGTGCCGCCTGGCGCGTGGTAGAAAGCGGAGCAGCGTCACCTGCCAATTCTGTTCCCGCACGCGGCGTTCTTACCTTTCTCTTCTTTGGTTTTCTTGGCGGTTTGATTTTGAATTTGATGCCATGCGTCTTGCCCGTGATCTCGCTCAAGATTTTCGGATTCATTCAACAGGCCGGCCAGAGCCGTCAAAAAATTTGGCGCAGCGGCCTCGCGTTCGCCGCGGGAATCTTCGTCTGGTTTGTCGGTCTGGCGCTGCTCCTGATTATTCTCAAAGCTGCCGGCCGCGAAGTTACCTGGGGGGGATTTCAATTCACGAATCCTTATTTCGTTCTTTTGCTGAGTGTTATCGTTCTCGTCTTTGCGCTGAATCTTTTCGGCGTCTTCGAGATTTCGCTGCCGCAAACGGCCACCCGCGGATTGCTGAGCTGGACCGCGGGCGAAGGTGAAGCGGGCTCATTCTTTCAAGGTGTTTTCGCGACCGTGCTGGCGACGCCATGCACCGCGCCATTTTTAGGAACGGCTCTTGGCTTTGCCTTTACGCAATCGGCCGCCATCATACTGTCGATGTTTGTGGCCATCGCGGCTGGAATGAGCGCCCCATATTTGCTGCTCTGTGCGCAACCGGCCTGGTTGCGATTTTTGCCGAAGCCGGGTCCGTGGATGGCGCACGTGAAACAGTTCATGGGTTTTCTGCTTCTCGCGACCTTGCTCTTTCTCCTCTACGTGCTCGGCGCGCAACGCGGCAGTGATGCGCTGATTTGGGCCTCATGTTTTTTGCTCGTAGTCAGCATCGCCTGCTGGATGAAAGGCGCATTCATTTCGCCGGTTGCCTCAACCCGAGCCAAGACGATCGCGATAATTACGATGTCGATCTTGCTCGCGCTCAGCGGAATTTATTTCATTGGCGACAAGTTTCGTTCCTCCAGGCTCGCGACAAGTTCGCAACTCGCTGGTGGCTGGCAGGCGTTCACGCCCGAACGCTTGCAGACAGAATTGGCGGAAGGCCACTCTGTCTTTGTCGATTTTACGGCGGCCTGGTGCCTGACCTGCAAATTCAACGAGGCCAGCGTGTTGGAAAGCGCCGCCGTGCGAGAAGCGTTTCAGCGCCGTGGTATTGTCAAACTGAAAGCCGATTGGACGAACGGCGATCCGGTCATCACAAAATTATTGCAACAATTTGGCCGCCCGGGTGTCCCACTGTATGTGCTCTATCCCGGCAAATCCGCGGAACCGATTGTTTTTCCGGAATTGCTTACCAAGAGTGTCATTCTGAATAAACTTGAAACCATCTCGCGCACTGTCGCTTCACAATAGCTTATGATAACCAAATCGATCCTCACAATTCTCGCTTCCCTCGCAACCACGACGCTCCTGGCGCTTGATTCGCCGCCGGTTGGCAGCGCCGCGCCCGACTTTTCGCTCACCGATGCGAAAGGACAGACCCATTCGCTGTCGCAATACAAAGGCAAATACGTCGTGCTGGAGTGGTTCAATCCGGAATGCCCGTTCGTGAAAAAACATTACGGCAGCGGCAACATGCAGAAGCTGCAAGAAGAATATACTGGCAAAGGCGTCGTGTGGCTGACGATTGATTCTAATGCACCCGGCAGCGAGGGCAATATGACTCCTGAACAAGCTGAGAAAGTCACGACCACTTGGAAAACACATCAAACCGCGCTGCTTCTCGATCCGAAAGGCAAAGCGGGCCGCGCTTACGGCGCCAAAAACACGCCGAACATGGTCGTGATTAGTCCTGAGGGTAAAATCGCGTACGAAGGCGCAATCGACAGCAAAGCCACGCCTAATCCGGCCGACATTCCCAGTTCCACGAATTACGTCAAAGTCGCGCTCGACGAATCACTCGCCGGCAAACCCGTGACGACGGCGAACACGCGGCCGTACGGTTGCGGGATTAAATATAATTGATTTGCGATTAACGGCCGCGCTTCGCGGAGAACCGCCAGGCGCGCCGCAAGATCGACATCGGCGTTAGTCGCACGAGAAACATCCCAAGTTTCGTTGCGAAACCGGGGATGACGAGCGGGCGGTCGGCTTGCACCGCGGCAAGTCCATCGCGAGCGACTTGTTCGACCGGAACGTAAACGAACTCCGGCCCGGCTTCGGGCTGGCCACCGGGACGTTTCGCGACTTCTCCGAATTCGGTGTGTACTGGCCCCGGGCAGAGTGTGGAAACACTCACCCCAGTGCCGCGTAATTCCGCGCGGAGCGCTTCGGAAAGGCTCGTCACGTAAGCTTTCGTCGCTGCGTAAACCGCAAAACGGGGAATCGGAAGGAAACCGGCGGACGAACTGACGTTCAAAATGGCGCCGCGTTTCCTCGCGATCATTTGAGGCAGCAAACGGCGGGTGAGCGAAGTCAGCGCGATCATGTTCACGAGCATGATCTGCTGGTTGCGCGCGGGATCGCTCGTCGCAAACGGACCGCTATCGCCGAGCCCCGCGTTGTTGATCAAAAGATCGATGTCGATCTTGTCCGCTTCAAGTCGTCGCGCGAGTTCATCGATTTGCGATTCGTCGGCAAGATCGACAACGCGGACATGGATATTCAGCTTGGGATTACGCTTTATCAGTTCCTCGCGCAGATCTGCTAATCGCTCACTTCGGCGTGCGACGAGGATAAGCGCGCCGGCGCGATTTGCAAGTTGTCGCGCAAATTCCCGGCCGATTCCGACCGAAGCGCCCGTGATAAGCGTGCTACAGCCGTCGAGTTTCATTTTGCTTTAAAGAGTCGATCTCCCGTTTGGTCAGCACGCGCCAGTGGCCGCGCGGCAAATCGCCGAGGCAGAGACTTCCAATTCGGATACGCACGAGCCGTTTCACTTCGTAACCGATTTCGAAAAACATGCGCCGAATCTGGCGATTAATGCCTTGACGCAAGACCACGCGCAATCGCGTCGGCGCGACTGAATGCAATCGCACAATTTGCGCGAGATGGCCGTCGAGAACAATTCCGCGCAATAATTTTGGCGTGAGAGCCGGATCCCACGTGCGATCCAAAGTCACCTCGTATTCCTTGTCGATCTTGTAGCGCGGATGGGTGAGTTGCTGTGCCAGCTCGCCATCGTTGGTGAGAATGAGCAGGCCTTCACTTTGCGCATCGAGTCGGCCGACATTGAAGAGCCGTGGAAATTTTGACGGGAGCAAATCAAAGATGGTGTCGCGCGCGTGGGGATCGCTTCGTGTCGAAACAAAACCAGCCGGTTTGTGCAAGATAATTCTCCGCGGAATATCGACATGGACAAGTTTGCCGTCCACTTTCACGTGGTCGCGCTCGCCGGGCTGGACGCTGAAGTCGGTGCACGGCTTTCCGTTGACGGTGACGCGCCCGGCCTCGATCAACTCATCGCAATGACGGCGCGAGCCGATGCCGGCTGCGGCGAGGAAGCGGTTGAGACGCAAGGCAGAGGTTACAAAGTCAAAAGAGTTACATCGTTAAAAAAGCAAACGCGCTGTTACCGTTTTAACTCTGTAACTTTTTTTAACGAATCACCTCTGCGATCAGGCGTCCGGTTTCGTTTTGGGAAGGCCGATGACTTTGCTGCCTTCCTTCCATTGCCCACGCTTTTTCAGCAATTCCACGCGCTCGAAGCGCTTCAAGACGTTGCGCCTGGCAGTGATGGTGCTGGCGCCTTTTAAACTGCGATGCTGCGACATAAACTTGTTTCCCTGCAAAATTGAGCCGGCACATTAAGCCGCGCCCTGGATTTTTCAAATGGAGATCGTCCGCCCGGGCGCCGTTATAGCCGGTTACTCAAGACGACGTATGCGCCGCAGGCCGTGACCTGATGATAAATGTGAAAGCGCTGGGTCAACAGGTTTTCCCAGTACGCGACGCGCTTCTGCTCAACGATCAGATAAACGTCGTTGGAATCACTCCATTTTGTAAGAACGCGATCTTCATCCAAAACGACATCCGCCTTGTTTGGGCCGGTGTGCATTTCGTCGTCTCGCGGCTGATTCACGAGGTAGAAGCGCCGATTCAAATAAAAAATAAGGCTGCTCGCGACATCCAATGATCCCTCGTAAATGACTTCGTCGTTGTCGGTGAGCCTGGGATTGAGAAAGCGGGCGGCGTCAGCCAGTGAAAAGTGCGGCGCCGTGCGCGCGACACCGTCGATCATGCTCAATCCGGCCGGAATCATGGCAACGGCAAGCGCGGTGCAGGCGAGTCTTGGCCGTCGCGTCGCGATGAAATAAATCGCGACGAGGGAAAAGATAATGAGAGAGATGGCAATGATGACGAACATTGGGCGCAAGGCCAGCCAGGCTGGACCTGGAATGCGTTGCAAGGCGCGCCAGGCTGTCCAACTCGTATCCCCATTGCCCCGATGTCCGTCCGTTTCTCCGATCAATTTCGGAAGAAACAGTGCCAGGGAGCCGATGGCGAGTCCGACAAGACCAAGCAAGCCAGCGCCGGCGAGGCGCAGTTGTCCCGGTGCTCTTAACCACGTCGTCGCGGCCCAGAGCGCGAATCCGCTCCACACGCTCATCGAATAATAATCCTGGCGCTGTCCGATGAGAAGCAGCGGCAGGAAAGCCACACCCATCCAGCAAAGAGGCAAAGCATCGGCAAATTCAATTTCGCGCGGACGCATCACGCGCCGCCACGCGAAGAGTACTGCGGGCAAGAGCGCAACCGACCACGGAAACCACCAGGCGAAATGCAACGCGATAAATTGCAATCGCGGAACGCCATTATCGCTGCCTGACGCGTTGGGGGCGGTGTGCAAGTGGCCGAACCATTCCAGGCCAACAAGTTGCCGAAGAAATCCGGGGAAACGCCATTCCGTCCAGATGTACCACGGAGCGACCGCGAGCAGAAAGATCGACAAGTACGACCAATGCAGAAGCAGGCGGAAGCGCAGACGCGCCTCTCGATAGAACAACGCCAGCAGCAACAACACTGCCCCCGGATAAAGCAAACCGTGCACGCCTTTGGTCAGGCAAGCGAGCGCCGCGCACATCCAAAAACCGAGAAACCAGAAGCGGCGAAAGCGCCGCCGCTGGTAACCGCATACGCCGCAGAGGATCGCGCCGGCAACGAAAGCGCTGAAAACGGGCTCGGGCATAATGATCCTTCCGAGCAAAAAGGCGCCGCAGGAACAGAGATAAATCAGACCGGCAAGGAAACCCCGCCAATAATCCGCCAGCCGTTCGCCGATTAGAAACGTCACGGCAACGGTCGCGATCATTCCCAGGGCGAACGGAAGCCGGGCGGCGGCCGCGTTCACACCGAAACACTTGAACGACGCCATAATCAGCCAGTAAAGCAGCGGCGGTTTTCGCAGACGCGGAATGCCGTCGTTTGTTGGCAGGAGCCAGTGATGCCCCTCGATCATTTCGCGGGCCGCGCCGGCGTACTGCCCCTCGGTGTGGCTGTAGAGATCTCCCCAACCAATCGTTGCCAGATGCGACAGGGCCGCCAGCGCGATCAGAAAAATAAAAAGAGCGTGGCGCGTCGGCGGCGGAGTAATCACGCGGGGCTCGAGAAGAGTTTCTTCAATCCGTAAGGTGTGAGTGGCGGCGGTCATGTTCGTCAGGCTAGGGCCGGTCGCTGTCCGCCACTGCGTGCGAAGGAGTATTTATTGTGGACTCGCGATATTTTTCCCAGTCTTCCGGCAAGCGGAGCAATTTTGCCGCTGGCATTTCGATGAGGGCAAGCATCTGGCGGCACTCGGCGATCAACGCATTATCATCCGGCCGCACAATTCGGAACGCGCACCAAAATCGCACGCGCTCCAGTTGATCGAGCCAGCCTTCGATTACGAGCCGATCGCCAAGTTTGGCGGCGCCTCGATAATCAATTTCTGTGCGGACGACCACGGGATATTTTTTGTCTTCGGCCATTTGCGCGAGGCCGAGGCCGAGTTGCTCGGCCAGAAGCGTGCGGGCCGTCTCGATGAAGCGCAGATAAGCAATATTCGACACGACGCCTCCGCAATCGGTATCGAAGAACATCACCCGCACTTCCGTGCGAATGCGAGGCGCAGTAGTGGAGATCACGCGCAACAATGATTCCGAAAGCCTTCTCGAAAGCAACGGCAATCGTGCAAAAACGAAACTACGATTATTTCGCGCTAGGAAAAGCGCTCACGCCGGATGAAGATGTTGATCTTGGCAAGATCGACAAGACGGCATCGGTGACTTCTTCAACGCTGACGGCTTTCATGCACCGAAAATCGATTGGACACTCGCGTAAAAAGCACGGGCTGCACTCCACTTGATGCCGCAAGATGGTATGACCGGAGCCGAGCGGCCCGGTCAGCCGCGGCTCGGTTGAACCAAATATGGCGACGACCGGGACACCGAGTAGCGAAGCGAGATGCATCGTGCCTGTGTCATTTGTCAGCAGCAAACGGCACTCGCGCAATTCGTCGATCAGTTGATCGAGCGTCGTCTGGCCGATTCGGTTTACGCATGAGTCGCCCAGTGCCTGGGAAATCTGCTCGCCGATTACCGCGTCGCTTTTTGTGCCAAACAAGACCCATTGCACTGGCGATCGCGCCGCGACTGCTTTCGCAGTCTCGGCGAAGCGTTCCGGCAGCCAGCGTTTGGCCGGTCCGTATTCCGCGCCCGGACAGAGAGCAATTTTTGCGCGGCCAAGATCGACCTGGCGGACCGCGTTGACGCGGACAAGATCGCGCGAATCAGCTGGGGCGCCCAGGTTTTGGGCGATGTGAAGATAATGAAGGGCCTGATGCTCTGGGGGGCCCAATCTTCGTGATTTGGGGACGACCTGGTTCAACAGCCAGCGGCGGAAATGACCGCGATAACCAACTCGTCGAGGAATTCCGCTCAGCCAAATTTCCAACGCCGTGCGCAATGAATTTGGAAAGAGAACCGCCACGTCAAACCTCGACTGCCGCCGAATCGAGCGAACCGTTGCGAGAAGGGCGTTGTTCTGTAGCGACACAATTTCGTCTACTCCCGCAACCAGCTTCCACATCGAAGCAATCTTCAATGGCGCGGCGACGGTGATGTGCGCGTCAGGGCGTCCATTCTTGATTGCGCGAATTGCCGGCGCGCTGATGGCGCCGTCGCCCAGCCAGTTGGCGGCGCGAATAAGAATGCGGAATGGCTGCAAATCCCGTGGCGAAATGTTGGGCGGCAAATAGACGCCGCGTTTGTATCGCGTGAGAAGGAAATTGGGATTGGGTGTTTTCCATCGGTTGTGCACCCAAAACCAATCTTCCGGAGCGCGACGAATTTGTTGCGCGACAATTTCGTTAGCTTTCGCCGTCAACGCTTCAACTGATTGGTCGGCTGTCGGCAAAGGCTCGGTAACAACCATGCGCCAGCGCGCGGTGCCGCTGGTGTAAAGAGCCATGCCAATCACCGCCGCGCCCGTTCGTTTTGCCAGAAGCGCCGGCAGCGGAGAGGTCGATGCCAGCCGCCCAAAAAACGGGACCCACAAACCATGATCACCGGCATGTTGATCGCTCAGAATGCCGATCGCGCCGCCGCCGCGAAGGAGTTCGATGGCTTCCTGGAAACCGTCTTTGCGATCGAACATTTCAACGCCGGCACGGCCGCGCAAACGGCGCACGTGTTCATCGATAAAGCGGTTCCGCAGTTTTTGGTAAATCGTGCTGTCTCTGACGTAACCGATAAGCCGTGGCAGAATTTGGGCAAACAATTCCCAGTTGCCGAGATGGCTCAGGATAAGCACGACGGGCCGGCCGGCGCGCAATTGTCGATGGACTACGTCAAAGTTTTCCGTCTCAACTCGCGTCTCCATCTTTTCGAGCGGCATAACGGCGAGTTTGACGCCGCAAAGAAGGTTGGCGCCCAATCGTTGAAAATGGCGGCGGACAAGGCGGCGCAATTCGCGCGGTGATTTTTCGTTTCTGAATGCGATCGAAACATTTCGCCGCGCCAGTCGCCGATATTTTCCGAGAATCAACCAGGCGCAGAAGCCTGCTCCATCTCCGAGTACAAAAAGCGCGCGCAACGGTAGCGCCGTGAGAAGCAGCAAGCCCGCGCGATAGAAAAGATAGATGCAAAAATCGAGCATGCAGGATCGGCGACAAATGCTCTCGCCACGCCCCCGCAGAGTAAATTTGCCTGCGCCGCGCTTCAATTAATATAATGTGGCAGTGTTGCAAGCCTCTTCCTCTTGGGTCGGTCGGGATTTTGCGCGCATTCTTGCGCAAAAATTTGGGCGCGCCCGCTTGCTCATCGTTGGCGGAGAACCGAGTGCGATCGAGCAACAGTGCGCGTCGTCCGGAATTGCCGCGGCGCTTTGCCCCACTGCGCTTGATCTCGATGGAACGAGCGCGCGCAACGACGACAGCCGGCAATTTGAACGGGCAGTTTGGTTTTATCCGCCGAACGAAACAAACGAACGGCGCGAGCGCGAGGTCGAAGTGCTCGCGCATCAGGCAGATGATATTCTTCTCATTCCGAGTCCGGGGGCCGAAGTTCTAACGGTGCGTCCGGAACTGGTCGAACGTTTCGGCCGTTACGGTTTCCTGCCGGATTATGATTGCGATCTCGGCGAACTCGGTCCCGGCGCGATTCGCTTGCTGCGCCGGCAGATGGAGAGCGCTGAACGACTCGTGCCGGCGGTGGAAACCGCTTTTGCCCGCTTGCATGCGCAGATGCGAAATCTTGAGCGAATGTTGCGGGCAAGAGTGTCCGAACTGGACGCGGCCAATCGTCACATCGGCAAGCTTGAAGAGAAGATTCTGCAGTTCCGAGAAACGAAGCGCGAGGTGAAACAGCTCGAGAAAGAAAAACAGGCGTTGCGCAAATCGCTAGAACGGAAGGTCGGCCAGGTGCTGCTGGCCCCATATCGGCTGCCGCAAAAACTGATTCGCGCGTTAAGCGGTCATGCCCGGCCGCCACGCGAGAGCACGGCACGCTCAGCGGCCACAGTGAAATATCAGGACTGGTTCGAACGGCATCGCGCGACCCTGGAACAGGTTGCTGTGATGCGCAATGAAACGCGCACGTTTGTTCATCAGCCGCTGATCAGCATCATTACGCCGGTATTCAACACGCCGGTAAAGTGGCTGGAGGAAGCCGTCCAATCGGTCCTGAGGCAGGCCTACGAATATTGGGAGCTCATCTTGGTGGACGACAATTCCGACGATGAAACTTTGCGAGAATTTTTATCGATCCTCGCCAGCCGTGACTCGCGGATCAAGGTGTTCAAACTTGAGGGCAACCGCGGTATTTCAGCCGCTTTGAATCGCGGTATCGAACATGCCCGCGGTGAATGGATTGGGTTTCTGGATCACGACGATCTGCTGGAGCCCGACGCTCTTTTCCAAATGGCGAAGTTGCTTCAGCAAATTCCGGAGGCCGATCTCATTTATTCCGATGAAGACAAGTTGACCGAGGCGGGGTTCGACGCCCCGTTATTCAAGCCCAATTGGTCGCCGGACTTCTTTCTTTCCTGTAACTACCTCTGCCATTTTATCATCGTGAGGCGCGCACTCGTTTTGCGCGTCGGCGGGTTCCGTTCCGAATTCGACAGCGCCCAGGATTACGATTTCCTCTTCCGCGTCATCGAGCAGACCGACCGAATCCATCACATTCCGCGCGTCTTGTATCATTGGCGGAGGAGCGGAAGCTCCAGCGCCATCAGCCCCTGGCAAAAGCCAGGGCAACTCGCAGCCGCACGGCGTGCCATTGACGAGCACCTCCAGCGGAAAGGCATCAGGGGTCACGTCGCCATCGACTGGCGCACGCACGCCTATGGGGTAAAGCGCGAACTCGCCGAAGCCAAGAAAATATCGATCATCATTCTGGTCGGTGATCGCATCGACCTTCTTTCGCGCTGCATCGAGAGTATCACGACTAAAACGAATTATCCGAATTACGAGCTTGTTGTCGTCGGTCAGGACAACCAATCGGAGGAGGCGCGCTCTTCCTTCAACCGATCCAAACACCGGCTGCTCCAATATGACGGGCCGCGCAATGATTCGGCGGTCAAAAATTTCGCGGTCGAGCAAACGAGAAGTCCCTGGCTGCTTTTTTTTGATAATGACCTCGAGGTGATCGACGGCGAATGGTTGAGCGCGATGGCGGAGCACATTCAGCGTCCGGAAGTTGGAGCGGTCGGTGCGCGTTTGCTTTGGCCGAACGACACAGTCCAGCATGCTGGTATCGTTCTGGGCGTCGGCGGGATTGCCGGACACGCGTTTCGCGGATTTCCGGCGGAAGATCCTCGCGTTTTCAAACAGTTGCAGGTGACGCGCAATTACAGCTGCGTAACGGGCGCCTGCCTTCTCACGCGGCGCGATGTTTTTATCGAAGTCGGCGGCTTTGATGAAGAACGCCTGGCGATGGCTTTTAACGATGTCGATCTTTGCTTGAAAATGCGACGCGCCGGTTACCTGATTGTATACACGCCCTTTGCCAAACTGTATCGCCACGAATTGGCCGGCCGCCCAATGCCCTCCGAGCCGCGGGAGGCCGGCGTCATGCGCGAACGATGGCCCGAACTGTTGCAGCGCGATCCGTATTACAATCCAAATCTCTCTCGCGAACACGCCGATTTTTCGTTAGGCAACTGAATTGCTATTGAGATCGACATGAGCAAGCGCGGCAAGAATTTGTGGGTCGGATTGAACACTGCCGCGCAAGCGGCCTTGGCCGCTCGCGATTACAAAGCGGGGTCCTTTTCGCAACGGCTGGCGCACAGCGGAGTCGATGCCGGCGAGCTTGCGGCCGCCGATCGACGCAAGCCTGAGATAAAAAAAACCTGGATTCCCGGGGTGGAGATTTTTTCGCGAACCATCTATTCACAACGCCACCGCGGCGCTTTCGGCGAATTTGTCCGTCGCGATGAAGGAATCCTCGGAAAAATCGGATTTTGGCCGAAGCAATGGTCGGCAGCCCGCATGTTCGCGCATAGCGCCAAAGGATTTCACGTGCATCCGCCGAGCATTCCTTCAGAGACAACCGCGCAAAAATGGCTGCGCCGCTTGTTCGTGACCGAGCCAGCAAATTATACGCTCAGACGTTATGACGAAGAGCAGTGGGATGTGATGCTTTTCGTGCAGGGCAGGGCGGAAATGATTTTGCGTGATGTCCGCGCCGGACTACCCACGCGCACGATGAGATTTTTTGTCGATGGCGATAATCACCGTGGCCGGAATAATGTCGGCATAGTGGTGCCGCCCGGTGTTGCGCACGCGATCCGCGTCGAAGGTTCCGAAGATGTGATCATGATTTACGGGACCAGCACGATCTTTCATCCGGAATTCGAGGGACGCATTGCCAGCGAAATTGAGACCGCCGAGCTGCCGGACTCCTGGCATAAGTTTCTTTCTTCGTAGCGGCGCCCTATGAGTGTCGCATTGGTTTGGGAGGAATTATGCGACGGTCCCAGACCGCCGCTACAGTGGTGAATGAAGCGACGCTTCGATCCGGCTCAACCGGAATTAATGGATCGACCGCAACCGATCTCTGCCGAACTGGAGCGCGATCTCCGGAATCTCCGGCAGCTGAACCATTACTTTGGGAGTCATGCGGTTGTTCTCCGGTTCATCCGTCGGTGGATTAGACCGGGCGACCGCTTGCGCATTGTCGATCTTGCCACGGGCTCGAGCGACATTCCGCGATTGATTGTCGATCTTGCGCGAAAGATCGGCGCAAAAGTTCAGATCGATGCGCTTGATCGACAAGCCGCCACGCTGGAAATAGCAGTAAAATTGAGCGTCGATTACCCAGAAATTTCTTGTATCGAAGCAAACATCCTTGAGTGGCGGCCGGCCGAGCCGTACGAGATCGCGCTTTGTTCGCTCGCGCTCCATCACTTTAGCAATGAAGACGCTGTGCGCGTCTTGCGGCGTTGCCGCGAACTCTCGCGTAAGTTTGTTCTCGTGTCCGATTTACGACGCGGCTTTTTGGCCACCATCGGCATCTACCTTTTGACCACGCTGATTTTTCGCGAGCCGATGACCCGATATGATGGTCGGCTTTCCGCGGCGCGCGCATTTTCCTTTACGGAAATGGCGGAGCTCGCGCGACAAGCCGGCTGGAAAAATTTCGGCCACCGCAAATTCCGTTTTGCGCGACAGGCGATTTGGCTGGAGGAGGCAACATCGACATGAAAGTTCTCGCGACCGTCGCCGAGGCGCTGGCCCAATCGCGCGCCAAACTTCCGCGCGTCCTCGTTCCGACGATGGGGGCGTTGCATAAGGCGCATCTGGAATTGATTCGGGTGGCGCGCGATTACGCCGGGCGCGATGGCGAGGTTGCAGTGAGCATTTTCGTCAATCCGCTGCAATTCGAACCGGGAAGCGATTATGAACGCTATCCGCGACCCGACCGGCAGGATGAAGAGCTCTGCCGAAACGCTGATGTCGATCTTTTGTTTCGGCCGAGCCCGGCCGAAATGTATGCGGACGATCGTTCAGTTTTTGTCGAAGAGACTTCGCTTTCAAACACGCTCGAGGGTAAATCGCGTCCCGGACATTTCCGTGGCGTGTGTACGGCGGTGGCGAAGCTTTTCAACATTCTTGCGCCGGATGCGGCGGTCTTCGGCGAAAAAGATTTTCAGCAGCTTGCAATCATTCGCCGGATGGTGCGGGATCTCAATTTCAAGATCGACATCGTGGGCGTGCCGACCGTTCGCGAAAATGACGGGCTGGCTTGCAGCTCGCGCAATCAATACCTGAACGTTGAGGAACGAAAACAAGCAACGGCTTTGCGGCGGGCGCTGCTGGCGGCGGCAGATCGAACAAAGGCCGGCGAAGAATCTGCAAAAACAATTGTTGATCTGGCGCGCAAAACGATCGGCCAAGCGTCGCTGGCGCGAATTGATTATGTCGATCTTGTCGATGCGAAAAACTTGCTGCCGATCGAAGTCGTTAGGCCAAATTCACTCCTCGCGCTCGCAGTTTTCTTCGGCCAGACTCGTTTGATCGACAATATCCTGGTCGGATGAAGGAATACGATTTCGTCGTGATCGGCAGCGGCATCGCCGGGCTCAGTTTTGCGTTGAAAGCGGCCAGGCACGGCTCGGTGGGGGTGATCACGAAACGCAAAGGCGCGGACACGAACACGGCGTGGGCGCAGGGCGGGATCGCCTGCGTGACGAGCGACGAAGATTCCTTCGAGCTGCATGTGCGCGACACGCTCGAGGCGGGCGCCGGGCTTTGCGACGAAAGAGTTGTTCGCACGATTGTGACCGAAGGACCGGCGCGAATTCAGGAACTTGTCGATCTTGGATTGCAATTCGACGAGCGCGAAGTTTCCGGTCACCGCGGGTTCGACCTTGGGCGGGAAGGCGGCCACTCCAAGCGGCGCGTCCTGCATGTGCAGGACGTGACCGGCAAGGAGATCGAGGAGATTTTGCTGCGCCACTTGGGACGGCAATCGCATGTCGATCTTTTGGAAAATCATATGGCGGTGGATTTGATCACCGCGGGCAAGCTCGGCTTCGCGACAGAGGATCGTTGCCTTGGAATCTACGTTCTCAATGAAAAAAACGGAGAGGTCGAAACGATCCGCTCGGATCGTTTCGTGCTCGCGACCGGCGGCTGCGGAAAAGTTTATTTGTACACGACGAATCCGGACATTGCGACGGGCGACGGCGTAGCGATGGCGTGGCGCGCGGGCGCCGTGATCGCGAATATGGAGTTCATCCAGTTTCATCCGACCTGCTTGTTTCATGCGAAGGCGAAATCGTTTTTGATTTCCGAAGCAGTGCGCGGGGAGGGCGGAATCCTGCGGAATAATCGTGGCGAAGATTTCATGAAACGCTACCATGCGCGCGGCTCGCTCGCGCCGCGCGACATCGTGGCACGTGCGATCGACGCCGAGATCAAGCGTTCCGGCGCGCAATGCGTGTTTCTGGATATCACGCACAAGCCGCCGGAGTTCATTCAGGAGCGCTTTCCGCATATTTATGAGACGTGCCTGCGGTTTGGGATCGACATGTCGAAGCAACCAATCCCGGTTGTGCCGGCGGCGCATTACCAATGCGGCGGAATCAAGACGGATGTGAACGGCGCGACAAGCTTAGCCGGGCTATATGCGATCGGCGAAGTGAGTTGCACCGGGCTGCATGGCGCAAATCGCCTGGCCAGCAACTCGTTGCTCGAAGGACTGGTGGCTGCGCATCGCGCGGCGGAGGCGTCCGTCTGTGCGCGACCACCGTCACATACGGCGCAAAAAATTTCGTTGCCGAAGTGGGAATCGGGAGGCGTGCAGGATGTCGACGAGCTGGTGGTGATTTATCATAACTGGGACGAAATCCGGCGCCTGATGTGGGACTACGTTGGGATCGTGCGGACGGACAAGCGGCTGCAGCGAGCGAGCGCCCGTTTGCGAAATCTTCAACGCGAAATCCGTGAGTTTTATTGGAATTTTAAAGTGTCGGTCGACCTGCTTGAGCTGCGGAATCTGGCAACGGTGGCGGCGCTGATCGTGGATTCGGCGTTAAGCCGGAAAGAGAGCCGTGGTCTTCACTTTACATTGGACCATCCCGAAACAGAAGATCGGCAATTCAAGCGCGACACGCTGCTCAGCCGTGGCTGAACGTGGAATGGATAGTGCTTTAACAGTTGGTAATCCACCCTGGGCATTAGTTTTCCCTCGTGAAAAAGGCTTGCCTAGAGGGCGTTAATCGGATAAAAGAGTCGGGCTATTTGCACTATGAAGAGGCTGTTACCGCTTTGTTTCGCTCTCGCGATAGCGGGCGCGGTTAGAGCCGAGGACCAATCCACTTCGCCATACGCGACGGCGGCCGATTTTGCCAAGTACGCGATGAAACTGCGCGAGCAAGCGCTGCTCAAAGTAGAGCCGCAGGTGTTTATTCCAACGTCCTCGCGCCCGGCGACAATGCGTTTCGCGTGGAAAACTAACATCGTAACCACAGTGTTTTGGATCGGAGAACAGGCGGGCGGGAACAATCCGGTGCCTAATTACAAAAGCTCGTGGGACGCAGACTGGACGGGCAATTACGGCGGCTTCGACAATCCCGATTCTTCAGCGCGGCGAAACTACATTCCGGTCGCCTTCGTGCCGCGGCAAAACCCGTTTTACTGTGCGCTGCCCTACAATGACGTCACGCATGGTCAGTTTAAGCCAGAGGCGCCGCTGGTCATCCCGTGGTTTAAGCAGGCCTACACTGAGGCGGGGCATTCCGTTTGCCAGCATCGCTGGATCGCTATCCGCAAGGGCAATCGAACGTGTTACGCGCAGTGGGAAGATTGCGGTCCGTTCCGCACCGACCATTTTCAATACGTTTTTCAAAACGAACGCCCAAAGCCGAATCTAAACCATGGCGCGGGACTGGACGTTTCTCCGGCGATTCGCGATTACCTTGGGCTTGCGCCAACGGATGTAACGGACTGGCAGTTTGTCGAAGTGCGTGATGTGCCGCCGGGGCCCTGGCGCAGCTACGGCGAAAACAACAACTTCGTCATCGCCAGGCGACAACTCGAACAGCAGCTCGCGCAGCAAAAGCCGGCAGCCGCGAAAAAGTAAGTAAGCGGATCGGCGTCTCGTTTCCCTAATTGAGCCGGGCCGACAGCCCACTGAAGATTCGCTGAAGTTTTTCGGCTCGGTACGATAAGGGTGTTCGCGAGGAGCCCATGGAGGCGATCAGGCCGGCGATATTAACCGCTGGGCGATGGCAATGAAATTGTCGATGTTGGCTGTGGAGTAGCGGCGGTCGCCGGAACTTTCGTGCGCTCCATTGCTGGCTCGGGACGCACCATGCGAATCAATTCCGACACAGTGACGAATTTGAAACCTTTTGCCTCGAGTTGATCGAACGTCCGCGGCATGGCCACGATCGTTCCGGGATGAATATCGTGCGACAAGACAATCGAACCGGCGCGTGTCTCTTTCAAGATGCGATTGCAAACCACCGCCGGGCCTGGGCGTTTCCAATCCAGCGGATCGACATCCCAAAGAATGATCTGATATCCGAACTCATCGTGGATCCAACGTTTTTGTCGTGCGGTGAGCGAGCCGTAAGGCGGGCGCAACAAAGTTGGCCGTGCTCCGATCGCGCTTTTGATTGCATCGTCCGTTCGTCGCAGTTCCCGACGCACGCCTTCATCGGACATTTTTGCAAAGTTCGGATGCGACCAACTATGATTTCCAATTTCGTGACCTTCGTGCGCGGCGCGCTCAACGATCTCAGGGTGCTCGGCAACATTTTCGCCGATCACAAAAAAAGTGGCTTTGATGTGATGGGCTGCGAGAAGATCGAGCAGTTTTGGCGTGAGCGTTGCGCTGGGTCCATCGTCAAAAGTCGTCGCGATATACGGTCCATCGACATGCACTGAACTAAACGTAATGCGGGGCTCCGCCGGCGCGGATGGCTTATTTTTTTCGGAAACTTTGGCTGCAGTGGTGGTTTCCGCGCAGATGCGATGTGTTGCAAGGAGTCCGAGGAAACAGACGAAGAGCAGACGGGAAACGAACATGAGTGGAAGCGGCGAACGGGATGCGTGTATTTAGCAGAGGCCGCTCCTAACGCAAGGTCATGAGCGTGCGATGGGCACGCATCGCGACAAACCTTTCCGTGCGAATCGCATCACGCGTTGGCAGTCATCTTGCTCCCCTAAAGGACGGGCGACTGGTGTGCTTCGGCTCAGCCTTGTAAAAACCGTGAACGGGGAGCCCGCTATCGGAAAAATGTTCCAGGAATGAAAATATTACTCGTTGAGGATCACCAGGAGAGCCGCAAAAGTCTGCAACGACTCCTCAAGCGGCGCGGCCACAAGGTCGTCGCGGTCGGTAGTGTGGAGGAGGCCGAAAAGGCGCTGGCGGTACAGACATTCCCCTTCCTGATTCTGGATTGGATGTTGCCTGGCAAGAGCGGAATTGAGCTTTGCCGGGAATTGCGCGCGCAGCCGCGCGGCGATGAAATGTTTATTCTTTTGGTCACGGCACGGCAAGACACGGAGGATTCGGAACGGGCATTGGCCGCAGGCGCGAACGATTATCTAACCAAGCCGCTCGATCTCGCATTGTTAAACGTCCGGCTTGCCGTGGCGGAGCGGCAAATCCGAGAGTTGGCTGAACGCAATCAGGCCCGCGCCGCCCTGGAGGAATCGGCCCGCACCACGAGCGAGATTTTAGAGAAGACGATGGATGGATTTTTTGCGGTCGATCACGCCTGGAATTTTACATATCTGAACCCGGAAGCGGAGACTCTCCTCGGACGCGGCCGCACTGAGCTGATCGGAAAGGGACTTTGGAAGGAATTCCCGCAGCTGATTGGGTCGCCTTTTGAGATGAATTATCGTCGGGTCACGACTGAGCAAGTGCCGATAGAATTCGAGGCCAGCGACGCCTCGGGCAAAGTTTGGTTTGAGGTTCACGCGTATCCGAGCGGGAGAGGTATGTCGGTCTTTTTGCGTGATGTCAGTGAGCGCAAATCCATTGAAGAAAAGCGGCTTACCAAGAGCAAACTCGAATCTCTCGGGACTCTCGCCGGCGGTATCGCGCATGATCTCAATAATATTTTGACCGTTATCTCGGGAAATATTGGCCTGGCGCAGATTGAAGCGCCGGGTGACGCGCGCAGTTTGCTCTCGTATCTTTCCAAGACAGGCCAGGCCGCGCAACACGCCGCGCGTCTTTCGAGTCAATTGCTCACATTCTCAAAAGGCGGCGCGCCGCTCAAACGGGTTGCCTCGGTCGCGGAATTGCTTAGCCGCGCCGCTGAATTTTCCCTTTACGGTTCCAATTTGCGCGCTGAGATGGACATCCCGGCTGATCTTTGGAAGGCGAATGTCGATCCGGGCCAGATCGAGCAGGTCGTAAACGCGCTTGTAATCAATGCGCGCGAGGCGATGCCTCATGGCGGCACTGTTAACATTGCGGCCCGCAATAGCGAATCTGAAGAAAAGCCCGGTGCTCTGCTGCCGGCGGGACGTTATGTCAAAATTACGATCGCCGACCGCGGTTCTGGTATTCAAGAAGAACTCGCGACCAGAATTTTCGATCCCTATTTCACAACCAAACCGACGGCAAGTGGTTTGGGTCTCGCAATCAGCTATTCAATCGTAAAAAAACATGGCGGTTTGCTCCATTTGGAGAGTTCTTCGCCGGAAGGATCGACATTTGTTTTTTATCTCCCGGCTGCTGGCGAACAGCTCGAGACCTCTGGGCCGCCGACAGCGGAACAAACCTTGTTTAATCAACAGCGCGTTCTGGTGATGGACGATGAAGCGGCCATTCGCGAACTCACTTCTCAGTTACTTGGATCGCTTGGCTACGAGGTTACCGCCGTACCGGATGGACTCGAAGCGGTGAAACTTTACGAGCGCGCTTTACGCCGCGGCGAAAATTTTCATGCCGTGATTCTTGATGCGACAATCCGTGGAGGCATGGGTGGCCTCGCGACGATCGAACGGTTGCGTAGTCTCGATCCACAGGTCGTCGCGATCATTTGCAGCGGCTACTCCGACGAGGCCGCCCTCTCAGAATTCCTGGCCTACGGATTTCGCGGCGCCTTGCCGAAACCGTTTACGCGGCGCGAACTCGCGGACGTGCTGCAACGCGCCTTCCAAGCCAGCAAAGTGACTTAAGATCGACAACCCCGAAATGATCGGGGCCCGCGAATCGTTTCGGAGTCGCGAAGATCGACATCGGCGCTCAGCCTTTGCGCAATTTTTCCAGCTCGGCGATGAAGGTGGTCGCTCCGCCTTCCATATACCCGAGTTCACCGATCTTTTGGCCATCACCATTCAAGACAATGATTGTCGGAAAACCTTGAATCTGATATTGCTGAGCAAGTTCCTGGTTTTGTTTCTTTAGGCCGACGGCCTGTGCTTTCGCACGAGGGAAATCTGCTTCCATCAGCACCAGGTTTTTGTTTGCGTAGTCTTTGAATTCAGGTTTGGAGAAAACTTCTTTGTCGAGTTTGATGCACCAGCCGCACCAATCCGAGCCGGTGAAATCAACCAGCAGCAGTCTGTTGCTCGTCTTGGCTTCTTGTTGCGCTTTTTTGTAATCGGTCAGCCATTCCGGCCCAGCTCGCACGGAGCTGACAGCAGCAAAACCGACGGCTGCGGCAGCGAAAAGGATCGATCGAAAGTTTTTCACACCAGCAACTTCGACTAAACGCTCGCCCAGCGCAAGAATGCGAACATACGACCCTCGCGGGGATCCGACCCCGCGGCGCGCATACAAACAGTGTCCCGGCGCTACAGCGCCGGGCTCAAAACAGTTCCGCGATTTAGCGAATATGTCCCGAGACGAGTTTCGTCATCTCGAACATGCTGACCTGGCTCTTGCCGTTAAATACCGGCCTGAGATTGTCGTCCGCGTTGATCATGGTTCTTTTCTTTTTGTCCTGACAACCGTGCCTCTTGATATAGTTCCAAAGCTTTTTGGTAAGCTCGGAACGCGGTAGCGGCTGTGACCCGACGATGGCAGCAAGCTTGTCGTCAGGTTGGACCGGTCTCATGAAGGCAGGATTCGGTTTGCGTTTGGAAGGAGTCTTTTTGGTTTTCGGCATAAAGGCTGATTAATGCTTCGCTCGTTCCAGGGCAATACTAATTTTGATGAAACAAAATATTTTTTTAGGCCGCCCGGCGCACTACTATCGCTGTCACGTCGTCCGGTTTGATCTGATCGTCATGGCCCGATGCCGTTCGCTTCAAAAGACGCGTCAAGAGGGCTTCGGCAGTGGGCGCGGTGGAGTCGAGCATCTCGGCCAGTCGCTCTGGCGTGAGCCGCCGCTGTTCGCCGCGAGGGACGCCGAACAAACCGTCGCTGTACAAAACGAAGGCGTCCCCACGTGCAAGATCGACAATCGTCTCGCTGAATTGCGCGTGTTCCACCAGACCCAAAGGCGGCGCCACCGAAGGAATGGATTCGCTCGTGCCGTCGTGACGCGAAATCAGGAGCGGCGGGTGTCCCGCGCCGACCACGCTCGCGCGTCCGGTTGCCGGATCGAGCGCCACGCACATTGCCGTCATGAAGGAGCG
>WNEY01000783.1_pt1 | contig 20944 bp, 22 predicted proteins | sample 5400531 | NCBI WGS metagenome assembly WNEY01 (sample SAMN13153338, study PRJNA577476) | soil metagenome | isolation source: 200 cm saprolite under Douglas fir tree site 1 | place: USA:California | collected 2015-04-18
CTCGGGCTGCCGAGCCGTACCCTGGATGGTGGCGTTGCCGGCCAGGCCGTCGCCGACGGCGGCGCCGATGGCGCCGCCACCGAGCGCAATTCCGGCGGCGATGAGCGCTCCCGCAAGGACGATCGCGTGATTCATGAGCTTACCCTCCTGTTTCTACAGCTGCTGGGGCTGGGCGTGGATGCGTCCCGTGCCCCTCTTCTTCGAGACCTTCGCGCGCCATACCGAAATAGATGATGGTGAGCAGGGTGAAGATAAACGCCTGGATGCTGCCGACGAAAAAGATGTCGAACGCCTTCCACAGGATTAGCAATCCCTCCACGATCGGGGTCAGCACCACGCCGAGTGCGCTTGCCGGCAAACCCGTCGGCACCAGGCTGGCCACGTAGCTGATCAGCAAGCCGAGCAGGTACACCATCAGGGTGCCGGCAAAAATGTTGCCAAAGAGCCGCAGTGAGAGCGTGACGGGCTTGACGACCTCCTCGATGACATTGAGCGGGATGAACAGGATCCGAATCGGCAGCGCCATTTCGAACGGCTTGGTGAAGCGGCGAAAGTACCCCCGCACTCCAAGCACTCGAAGGCTGTAGCCCTGGACCACGATGATGACCACCAGCGCCATCGCCAGGGTCTGGTTCAGGTCGGCGTTCGCCGGGTGAACGGGTCCTGCCAGGGGAAAGAAGTCGAGCCAGTTGGCGACGAGGATGTAGAAACCGATCGTCATCGCAAGCGGCACGATGAACGCTCCGCCCGCGCCGACCGACTCCCGGATCAGTCCGCGCACGTAGTCGATCAAGAACTCGAAGAGCAACTGCAGCTTACCGGGGACCCCGTGGCTCAGGCGGTAGGCGACCATGAATCCGACGAGCAGCGTGATGACGATGGCGATCGCGCTCGAGATCAGGCTGTCGTAGTTGAAGGTGCAGTACCAGGCACCGCACACGCTGACCGTGGGATGCGTGCCGGGTGGGGCCTCCGCCAGGAAGATCATCCCGCCAGCGCCTCCCGCACGGCGAAAACGGCGAGGACCAGCTGCGCGATGGCGATCCCGCCCACCACGAGCCAGACCTGTGACAGACCGATCAGCAAGCCGATGCCCAGCCCGAGCCCCGTCAGGACGAGGAGCCGGACGAGGCTGAGAGCCGTGAAGCCCACCCCGAGCGCGAGCGAACGCTGGATCAGCAGGCCGTTCGCGCTTCCGATCAGCACGCCGATCGCCAGCGCGAGGGCATTCTTCACCTGGCCGGTGGCGAATCCAAACACCAGCGCGCCGGCGGCCGTCACACCCGAGGCGGCCAGCGTGTAGCGGATCAGCCGGTTGTTCACAGGTATCGTTTGAACCTCGTATAGACCACGGCCCCACCGGCGACGATCCCGACCACGAGCCCGGCGAAGAGGAATAGCGGTGACGTGTGAACTGCCGCATCCAGGACCAGCCCGGCGACGAACGGAACGATGAAGGCAGCCGCGAGAAAGACGCCCAATCCGAGCAGCTCCGTGCCGCGCGGACCGCCAGTGCTTCCCTTCAAGCTCATGTGCCCGGCGAGCTCAAAGGCCAGCGCGGCAGGCGCGCGTTGATCGATGCGGTTCAGAACCGCCCAAGGATGACCTCTCAACCGAATTCAGCTTAGCATCCGCCAAATTCGATTCGCTATGAGGCCAGGGCCGGTAACCGAGCTCAACCGCGGCTGGTTCGCTGAAAGCGCCGGACGATGATGGTCACGATACCGATCAGCATCAGCAGGATGGCGCCGAGCAGCACTTTCTTGTGGCCGTAGATGGCGAGCCCGACGGCGGCAAAGATGGCCGTCCCGAAGTAGAAGACGAGCGCGGTCTCGCGTGGGCTGAGGCCGAAGTCGAGAAGCCGATGGTGCAGATGCTCGGTGTCGGGTGTGGCAATCGACTTGCCGCGTAGCTGTCGGCGGACGATCGCCCAGGCGGTATCGACAATCGGGATGGCGAGCGCGGCTACCGGCACGATCAAGGCCAGCACGACAGTGCCTTTCGCGACTGAGAGCACCGACAGCGCGGCCAGGGTGAACCCGAGGAAATTGCTGCCGCTGTCGCCCATGAAAATCCGGGCCGGATGCCAGTTGAAGAGCAGAAAGCCGATGCACGCGCCGATCAGAGCGCCGGCAAGGATGACGATGCCGGTTTCGTTCCGGTTGATGGCAGCCAGCAGCAGGGTCGCCGCGACGATCGCCACCACGCCGGCCGCCAGACCATCGACCCCATCAAGGAAGTTGATGGTGTTCTGCAGGCTGACGAACCACAGCAGTGTTAGTACGACCGACACAAGGGGCGCCAGGGTGATGACGCCTCCAGGAAGTCCGATGAAACGGATGGAAATGCCGAAGCCGACGATTGCGAGCAGCGAGGCGGCGACCTGGAAGCCCAGCTTGAAGAGCGGCCGGACGCCACCGATGTCATCAAAGACCATGAGCGTCGTGATGATCGCCGCGGAGAGGAGTAAGCCGAGGGTGGTGGGTTCGGTCGAAAACAGTGCCGCGGCCAGCCCGAATCCGAGGTACATTGCCAGCCCGCCAAGGCGAGCCGTCGGGTGCTGGTGGATGAAGCGGTCGCCGGGTTTGGCGACGGCACCAAGCCGGAAGGCCAGCCATCGGACCGGGAGCACCACGATGGCAGTGCAGACCAACGCCGCGAGAAATGGCACCACCGCCGGACCAAAGCGAGCGGGTGAGAAATCAGACCAGAAGGTCGGGTCGCTGAAAACGCCGGCGCCGACTAGTACGGCAGCGGAAATCGTTCGCACAGCGCCCGGCTGCGGGCGCGCACCTGCTCATGCACGGTCCGGTCCTCGAGGTTGAAGAGCAACTCGGCGACCATCTCGGCAATCTGGCTCATCTCCCGCGGGCCCATGCCGCGCGTCGTCACTGACGGCGACCCCAGCCTGATGCCACTCGGATTGAACTTGCTCGCGGTGTCGAAGGGGATCGAGTTGCGGTTCACCGTGATGCCCACCGTGTCGAAGGTCTCCTGAACTTTCTTCCCGGTGAGATTCAACGGTCGCAGGTCGATCAGCATCAGGTGGTTGTCGGTCCCGCCGCTGACGAGCCGGAGCTTCCGCTGGCTCAGGCCCTCGGCGAGGATCCGCGCGTTGTTGACCACCGCCTGCGCGTAGGACTTGAACTCCGGCGTCTTCCACTGGGCCAGCATCACGGCCTTGCCCGCGACCGCGTGGTTGTGTGGGCCGCCCTGGCTCCCCGGGAAGACGCTCTTGTCGATGTCGGCGGCGTACTTCGCCTTGCAGAGAATCATCGCGCCCCACGGCCCGCGCATCGTCTTGTGAGTCGTGAAGCTCACGAAGTCCGCATACGGGACCGGGCTCGGGTGTGCGCCCCCCGCGACCAGCCCGGCGAAATGCGCCATGTCGACGAAGAAGTAGGCGTCGACCGCCCGGGCAATCGCGGCCATCCGCTCGAAGTCGAGGATGCGCGGGTAGGCGCTGTAGCCGGCGAGCAGCATCTTCGGCCGGACCTCTTTGGCCTGCTTCTCCAGCAGGTCGTAATCGATCCGCTCGGTGGTGGGATCGACACCGTAGGGAACGAAGTGATAGAGCTTGCCGGAAAAGTTCACCGGGCTCCCGTGGCTCAGGTGCCCGCCCTGGCTGAGGTCCATGCCCATGACGGTGTCGCCGACGCTGAGCACGGCCGCGTAGACCGCGTAGTTGGCGGTTGTCCCGCAATGGGATTGCACGTTGGCGTGCTCCGCGCCGAAGAGCGCCTTGGCGCGTTCGATGGCGAGCGTCTCGATTCGGTCGACGTTTTCGCAGCCGCCGTAGTAGCGCTTGCCCGGATAGCCCTCCGCATATTTGTTGTTGAGCAACGAGCCGAGCGCCTGTAAGACCGCCGGGCTGGCGATGTTCTCCGACGGGATCAGCTCCAGCGTGTACTGCTGGCGTTCGAATTCATCGCGGATCGCGGCACCGACCTCGGGATCGACCAGGTCGATCCGGCTGGTCAGATCGGTACGGGCCTGCAGCACCGGCTCATTATCCTCGAATCAGTTCCGAGGCCGGGATTGCGCCCTGGCGCAGGATGCGAGGCTCAGCCCCGCCGAGGTCGAGGATGGTGGAGGGCTGACCGATGCGACATGGTCCGCCGTCGAGCACGAGATCGATGCGGTCACCCAAGCCCGCGATGACCTGGTCGGCATCGACCGGCGGCGGCGCTCCCGCCCGGTTGGCGCTGCTGCTCGCGATCGGTTCGCCCAGCGTCCTCAGCAGCGCCAGCGCGACGTCGTGGTCTGGGGCGCGCACCGCGATGGTCGGCACGTCGCTTGGGATCCGAGCCGGCAGCACCAGCGTCAGCGGGCCCGGCCAGAACCGTGCCATCAGCTCGGCGGCGGCGGCGGACACGACCGCGAAGCGTTCGACCTGGGTCTTATCCAGCACCAGCCACACCATGGGCTGCGCGGACGGACGCTGCTTGACCTCGTAGAGACGAGCAACCGCCGCCGGATCGGTGGCGCGCGCCGCGACCGCGTAGAGCGTGTCGGTTGGGAAGGCGATCACGGCGCCGGCGCGCAGCTGCCCCGCGGCCTGGGCGATGTGCGATGGATCCGCTGGCCACCGCACGGTCACGTCTGGATGCGCACCACCCGGTTGAGTCCGGCCAGATCCTTGTGCACACTGACGTCGGCCGCTGTCCAATGCCCCTGCGCGAGGCGCACGATGCGGCGCGTTTGCGCCGGGTCGCACTCGAACAGCAGCAGCCCGCCGAGTTTCACCGCTGCCGGCGCTTGTGCCAGCGCGTTGCGAATCAGCGCCAGTCCGTCCTTGCCGCCGTCGAGGGCGAGCGCCGGCTCATACTCGAGCTCCTTCGGCCGGATGCGTCGAAGCGCCTCGGGAATGTAGGGCAGGTTGGCGAGGATCACGTCGGCAGGGGCAGCCCCGCGCAGCAAGTTGGCCCTGACGGTCGTGATTCGGCGGCGGAGCCGGTAGTGGGCGATATTTTCGTCCGCCACTCGCAGCGCGCGGGCGCTGACATCGCGGGCCTCGATGCGAACCTGCGGGACGGCCTTGGCGACCGAGATTGCGACCGCCCCGCTGCCGGTGCCGAGGTCGATCACCCGCCGCGCATTGGGATGCGTCTTCAACCAATCGATCGCCAGCTCGACGAGGAGCTCACTCGACGGCCGTGGAATCAATACCGCCGGGGTCACGCGGAACATGTGGCCGAAAAATTCGCGCTCTCCGACCAGGTAGGGCACCGGAACCCGGGCGGCTCGCCGGCTGGTCAACCGACGCAGTCGAGTGCGCTGCGCGAGCGTCAGCTGTCGGTCCGGGTGACTGTGGAGCCGCTCGCGCGAACTGTGGATCACATGCGCCACCAGGATCTCGGCGTCGAGCCAGGGTAATGGGATCCCTGCCGTCGCAAGGGTCGCCCGGGCCTTCGCGAGCTGCGCCTTGACCCGGCCGGCGTCAGTTGCGGGCGGCGCCATTGGGCGGCTCGCTCAGGCGGTTGCTCTGATCCCAGGCGATCAACCGATCGATCACCGGGTCCAGATCGCCCGCCTCGACGAACTGGGGGAGCTTGTAGTACTTGAAGTCGATCCGGTGATCGGTGATCCGTCCCTCCGGATAGTTATAGGTACGGACCTTTTCGCTGCGGTCGCCGGAGCCGACGGCTGAGCGGCGAACCTCCGTTAGGGCCTCCTGCTGCTGTGCCATCTGGCGGTCGAGCAAGCGGGCCATCAGCACCTTTTCCGCCTTGGCCTTGTTCTTGAGCTGCGAGCGCTCGTCCTGGCAGGTGACCACGATCGGCGCACCTCCGTCCTCGGGCGTGTAGGTGAGGCGGACCGCCGAGTCCGTGGTGTTGACGCTCTGCCCACCGTGCCCACCCGAGCGGTAGACGTCGACCTTCAGCCGCTCGGGGTTGATGACGACGTCGACGTCCTCGGCCTCGGGCATCACCACGACGGTGGCGGTCGAGGTGTGAATGCGACCCTGCGCCTCCGTCTCCGGAACACGCTGGACGCGGTGGACCCCGTTCTCGAACTTCAGCCGCGAATAGGCGCCTCGGCCGCGGATTTCGAAAACCACCTCTTTGAAGCCGCCACGCTCCGACGGGCTCTCCGAGAGCAGATCGACCTTCCACCGCCGCGACTCCGCATACCGGCTATACATCTTGAAGAGGTCGGCCGCAAACAATCCCGCCTCATCTCCGCCGGTTCCCTGGCGAATCTCGACGATGACGTCCTTGTCGTCGGTTGGATCTTTCGGCACCAGCGCGACCTTGAGCTCGCCTTCGAGGCGATCGCGCTCCGCTTGCTGGTTGTCGAATTCCTGTCGCGCGTAGGTTTGCATCTCGGGATCGCGCTCGTGATCGGCCAGCTCGCGCGCTTCCGCCATCCCGCGCTCGGCGCGCCGATAGGCTTCGTAGAGTTCGACCAGGTCGCGGAGCTGCGCTTGCTCCTTGCCCAGCCGCTGGAGCTCTTTGAGGTCGGCGTGCACCGCAGGATCGGCCAGCCGCTCGGTGATCGCCTGGTACCGAGCCCGAACGGCTTCGAGCTGTTCGAACATCAGGCCGCGGCCTCTTTCTCCTCCCGACGGGCTCCGTCGAAGGCCGCCAGCGCCACCTCGATCTGCCGATCGTCGGGCTCCCGAGTCGTCAGCTTTTGCGTCAGCAGGAAGGGAAGGATTAGCACCTTGATGACCGGATTGTTCCGATGCCGGCCGGCAAACCGGATGAACTCGTACGCCAGCATGGCGATCACCGGGATCAGGACGATGCGCGAGAGGAGTAAGAGCGGCAAGGCCGGGCGACCGACCAGGCCAAAGACGAAGGCGCTCACCACCATGACCGCCAGCAAGAACCCGGTACCACAGCGCGGGTGCAGTGTGCTCTGGGTCCGTACATTTGGCACGTCGAGCGGCAGCCCGGCCTCATAGGCGTTGATCGTCTTGTGCTCCGCGCCGTGGTAGGCGAAGAGGCGAGCGATTTCGGACTTGAAGGAGATCGCATAGAGGTAGAGCAGCAGGAGCGCGATCCGCACCACACCGTCGACGATTCCGAAGAAAAGGTTGCTATGGCCGCGGCTCAGAAACCCGGCGGCAAGGAGCGGCACGCCGAGGAAAAAGAGCAACGCGCCCACGATCGCGATCCCCATCGTGACCCGGATGGTATTCGCGCTCAGCTCCACCTGCTCGGCGGCAGCCTGGATGTTGGCCGACCACATCAGGGCCTTCATCCCCAGGTGGAGCTGCTCCCACAGCCCGGCGAGGCCACGGAGCAGCGGCAGCTTCCAGATTGGGTGGGTGTAGATGACGGACAGCAGGCGCTCGCGCAGGACCTGGATCTCGCCGTCCGGCTTGCGAACCGCCACCGCATAGGTGGTCCGGCCGCGCATCATGACGCCCTCGAGCACGGCTTGGCCGCCGTAGAAGAACTTGTCCTGGCTCACCGCCGCGCTCATGCTAGTCCCTGCGCGATCGCGTGGGCCACACAGGGCCCAACGACAGCGCGGCTTATCTCTTCCGCTGCTGGCGCTGCTGGAACCGGTCGACGCGGCCCTGGGTATCGACGATCCGCTGCTGGCCGCTGAAGAAGGGGTGGCATACCGAGCAGACCTCGGTCTTGAGCTCTCTCTGCGTCGAGCCGGTCGTGAATTTGTTGCCGCACAGGCAGGTCACGACCGCGTCATGGTAGTAGGTGGGATGGATGGTGGCTTTCATTGGGGCTCCCTATTCTATCTCAAGATCGCCGCGGTCTGGAGCATCCCCAGACCCAGGGCGAAGAGCAACGCAAGGTAAAGCGAGCCGACGATGACCTTGGTCTGGGCGTCGACCGCGTAGTACGCCGGGTTCAAAGCGGTCGACCGAAACCGCTGCCAGGTGGCGAAGGCTCCGAAGATCAAGACCAGGAAGAGCACCGGGCTCACCGTGGTCCCCACCTGCATCTCGAAGAGCAGCAGCCCGGCGGCGATCAAAAGCCCGGCCACGTTGAACCATTTCGAGAGCAACGACGTCACGCGGCCGCCGTCGAGCGGCGTCAGCGGGATCAGGTTGAAGAGGTTGATCAGAAAGCCAAAGTACGCCAGTGCCCGAAGCAGCTGACCGGTGGTCGAGGTGGGCATCGACAGGTAGCCGAGGTAGCAGAGACCCGCGGCGATCGACCCCAGCACTGGGCCGCCGATCGCCATGATGGATTCCTGGGCGACGGAACGCGGCTGTTGCTTCATGCTGACGAAGGCGCCGAGGAACGGGATCATGACCGGAAGGGTCACCGGCAGGCCCATGATGCGAGCCACCACGACGTGACCGCTTTCATGAATCAAGATGAGAAGGACGATCCCAACGCCGAAAGCCCAACCGAAGAGCTGGGCATAGATCAAGGCCGTCACTCCGGTCGAGATGACGGTAAACCACAAACCCTTGAACTTGAGGACCAGCAGCCCCACGTAGGACAGCTTGCTCAGGACCAGGCCGAGGAAGGCGAGGATGCCCGCCACCGCCCCATTCCGGCGGCCTCGATTGCTGCCGGGCTGTGCCGGGATATCGGCCTGCACCGGCCGATCGGTGCCATGGCCGTAGTCCGCGGTACCCATGTGGGGATCGTTCGGCGAATAGAGGTCAGCCACTAGCTGAAAGCATGCCCAGCAGAGGCGGGTTTTAACCAGCCCCGACCCTCCCGAACCGGCCACGGTCGGGTGAAATTCCCGAGCGCCAAGCCGGGGCAGCGCGCCGTGAGCTCCCGGACAAAGGCTCGCATGCCCATGCCCCGCGTCGGATTCGGGATCTGGCCCAGCAGCCAGTGCGGATCGACGTTCAGGCTCCGCAGCTGCACCTGGTGCACGCCCTGCTCCCGGACGAATCCGACCAGCGCCTCGAGCTCTGACGGCGCGTCGCTGATCCCGGGAAAAGTCAAGAGGTTGATCGTGACCTGGCCGCCGGCCGCGGCCACCAGCTCCGCGCAATGCGCGAGCTGCTCCAGCCCGTACCCCACCGGCCGATAGTAGGCGCGGAATCGCTTGTCGTCGAGGCTGAAGATGCTGATCCTGACCGAGTTCAATCCGGCATCGACCAGGCGGCGCAGCACAGCAGGCCGCGACCCATTGGTGTTGATGTGGATAGTGGCGTGCGGCCAGGCTGAGCGGATGCGGCGGGTCGCGTCCACCAGGGCGGCGCCTCGCGTCAAGGGCTCGCCCTCGCATCCCTGGCCGAAGCTTACGAAGTTCGCATTGCCCGCGCTGAGATGCCAGGCGGCGAGCTCAGCGATGTCGGCGGCGGTGGGCGCGAAGCCGAGGCGCGTCTGCGGCGAGGCAACGTCGCCCCACTGCTCGGAGATGCAGCCAAGGCAGGCCGCGTTGCACGCAGGCGAAACCGGGATCGCCCCTTCACCCTGGCGCAGGAAAACGTTCTGGGCGGTCAGGCACCGATAGTCGGTGGCGCAGGTCTCCAGGTGGCGTAGCAGCTTGCTGTCAGGGAGGGCCCGAAGTCCGGCGCGAATCTCCCGGTCGACGTGCTGTCGGTCCTCGGCCTGCGGGTCCCACACGCTCCAGCGATCGGTTCGCATGGCGGCGACATGCGGCTCGCCATCGATCGCGGCGACCGCCGCGTATCCGAAGAGGGGCAGCACCGGTGGCCGACCATCATCTTCGTAGGCGGGCAGCCAGGTCCGCAGGTAGCCGGGAGGCAGAACCGCAGCTACGGCCAGCGCGCCCTCCTCTTCGAGGCGGACCGTTGACCCGGCGGCCGTCCGTCCCAGGGCGAACCGACCTGGCAGATGCATCAGGGTGGTCCCGGCCGGCATCGGAATCAGCCGATCGGCTGCACCGATCTCCCAACCACTTCGCGCGACCGGCTCGAGCGAGCGATGCACCCGTACCCGTCCGTGAGCGGACGCATAGAGGAGGCGTTGCACGCCCTTTACCTTATCGACTCGCGCGGCTTTCCCACACCGGAGCGCGCTTATCCGGCTGCGGTGAGAAATCTATGGGAGGAGGTCGATCGGGTTTTGCGGGACGCCCTCGTAGCGAATTTCGAAGTGGAGATGAGGGCCGCTGGCGCGTCCGGTCGCGCCCATCAATCCGATGAGCTGGCCCTGGGTCACCGTGTCGCCGGTCTTGACCAGCACCGCGGACATGTGGCCGTAGATCGAATGGAAACCGTCGCCGTGGTCGATCTCGACGTAGATCCCATACGAGCCCCAGCCGGCAAACACCACCGTTCCCCCGTCGGCGGCGACTTCCGGCGTCCCCACAGCGTTCGCGATATCGACCCCGGGGTGGTACTGCCAGTAGGGCTGGGTGATAACGCCCTGGGTCGGCCAGACAAACCGGATGACATGCTGACGGCTGCCCCCGGGATCCGACGCGCTCGCGGGCTGCGTCAGAACGTCGACACTGTTGTTCCCTTGCGCCGCCAGGTCCTCCTGGGCGCCGCCCTGATGATGCGCCGGCGCAAAGGGCGAAATCGCCTGCGCGGCAGTTGCCGGGTAGCGAAGCGCCGACTCGCCCTGCGTGGTCATCACGACCGGGGCGCTGCCGGCGGTGGCATGGACCTCAGCAATCGGATGCTTGAACGCCAGTGGCGCCAGCAGAAGGACAAGGCACGCCAGGGCGAGCGCCCAGCCATGGGCGGCTAGTCTTGGGATTCCCCTTGCCAAAACTCGGGCAGTCTAACCGACTTTTGGTCTGGGCGTCAACTCAAACACCACCATTTGCACACTTCCTCGAAACGCCTAGCGAACTTTCCGGTGGGCGCCCTCGACCGACTTCAGCGCGTAATGGTGCTTGGTATTGAGATGGCGGACGGTGCCGCTCTTGCTGCGGAAGACCATCGACTCGGTCTCGGCCCAGAAGTGGTGGTAGATGACCCCGTGCAGGAACTCGCCGTCGGTTACACCGGTTGCCGCAAAGGCGACGTCGTCCCCCCGCACGATGTCGTCGACGCCGTAGACCCGCCGCAGGTCCTCGAAACCCGCAGCGCGCGCCTTCTCCTCGTCATCCCGAGAGCGAAGCCAAAGCCGGCACTGCAGGTCACCGCCAAGACACTTCAGGGCACAGGCGGCCAGCACCGCCTCCGGCAGGCCACCCACACCCAGCATCACGTCGATCCCCGTGCCTTCGAGCGTCGCCATGATCGCCGCGGCGATGTCGCCGTCACTGAGCAGGGTGATACGGGCACCGACCTGCCGCACCTGGTCCATCAGGGCTTCGTGGCGCGGGCGGTCGAGCATGACGATGGTTAGATCTGAGACCTGCACCTTCTTGGCGAACGCGACCCGCTGCAGGTTGTTCTCCACCGAGTCCGTCACGTCGATGGAGCCTCGGGCGTCGGGGCCGACCGCGATCTTCTCCGCATACATACCGACCGGCGCGCGCATCAGCGAGCCGCGCTCGGCGGTGGCGATCACGGAGACCGCGTTGGGCAGGCCTTTCGCCACCAGCGTTGAGCCATCGATCGGCTTGAGCGCCACATCGCAAGGGTCACCGATACCGTCGCCTGCCGGTTGGCCGACGGCCAGGGGCGCCGACGCCGGCTCTTCCCCGATGACGATCGTCCCCTTCATGTGCACCCCCTGGAGCGCCTCGCGCATCGCCTTCCCGGCGGTTGCCCGGATGCCCTCGCGGTCGAGGTTGCCCATCCAGCGCCCCGCCGAGAGGGCCGCCGCCTCGGTGGCGCGTACCAGCTCGAGCCCGAGGTTCGGTTGGACCGTTCGCGGCGCAGCGATGCCGCCCGAGGAGGGCGTCGAGACGTCAGATCTCACGCGGTCTGGGACGTCTTATCCGTTGAGACCGCCGGCTTCGCCATCGTGTCGGCTGCCGGCAGCACACCCGCCTTGACCGCGGCGGCCGCGACGAAGTCCCGGAAAAGCGGATGCGGACGGTTCGGCCGCGAGCGGAATTCCGGGTGGAATTGCGAGGCCACGAACCAGGGGTGGTCGCGCAGCTCGATGATTTCCACCAGTCGGTCATTGGGCGAGGTCCCGGAGAAGATCATCCCCGCCTCCCACATCGCCTCACGGTAGGCATTGTTGAACTCGAAGCGGTGCCGGTGGCGTTCGTAGACGATTGGCTCGGCGTAGGCCTCGGCCGCCAGGGTGCCGGGTTGCAGCTTGCAGGGGTAGAGGCCGAGCCGCATCGTGCCGCCCTTGTCGGCCACGTCGCGCTGCTCGGGGAGGAGATCGATCACGGGATGGCTGGTAAACGCGTTGAACTCGGTGCTGTTGGCGTCCGGGTCACCGAGCTTGTCGCGGCCGAACTCGATGACGGCGCATTGCATCCCGAGGCAGAGCCCGAGGTAGGGCGTCAACGAGGTCCGAGCGAACCGAGCGGCGGCGATCTTGCCCTCGATGCCGCGATGACCGAAGCCACCCGGAACCACGACGCCGTCGACGTCGTCGAGTGCCCGCAGATCGCCGGCTTCCAGGGTTTCGGAGGCGATCCACTTGATGTCAACGCGCAGGTTGTGATGGACACCCGCGTGCCGCAGTGCTTCGGTGACGCTGATGTAGGCATCGGGCGCCGGCAGGTACTTTCCCACCACTCCGATACGGACGCTGCCCGCCGGATGCTGAATGCGATGCACCAGCTCTTTCCAATCGCTGAGGGCGGGCGGCGACGCCGGCGCGTCCAGCGCCTCGACGATCACGTTTCCCAGCCCGGACTCTTCGAGCATGAGCGGGACTTCGTAGATCGAGTCCGCATCGGGAACCGAGATCACGGCGCGGCGGTCGACGTCGCAGAACAGGGCGATCTTGTCTTTGAGCGCAACGCTGATCTCTCTCGCGGAGCGGCAGACGATGGCGTCGGGCTGGATGCCGATGCTGCGCAGGGCGGCGACACTGTGCTGGGTGGGCTTGCTCTTGAACTCCTCCGAGGCTTCGATGAAGGGCACCAACGTCAGGTGCACGTAGAAGACGTTCTTGCGGCCAAGGTCATTCTTCAATTGCCGGATCGCTTCCAGGAAGGGCAGCGATTCGATGTCGCCAACCGTGCCACCAACCTCGACGATGACGACGTCCGGATTGTCCTCCCAGGTCACGCGCGTGATCCGCTCCTTGATCTCATTGGTCACGTGCGGGATGACCTGCACCGTGCCGCCCAGGTAATCGCCGCGACGCTCTTTGGCGATGACCTCGGCGTAGATCTTGCCGGTGGTGACGTTGCTCGCCTTGCTGAGGTTGGCGTCGATGAACCGCTCGTAATGGCCCAGGTCGAGATCGGTCTCGGCCCCGTCGTCGGTCACGAAAACCTCGCCGTGCTGGTAAGGCGACATCGTGCCGGGATCGATGTTGATGTAGGGATCCAGCTTTTGGAGGGAGACGTTCAGGCCGCGCGCCTTCAGGATGGTCCCTATCGACGCCGCCGTGATCCCCTTGCCGATCGAGGAAACCACGCCACCGGTCACGAAGACGTACTTCGGCACCGGGACTCTATTCTACGCCGGAGCGACGCCTTGCGCGAGCCAGTTTTTGACGCCACCCGCCGTTGGTTTGGTTAGGCTCCAGAGGTTTGACTCGTTGGCTCTAAGCTCATAAGGTCAAGCAGTGTATCCCTACGGACTGATCGGTAATTGTGAAACCGCCGCCCTGGTTTCGACCAGCGGCGCCATCGACTGGTTCTGCTACCCCCGTTTCGACTCGCCCTCGATCTTCGCGGCGATCCTCGACCGGCAACGCGGCGGTAGTTTCCGCATTGCTCCGGTCAATCCCGTCCCGACCGGCGAGCAGGCCTACGTCCGCGACACCAACATCCTGACCACCACCTTCCATCGCGCCGAAGGAACGCTGGTCGTGACCGATTTCATGCCCTGCTTCAACGAAGGCGAGCGCTTCCTCTCCCTGAAGCGGATCTGCCGCGGCCTCGAGGCCCGCGGCGGTCCCGTGGAGGTCGAATGCGTCCTCGACCCGGCGCCGGCCTATGGTCGCGCACGCACCAGTTTCGCCGAGCGCGAGGGCATCGTGATCGCCTCCGGCGGATCGCAAGAGGTGATCCTCTCCTCCACCGTTCCGCTGCACGGCAACGTGGAGGTGATCGATGGCCGACCCCGCTACGTCTTCCACTTCACGATCGAGCCCGGCCCGCAAGTCTGGCTGACGCTGGGGTTCGGCGAGCGCTACTTTGCCCTCGGCCGCAAGTTTCCCAGCAGCAGCGATGCCACCGAGCTCGCCGAGCGGACCCGCGCCTTCTGGCTCGGATGGCTCGAGCAGTGCCTCTACCAGGGACCGTTTCAAGACGCCGTCCGGCGCTCGGCACTCGTGATCAAGTTGCTGACCTACGCACCAACCGGTGCGCTGTGCGCCGCACCGACGACCTCCATCCCGGAAGATCCGGGTGGCGATCGTAACTGGGACTACCGCTATTGCTGGCTGCGTGATGCGTCCTATGGCATCGCGGCGCTTTTTCGCGCCGGCTTCGAACAAGAGGCCGTGGACTTCATCAACTGGATCCGCGACCGTGCCTACGACCACGACTTTGCGATGCAGATCCTTTATCGCGTGGATGGCGATCCGCACCTGCCCGAGCAATACCTCGAACACCTGGCGGGTTACGAAGGCGCCCGCCCGGTTCGCATCGGCAACCGCGCCGCCGGCCAACGGCAGCTCGACGTCTTTGGCGCCGTGATCGACTGCATGGCGGTCTATCAGCGCAAGGGCGGCTTCATCTCCACCAAGCTCTGGCACGTGATCGAACGCCTGGCGGACGGCATCTGGGATTTGAGCCGCGAGCCCGACAATGGGATCTGGGAATTCCAGGGCGAGCGCAAGCATCACACCCACAGCAAGCTCTGGTGCTGGGTGGCCTTGGACCGGGCGATCACGCTGGCGAAGGGCACCGGCAACACCGAGCACCTCGCCATTTGGGAGCGGCAGGCCGAGGATCTGCGGACCGAGATCGAAGTCCGTGCCTGGAATCCGAAGATCGGCGCCTTTACGCAGGCCTATGACGACGAATGCCTTGACGCCGCCGTGTTGCAGATGCCGGTGCTTGGCTTCTTGCCCGCGACCGATCCACGGATGCGCGCCACCATCGAAACCCTGAGCCAGCGGCTGCTGAATGGGCCCTACGTCCGCCGCTACGACTGCAAGGACGATCAGGGCTACCTGAGCGCGGCCTTCTTGCTCTGCAGCTTCTGGTATGTGGACGGCCTGATCGGCATGAACCACCTGGACGCCGCGGAGCGCCAGCTGGGTGAGCTCATCGCGCTCTCGTCACCGCTGGGCTTGCTGTCCGAAGGCAACGACCCTGCGTCCGGCGCGCCGCGGGGCAACTTCCCCCAGGCGTATAGCCACCTCGGCCTGATCGACAGCGCGGTGCGCCTGGAGCGGGCCCGCGCGGCGCAACCGTCAGAAGCGCAGGCTCGGCAGCCGCAGGAAGCCGCCGGTTAGCTAATCGACTGCGGCGTTCGCTGTAGCGCCGCGTGGCTCGAGGATGACGAGCTTGGTCTCTTCGACCGATGGCGAGGTTGAGATTTGCAGCTTGGGCTGCGGCGTCAGGTCGGTCGCGCCCATCTCTTTCGCGAACTTGTCGAGCCCTTCGAGGTTCTGCGCGAGCAGCGTGAGTCCGGGCAGCTTGTAAGAGATTGGGATCACCAGTTTCGGCTCGATCTGGTTGACGATCTCCGTGGCTTGCGCGGAGTTGATATGAGTGCCGCCGCCAATCGGCACGAACAGCACATCGATCTTGCTGCCGATCCCCTCCAGTTGTTCTTCGCTGAGGCCGTGCCCGAGATGACCGAGGTGGCAGATGCGAACGTCATCGACCTCGACGGTGTACGCGAAATTCTTTCCCCGCTCGGCCCCCTTCTTGGCATCGTGGTACGTCTGCGTGCCGGTCATCGCCACCCCTTTGATCTCGAACTCGCCGGCACCTGTCACGACGTGGGGCTCGCCGGACAGGCCCTGGAGGCTGAAGTGGGTCGGATCATCGTGGGTGAAGATGACGATTTGCAAGTTCAGCCGGACCGGCGAGAGGCCCAGCTTGGGCTCGTAGGGGTCGATCATCACGGTGGCCTCGCGGCCGCGGAGCCGCACCGCATTCAGGCCGAAATAGGTGATTTCCATCGGCCCGTAGTCTACATGCGGTCGGGCGCCGAAACGCCCATCAGCCCGAGCGCGTTGGCGATCGTGACGCGGGCGGCACGCGACAGCAGCAACCGGGCCGCGGTGAGCGGCGCATCGTCGGTCACTACCCGGCAGTTCTTGTAGAAGCGATGGATGGCGGCCGCCAGCTCATCGGTGAAGAACGCCAGGCGATGCGGCTCGAACGCCTCCGCCGACTCGCGGACCACGTCCGGCCAGCGCAGCATGACCCGCATCAACTCCAGCTCCCACTGCGAGCTCAGCCGCTCGAGCGCGATCGGGCCCGCGACCTCCCCGCCGAGCTTGAGGACATTGGCCAGCCGGGCATGGGCGTACTGCGCGTAATAGACGGGGTTCTCACTCGACTGCCGCCGTGCCAGCTCGACGTCGAATTCCATCTGGGCGTCGGCCGAGCGCAGGAGAAAGAAGTAGCGCACCGCATCGGGGCCGACCTCGTCGAGCATTTCCTTCAGGGAGATGCCGACGCCGGCGCGGCGTGACATCCGCACCGTTTCCTCGCCGCGCTTGACCGAGACGAGTTGGACCAGCAAGACCGATAGCCGCGCCGGATCGATGCCGAGCACGGCGAGCGCTTCCTTGACGCGTCCGACCTGACCCTGGTGATCGGCGCCCCAGACATCAACGACGCGATCGAAGCCGCGCTTTAAGAACTTGTCGCGGTGATAGAGGATGTCCGACCAGAAGTAGGTTGGATACCCGTCGCGCTTGATCAAGACCTCGTTTTTCTCGCCATCCGTTTTGAACCAAATCGCGCCGTCCTTCTCCTCGATGCGTCCGAGGTCACGCAGCTTGCGCATCGTGTCCTGGTCCCAACCGGTGTAGAGGCTGCTCTCCGAGAAGAAGTTGTCGTGACGGACCGAGAGCCGCGAGAGGTCGTCGGTGATGCGCTGTTGAACCCATGTCATGCCGAACTCGGCCAGGGCCGTCGGTTCCGCGGTTAGGCCTTTGGTGGCGGCCTCGCGGGCAAGCTCGTCGATGTAGCTGCCGCTGTATCCGCCCTCAGGGACGGGCAGGTCCTGCATGCGCGCGGCGATCGACTCGCCAAACAGACGCACCTGTCGACCCTTGTCGTTGATGTAGTACTCGCGCTGGACGCCAAAGCCCGCCGCATCCAATACCCGGGCGACGACATCGCCGACGACCGCGCCGCGCGCGTGACTGAACAGCATCGGTCCGGTTGGATTGGAGCTCACGAACTCCACCTGCACGCGGGTTCTTTGCCCGACGTCACTCCTCCCCCACCGTTCGCGCGCCTCGGCGATGGGCGCCAGCTGCGCCTGCAGCCAGGCTGGCTCCAGGGTGATGTTGATGAATCCCGGCGCCGCCAGGGCGACGCGGCCGAGCGACGGGGCCAGGGCCATCGCGGTTGACAGCTCGGTCGCGATCGCCATCGGCGGCCGATGGAGCGTCCGGGCGAGCTTCAGGGGCAGGGTGACCGAGTAATCGCCGTGGGCCGGGTTCTGGGCTCGCTCAACCAAGACCGCCGGCAAGGTCGTCCCGGCCGGCCAGCCACTGATCGACGTGACGGCCTGCCGGACCGCCTCATCGATGATCGACGACGGAGACCTGGGCGGTGACGCGATCAGGGGTGCGTTCCGAGCGTGACCTGGAGCGTCTGGGTCTTTCCGCCGCGGTAGACCGCCACCGTGACCTTGGTGCCCGGCGCGTACTGGCGCAGGACGTCCTTCAGTGGATGCTGATCGTCGATCGTCTGGTCGTTCACCTTGGTGATCACGTCGTGGACTTTGATTCCTGCCTGGTCCGCCGGCGATCCGGGCGTGACCGCGGTGACGACGGCCCCCACCACCAGCCCGTTCGCCGCGGCGGAGGTCTCGTCGAGCATGTTGTAGGTGACGCCCAGGAACGGCCGGTTGACGTGACCGGTTTGAATCAGCTGGTTCGCGATATCGCGGGCGGCGTTGCCGTCCAGCGCGAAACCGAGGCCTGGACCTGCCTGCGCCTGCTCGATCGCGAAGTTCACCCCCACCACCTGCCCGGCCGAGTTCAGCAAGGGGCCGCCGCTGTTACCCGGGTTGATCTGGGCGTCCGTCTGGATGGCGTTGAGGATGTTTTCGACCTGGCCGGTGCTCGAGTCGGGCACCGAGATCGACCGGTGCAGCGCACTGATGACCCCCTTGGTCACGCTGTTCTGCTGACCGAGCGGGCTTCCGATGGCGATCGCGAGCTGCCCCACCTTGAGCGCGCTCGAGTCGGCCCAGTTGAGGGTGGGCAAGTCCTGCGCATCGATCTTGAGGACAGCGACGTCATCTTCGGGACTGGTGCCGACGACGCGCGCGTCGTACTTCTTCGCCTGGTCGCGCAGGATGACCTGCAGCTGGCGCGCATTTTCGACCACGTGGTTGTTGGTGACGATGTACCCATCCGAGCGGACGATGAACCCGGACCCGATGCCATGCTGCTCTTGCTGGATGATGTCTGGCACGGTAATCGTGGTCTTGATCTCGACGACGGCCTTTCCAGCCTGCGCGGCGACACTGATGACGGCCGATTCCTCGGTCAGGTTATTGGTGATGGGTGCCAGCGGCGCCACTACGGTGGTGCCCGAGGGCGTCACCTTGATCAACCGAGGCGCTAGCAGAATCGTCGCCGCCGATCCCACCAGGCCGCCAATGATCGCACTGGCCAGAACGATCGCGACTATGCCCGTCCGGCGGCGCGGGCGCGCAGGCTTCTCGACCGGCATGGGCGATAGGGGCGCCGGGTCGGGCGTAGGTGGGAAAAATTGAGGTTCGCTGGCCATCGAACTCAGCTCAATTCTACGCTCGAATCTTTCAGCGACCGGGCAGCGGAAGCCACGTAAGGACCAACTGCTCGGTCCGTCGGAATCCTGCCTCCTCGTAGAGACGCACCGCCTGCGGATTGTTCTCACGCGTCCACACGGCGGCGAAGGTGACGTTTCGTTCACGAAACAGTTGCACAGCGTGCCGAAGGAGGCGCCCACCGATCCCCTGGGATCGGAAGGCGGCATCGACGTAAACCTCGGCGACCTCGGCCTCGAGACCGGTGCCCGGGTTGAAGAGCACACACCAGCAGAGCCCCACCACCTTTCCCGCCGCCCGGGCCGCCAGAATGATGTTCTCGCCAGTGAACCGCGGGCCGGGCGCGCTCGCGATATCATGCTCGACCTCATCCTCGGTCAGCTGCGGATGGTCGTAGTGGCGTTGTTCATCAAGCATGAGCTCGCGCAGCAATGGGCGAACCAGGTCATGCTCGGCGGGATCGAGAACGCCGATCGAGATATCGGTCGCGGCGGGCAGGTCTATGTCTTCCCGCCCGCGGGCGCAGCATCGAGCACGCCGCGGATCGCCTGGACGGCGCCCAGCAGGGCCGCGGTCTCCACGGGCACGACGATCTTGGTATTCTCGCTGTCCGCGAACTTGGACAGCGTGTCGAGTTGCAGGATGGAAACGAGCGTCGGGTCCGGGGCGGCGGCCTTGATCGCTTGATAGACGGTGGCGATCGCCTGCGCGCGGCCCTCCGCCTCCAGGATGGTCGCCTGCCGGAGGCCTTCAGCGCGCAGGATGGCCGACTGCTTGTCGCCTTCAGCGGTCTTGATCTGGCCCTGCTTCTGGCCATCCGCAATGTTGATCTGCGATTGCTGCTGACCTTCCGACTTCAGGATGAAGGCACGCTTCTCCTGATCTGCCGTCTTCTGCAGGGCCAGAGCGTTGAGGATCATCTGTGGCGGGGTGATGTCGACGATCTCGATCCGGTTGATCCGGATGCCCCACTTGTCGGTCACCGACTCCATCTGGGCCTGCAGCTGCGCATTGATCCGTTCTCGCTGACTGAGGGCGTCGTCCAGGCTCATCCCGCCGAAGATGGCGCGCAGTGTCGTGCGCGACAGCTGGTCGATCGCGACAAAGTAATTGCTGACACTGAAGAGCGCCAGCTTGGGGTCCACGACCTGGCTGAAGATGGTGGCATTCACGCTGACGGTGACGTTGTCGCGCGTGATCACGTCTTGCTTATCACCCGTGCGAGGGGTTTCTCGAATGTCAACCGTGACCATCGAGTCAACCAGGGGAACGAGGAACGTCACGCCCGGCTGCCGCACTGAATGGAATTCGCCGAGACGCTTGACGATCCCCACGTAACCCTGCTGGATGATGTTGACGGTGCGGGCAATGATGACGAAGGCGAGCAGAACGAGAACGGCGACGACGATTAGCGGTGCTGACATCTCTCCACCTCTTCTCAGCCGGACGGTATTGACGGGGACGACGCGGGCGGCAACGACGCCGCGCGGACAACAAGGACGGTGCTGCGCAGGTCGGTGACGATGACCGGCGTCGTGGCCGGCAACGGGCTGCCGTCTTCGGTGATGGCGGGCCAGAGCTCGCCGGCGATCTTGACGTGCCCGGGTTGGCCTGACGCGAGGATCGGGTCGGTGAGCACGGCCCGCTGGCCGACCATGTTCTGCGCCCCGGACTCGAGTCGTCGGCGGCCGACCTGCAGGCGCTCGACCAGGAACGGGCGGGCGGCGAAGATACCCACGACCCCGATCACGCCCAGCACGATGGCCTGCACCAGGAGACCGAACCCGAGCAGGCTGACGACTGCGGCCGCCAGCGCCCCAAGGCTAAGAAAAACGGCGAAGAAGGCGACCGTCATGACCTCGGCGATCGCAAAGGCAACGGCGACGATGATCCAGAACCAGAACGCCGTCATCCGCGGCCATTCTACGGCCTACGGTACGTGTCTGTTTAGGCGGCTTCGGCCTGGAAACGCCCGCGCGCTCGACGTTCGACGGCCACCGGCATGATGCCGGCGCCCTGAATGACCTCGAGCACGCGGGTCAGCCCGACTTCTTTGCGCCCCGCCGGGAAATCGATCCCGATGACAGACATCGCCGC
>WNEY01000785.1_pt1 | contig 20942 bp, 18 predicted proteins | sample 5400531 | NCBI WGS metagenome assembly WNEY01 (sample SAMN13153338, study PRJNA577476) | soil metagenome | isolation source: 200 cm saprolite under Douglas fir tree site 1 | place: USA:California | collected 2015-04-18
AACGCCGACCACGGCAATGTTGTTGACGGCGAAGATCGCGGTCGGCGGATCGGGTAGCGCCAGCAGGCGCAGCGTCGCCTGGCAGGCGACGTCCGGGTCGATCGTGCTCGACTCGGCGACGAGATCGGGATCGAACTCGACAGCGGCGCGCTCGAGTGCCTCGCGGTAGCCCTGGAGGCGATCGCGCGCAGTCGACACGTCTGTCGTTTCGGTGATCATCCCGATTCGCCGGTGGCCCAGCCCGATCAGGTGCTCGACGAGCTGCCGCGCGCCGGCGACGCTGTCGCCCTGGACCAGGTCGCCGTCGAAACCCGTAATCGAGCGGTCGATCAGGACGAAGGGAACGTTGTTGCGAGTCAGGAGGCGGAGCTGCGGTCTCGAGCGGTCGCCGACGGGCGCGATCAGCACGCCCTCGACCTGGAACGCGACCATGTCCTCGAGGTAGCCGTGCTCGCGGTCGAGATCGCCCTGGGTGTCGCAGAGGATGACGTGGTAGCCCGCGCGCCAGGCGACCTGTTCGACGCCCCGCACGACGAGAGTGAAGAACGGGTTGGCGACATCCGGCACGATCACGCCGAAGGCGCCCGTCTTACGCTGGATCAAGCCGCGTGCGAGACGGTTCGGTACGTAACCGAGCTTGGCGATCGACGCTTGCACGCGCCGGCGCGTTTCGACGCTGACGCGGGGGCTTTCGTTGATCACGCGCGAGACCGTCATCGCCGAGACGCCGGCGTGGGTCGCAACGTCGTGAATCGTCGGCTTCATCCAGTGTTACTCATAGCTCAAACATCGGACAAATACCACACCGAGGCGCGAAGGGCGCATCGCGGCAGCCCCTATCTGGAGTGGCTTGACAGACAATTCGGACCGTGTTATGGATACCAGTCTCGCTGCGTTACCGTTACCACAAAGTGGCGCGTTGGCACCCGATTCCGGGAGTCACAACCCGATGAAGGGAGCAGAGATGCGTTTGTCCAGTTTGGCGATGAGTCTGGGCGGCGTCGTCGTTCTGAGCCTCGCCGTGCTCGTTGGGGTCAGCAGCGCCCATTCGACGGCGCGCGGTGGGCAGGGCACGCTCACGATCGCGACCGTCAACAACCCCGACATGATCGTGATGCAGTCCCTCACCTCGTCATTCACGAAGAAGTTCGGCATCAAGGTGAAATACGTGACGCTGCCGGAGAACACCCTCCGCCAGAAGGTCACCTCTGACGTCGCGACCGGCGGTGGGCAGTTCGACATCGCGACCGTGGGGACCTACGAGGTGCCGATCTGGGCGAAGAACAAGTGGATCGTCAACCTGCAGCCGTACTTCTCGAACCTGAGCCCGGCCGATTCGAGCGCCTACAACCTCAACGACGTGATTCAGAAGGTGAGGCTGGGCTTGTCGTACAAGAACAACCTCTACGCGCTGCCGTTCTACGGCGAGAGCTCGATGACGTACTACAACAAGAAGCTCTTCGCCGCGGCAGGGCTAAAGATGCCGCTGCATCCGACCTGGTCACAGGTCAAGTCGTTCGCCGCCAAGCTCAACAAGTCCTCGGCCAATCGGTACGGCATCTGCCTGCGTGCCCTTCCCGGTTGGGGCGAGTTCGGCGCGCCGTTGACGACGGTGATCAATACCTTCGGCGGCCAGTGGTTCAACCTCAAATGGGAGCCGCAGCTGACGTCTCCGGCAACCACGAAGGCCGTCAAGTTCTACGTCGATCTCGTCCGCAAGTACGGCGAGCCCGGGGCGACGAGCAGCGGCTTCACCGAATGCGAGACGGCGATGGCGCAGGGTAGGACGGCCATGTGGGTCGATGCCACCGTCGCCGCAGGCCAGCTGACCGACCCGAAGAAGTCAAAGGTCGCGAAGGACATCGGCTTTGCGTATGCCCCGACCGCGGTCACGCCGCGCGGCTCGCACTGGCTGTGGGCGTGGTCGCTGGCGATGGAGGCGTCGAGCAAGAACAAGGACGCTGCGTTCAAGTTCCTGACCTGGGCGACGAGCAAGGATTACATCAAGCTCGTCGGCGGCAAGAACGGCTGGGGCTCGGTTCCGCCCGGCACGCGCATCTCCACCTACAAGAATCCAAGCTACAAGAAGGCTGCGGGCGCGTTCGCGAGCATTGTCCTGAACTCGATGCTGACCGCCGACCCGACGCACCAGACGCTGCATCCGGTTCCGTACGTCGGCGTGCAGTTCGTCGGGATCCCGGAGTTCCAGAACATCGGGACGCTGGTGACGCAGAACCTGGCCGGGGCAGTGGCCGGCCACACGAGTGTGGATTCCGCGCTGAAGGTCTCCCAGCGGCAGGTCACCCGGATCATGAAGCAGGCCGGCTACTTGAAGTAGGGACTCTCCTCCCGTGCCGCCGGATGAGGGCGGACGCCGCGTTCGTCCGCCCTCATCTGAGCCGGAGACAATCCATGATCCAGTCTTGCCGATGACCGCACGCTCAGCATCCATGGAGCCGACTGTGGCCGAGCTCGGGGCAGGCCGCCTCGCATTCCTGCGCTCGCCGGGCGTCTATCGCATCGCGCTTTTGCTGCCCGCGCTCGTCTACCTCGCGGTGATGACGCAGGCGCCGTTCCTGCTGACGCTCTGGTACAGCTTCCACAACTGGATCCTCACCTCGCCCGAGCTCGGGCACCGCTGGATCGGCCTCGACAACTTCCGCTACGAGTTGACCGAGGATCCGATCTTCCGCACCGCGATCTTCAACACGCTCGAGATCACAGCCGCGATCGTCGGCGGCTCGCTCGTTCTCGGGCTCGGCTTCGCCCTGCTCCTGAACCGCCCTTTCCCCCTACGCGGCGTCGCACGATCGCTGATGATCGCGCCCTTCTTCGTCATGCCGACCGTGAACGCGGTCGTCCAGAAGAACCTCTTCCTGAATCCGATCTTCGGGCTTTTGAACTGGGTGACGACCTCGCTCGGCTTCGACCGGGTCGATTGGCTGGCCGTGCATCCAAAGCTCGGCATCATCGCGATGGCCGTCTGGCAGTGGGCGCCCTTCATGATGCTGATCCTGCTCGCCGGGCTGCAGGGGATCTCGGACGAGATTCGTGAGGCGGCTCGCATCGACGGGGCGGGACCGATCACGGAGTTCCGCCGGATTACCTTGCCGCTGCTCGGCCCCTATGTCGAGCTGGCCGTGCTGCTGGGGATGATCTACATCCTCCAGCTCTTCGGCGAGATCTTCGTCGCGACCCAGGGCGGCCCCGGGACGGAGACGACGACGGTTCCCTACTACGTCTACCAGACGATCTCGCAGGCCAACGACGTCGGAACGTCCTCGGCGCAAGGCGTGCTCGCGATCGTCTTCAGCGCGATCATCGCCGCGCTCTTGCTTAGATTGCTGACCCGCACCTTCCGACGGGGTCTGCTCGCGTGATCGCGGTCCCCGAGCGCGCCCTGCGGCACGTGCAGAGCCGCTTGTCGTCGCCGCGGGGTGTTCGGCTGCGGCCCGCCGCTCTCGGCCTGAACCTGCTGACCTACGCGATCGCGTTGTTTGTCTTCTTCCCGATTCTCTGGACGGTTCTGACAGGGTTCAAGAGCGAGGCGGACGCCGCGGCGACCCCGCCGGTCTTCTTCTTCCAGGCGACGCTCGACAACTTCCGGACCGTGTTCGACGCCAACTATCTGAGCTACTTCAAGAACACGGTCTTGCTGAGCGGTGGCTCGACGCTGGTCGCGCTGGCTTTTGGCCTGCCTGCCGCCTACAGCCTCGCCTTTCACCCGTCCAAGGGAACGCCGAAGGTGCTCTCGTGGGTGCTGTCGACGAAGATGCTCCCCGCCGTCGGGGCGCTGATTCCGCTGATCGTCATCTACAAGCGGGTCGGTCTCTTCGACAGCCGCCTGGGGATGATCCTGCTCTACGGGGCGTTCAACCTACCTTTGGTGATCTGGATGATGCGCTCCTTCTTCGCAGACCTGCCGAAGGAGATCCTCGAGGCCGCCATCGTCGACGGCGCCGGCTTCCTGCGGATCATGACGCTGATCGTTCTGCCGCTGACCGCTCCGGGCCTGGCGGCGACCGCACTCCTGTCGGTCATCTTCAGCTGGAACGAGTTCCTGCTCGCCGTGAACCTGACGAGCGCAAACTCCGGCACGCTGCCCGTGTTCATCTCCAGCTTCATGACCAGCGAAGGATTGTTCTGGGCGAAGATGTCCGCCGCCTCGACGCTCGCCGTCGCGCCGGTGATCCTTGTCGGCTGGCTCGCCCAGCGGTCGCTCGTCCGCGGACTCACCTTCGGAGCGGTGAAGTGAAGGCCGCCTATTACCAGGCGCGGCGCGAGATCGACGTCCGCGAGACGCCGGACCCCGAGCCGGGGCCGGGCGACGTCCTGATCCGGGTCCGCGCCTGCGGCATCTGCGGGACCGACCAGCACATCTTCGAGGGGCACTTCTTTCCGTCCTATCCGCTGATCGGCGGCCACGAGCTGGCCGGGGAAGTGATCGCGCTCGGGCCTCAGGTGGAGACGGCGGCTCGTGAAGGCGACCGAGTCGCCGTCGACCCCTGCCTCTTCTGCGGCTCCTGCTTCTTCTGCCAGCGTGGCCAGGGAAACCACTGCCTGCGCTGGAACGCGATCGGCGTCACCCGCGACGGCGGCTTTGCCGACTACGTCGTCGCACCCGCGGCGAACGTCTATCCGGTTGGCGAGATGGCCTACGAGGTGGCCGCGTTCATCGAGCCGATCTCCTGCGTCGTCTACGGCCTGCAGCGTCTGCGAATCCCACTCGGAGCGAACGCGCTCATCTACGGCGCGGGTCCGATCGGGTTGCTCATGCTCCAGCTCGTCAAGCACGGGGGCGCGAGCACCGTGGCGGTAGTCGATCTCAAGCAGGAAAAGCTCGAGGTGGCGCGGTCGCTCGGGGCGGACGAGGTCGTGGCAGCCGGCGCGGCCGCCGACGGCGCGCTGCGCGAGATCTCGCCGCTCGGGTTCGACGTCGTCGTCGACTGCACGGGCGTCCCGTCGGTCGTCGAGCACATGTTTACGCACGTCCGCAGCAACGGAAAGCTCCTCTTCTTCGGTGTCAACCCCAGCGACGCGCGGGTCGCGATCAGCCCTTACGACGTCTATCGGAAGGATCTCGAGATCTACGGCTCCTTCTCACTCCGCTACACGTTCCACGACGCGCTGGCGCTGCTGCAGAGCGGAGTAGTCGACGTGAAGCCGCTGCTCTCCGACCGCCTCCCGATCGACCGTTTCCCGGAGGCGCTCGAGCTCGCCGGCTCAGGCGAAGCGTTCAAGGTGCAGATCCAGCCGCAGTGACGATAGCGGCCGAGATTGCGAACCGGTCCGCCAACCTCGTCGCCGTGCTTCACGGCAGGCGCGACGTGCGTCTCGAGACGCGCGGTCTCCCTCCCCTCGGGCAGCGTGACGTCCTCGTCGAGGTGCGTTCGGTCGGCGTCTGCGGTTCAGACGTGCATTACTACGAGCACGGCAGGATCGGCTCGTTCGTCGTCGAGCAGCCGCTCGTTCTCGGTCATGAGGTCTCTGGTGTCGTCGTCGATTGCGGCACGCAGGCGCTAAAGCGCCACGTCGGTCAACGTGTGGCGCTCGAGCCCGGGGTTCCCTGCGGCCGCTGCTCGGAGTGTCGCCAGGGCCGCTACAACCTGTGCGGCGACATCCGCTTCTACGGAACCCCACCGACCGACGGAGCATTCGCGCGCTACGTCGCGATCCACGAGGACTACGCGTTCCCGCTTCCCGATGAGTTGTCCGACGACGCCGGGGCGCTGCTCGAGCCCCTCTCGGTGGGGATCTGGGCGTGTCGGAAAGGAGGAGTCGGCCTCGGCAGTCGCGTGCTCGTCACCGGTGCCGGGCCGATCGGCAACCTGTCAATGCAGGCAGCTCGGGCCGCGGGGGCGACGACGGTGGCCGTCGCCGACGTCAACCTCGAGCGACTGGATCGGGCCGCGCAGCTCGGAGCGACGCGGACGATCGACCTGAACGAGCGGCAATTGACGCCGGAGGACGGGCCGTTCGACCTGCTGCTCGAGTGCACCGGCGCCGAGTCGCTGACCGGTCAGGCGATCCTCGCGCTCCGCCCCGCGGGAACTGCGATTCTGGTTGGGATGGGGCCGGGCCTCGAAGCGCGAATCCCGGTCGCGGCGCTGCAAGCGCGAGAGATCACGCTCGTCGGCACCTTCCGCTACGCGAACACCTATCCCGCCGCGATCGCGCTTGCCGCATCGGGACGCGCCGACCTCGACCGCCTCGTCGACGCACGCTTCCCGCTCGAGGAGGTCGACCGAGCGCTCTCTGCCAACCGCGAGAACCCGACACTCTTGAAGGTGATTGTCGATGTCGCCCCCGCCGCGAGCTCTGAGGGCAGCGAGCACCTACTCCGCCGTGCATAGTGCGGCAAGGTAACTGTCCGATGTCGCGTTCTAGCGGAAGCGCGACAAGGACTCGTAGTGCCGTGCCCGCTGTCGGACAAGCGCGGCCGAGATGGAGATTCCGGCAGAGGAACTCGCCTTCTCCGAGGCGGCCTAGCTCAATTCGTCCCATCCGGATGGCAGGAGAGGTACCTGCCACCCGGGATCGGGACTCCAGTCTTCCCAACCCGTTGGCCACGGCTGTGCGGCGAGCACGCGTTCGCCGTTTGCTCTGATCTCGGCCGCGCGCTCGACTGAGAAAAACCCTCTTTGAACGGCCTCGTCGAGCTCTTCCTCGTCGAGCCATTCCGGCTCCCGGTCCGGCTCGACCCAGATGTCGAGTAGCTCGTCCTCGAAGTCGAAGCCGAGCGCCGTCCGCTCTTGCGGGCGCTCGAGGTTCACGTACCAGCCGCGGAAGGAATCGTCGGGATGCCTGAAGAGGTGCAGCGAGAACGGCTCGCCTCGCTTTGAGATCCGTAGCTGTCCGGTCGTCAGTTCGACGAGTCGGTCGTGCACGTCCCAATCTCCGAAGAGGTCTTCGCCCATCGCGAACTTCGTGGCGGGTGGGAGCCACAGCACGGTTTGTGCGGCGTCGTCCTCGACGACTGTCGCGGGAGCGGCGTTCCAGATCCTCGCGCGGAAGAGCTGGCGGAGAACGACCGCTTCGCCGGGCGCTCGGAAGTTCAAATGGGGAGCCTAGTGAGGCGACGCCGCGAGCTGCTGGACGACGCGGTGGTTGCGCTGGATCAGCTTCGCGGCGTAGAGGCGGTCGTCCGCCTTGCGGAAGAGCTCGAGTGGGCCGACTCCATCGTCGGGCAGCGCCGCCCACCCGAAGGTCATCTCCAGGTCTTCTGCGATCAGCGCCGCGCGAAGACGTACGCAGATCTCAGCCGCGTCGGTCACCAGCGCGTCCGTGAGGATCGCGAACTCGTCACCGCCCACGCGCGCGAGCTCGTCGCCGGGTCCGATGGCCCCGCCGAGCGCGTCCGCCAGGCGCCGCAGCTCGTTATTACCCGCGATGTGACCGTGAGTGTCATTGATCTCCTTGAGGTCGTCCATGTCTCCGAGCAGGAGCACGAACGGACGGCGAGCGAGGCAGCGCCGCGCGAGCGCTTCGTCGAAGACGCGTGTATTGAGGATGCCGGTGAGGAAGTCGCGTTCCGCGAGCTCGCGCAGCTGGTCGAGGTGTCGCCGATGTTCGTTCGCGAACCAGCCGACGACGGCGCCGCACGAGGAATACGTGACGAATCGGATCGCTGTGGCGGCGGTGAGCACGTCCCGCGTGGGTAGACGCGGCGTCAAGACGATCGCGAGGGCATAGAGGGCCGTCGCGACACATCCTCCGAGCAGACCGACCCGGGTACCGCACGCGAGAGCGAGCAACGCCACCGGGATGTAGAAGAAGTGTCCGAGTCCCAGACCGGGGACCTCGAACACCACGAACGCCATGAACACGATCGCGTAGAGCACCAGCGCGGTCACGACGAGCAGCCTTCTCTGGAGGGTCGCCGCAGGCACCGAACATCACATTCGTCCTGCCGAAGGCCCCTCGCGTCCCTCGTAGGAGTGATCGGAAGGCGCATATGCTCCCTCCCATGGCGGGCACGGAGGCGTTGGAGAGCAGGCACGTAGCGGACGTCGATCTCCCCGCGCCCGATATCTCGGTCGTGGTCACGCTTTACAACGAGGTCGGCTCGGTGGATGAGCTCTACCGGCGAACGGTCGCCGTTCTCGATCCCGGGCCGCGCACCTTCGAGCTGATCTTCATCGACGACGGCTCCAGCGACGGAACGTTCGCCGCGCTCGAGCGTCTGCACGGCACCGATCCTCGCGTCCGCGCGGTGCGCTTCAAGCGCAACTTCGGCCAGCATCCGGCGATGCACGCAGGCCTTTCCCGTGCACGCGGCGACGTCGTGGTCACCATGGACGGCGACCTGCAGAACGCGCCGGAGGACATCCCGCGCCTCGTCGAGGCGGTGGAGGCCGGCAACGACGTGGCCAGCGGGCGGCGCCGGGTGCGGAAGGATCCCCTGGGCCGCGCGCTTCCCTCGCGCCTCATCAACGGGATGCTGCGCCGGTTCACGGGCGTCGAGATCTCGGATTTTGGCTGCGCCTTCAACGCGTACCGCCGCGGCGCGGTCGAGCCGATGCTGGGATCGATCGGCAAGCAGAAGTTCACGAAGGCGCTCGTCCTGTCGGGTGGGGCGAGTGTCGTCGAGGTCGACGTCTCGCATGCGCCGCGCCACGGCCCGTCCCGATATTCGCCACTTCGCCTGACGCGGATCGCGCTGCACGTGCTGGCCGGCTTCTGGCCGCAGCCGATCCAGTGGATCGGCGTCGCACTCGGCGGCGTCTGCTCGCTGCTCGCGCTGGGGCTCGGCGCGTACGGGATCGCATACTGGATCGACGAGTCGAACTTCCCCGGCCCGCTCTTCGGCGGCGTCGCGGTGCTGTTCGTCCTCGGGATCCAGGGCTTCATCCTCGCGCTCATCGGCGAGTACCTGGGACGCATCCAGCGCGACGTCGAGGGTCGCCCTCTCTATCTCATCGATAGAGAGCTCTAACCTCCGGCCTTCTGGGGCTCGGTGATTCGAAGCCGTTGAACCTCGCGGTAGGCGCGCGAGGGCTCGTAGCTAAGAGGCGGCCGCGAGGATCGCCTCTTTGAGCTCTTCATGCAGCGCGCCCTTTGTGAGCAGCGCGACCGCCCCTGCCTCGCGCGCCTGCCTCGCGAGATCGGGCTCGTCGAGACCAGTCACGAGGATCACGCGCGTCTCGGGACTGCGTGCCCGCAGACGGCGCGCCGTCTCGAGACCGTCCACCTCCGGCATGCGCACGTCGATCACCGCGACTTCGGCGTGCTTCGCGATCACGAGTTCGATCGCCGTCCGCCCATCTCCCGCCGTCCCGATCACTTCGAGCCGGTCATCGTGTCCGAGCAGCAACGCCAGGGCGTCGACGAACAGCCGGTGGTCGTCCACGATCACGACGCGGACCGGCGTCCGAGTGAAGTCTCTAGGCATGCTCCTGGGTCCCGGGAGTCTTCGGGCAACTTCCCGGAATCAGCGTTACTCCAAACACGTAGTCTCCCGGCGTGGCCAAGAAGGTTCTCGTTACCGGCGGCGCGGGATTCATCCCGTCGAACTTCATCCATCACCTCCTTGCAAAGACACCGTACGAGGTCGTGTCGCTCGATGCGCTGACCTACGCAGGCAATCTGGACAACCTGACCGGCGCGATGTCCCACGAGCGGCTTTCGTTCGTGCACGGCGACATCCGTGACGCCGAGCTCATGCGCGACGTCGTCTCCGAGGTCGACGTGATCGTCAATGCGGCCGCCGAGTCGCACGTCGAGAAGTCGATCGACGAGGGCGCCCGCGAGTTCGTGACGACGAACGTGGAGGGGACGCAGATCCTGCTGGACGCGATTCGCGAGGCGCCCGTCGAACGCTTCATTCTCTTCTCCTCGAGCGAGGCCTACGGGACCGCGGACTACGCGCCCATGGACGAGAAGCACCCGCTCAACCCCCGCAGCCCGTACGCAGCGACCAAGGCCGGCGCGGACCGTCTCGCCTACGCGTACTACGTGACGTACGGGTTGCCTGTCGTGATCGTTCGGCCTTTCAACAACTACGGGCCGCGGCAGCATCCGGAGAAGGTCATCCCGCGGTTCGTCACGCAGGCGCTGCAGGGCCGGGAGCTGACCATCCACGGCGACGGTCATGCGAGCCGCGACTGGCTCTACGTCGACGACGACGCCGAGGCGATCGAAGCCGTGATCCTGGCGCCGCTCGAGAGCGTCGCCGGGGAGGTGCTCAACGTCGCGACCGGCATCGACATCCCGGTTACGGAGATCGCAGACGCCGTGCTCGACGCGCTGGGGAAGCCGTCCTCGCTCAAGACGTACGTCACCGAGCGCCCCGGGCAGGTCGACCGCCACATCGGTTCGACGGAGAAGATGGAACGCCTGACCGGGTGGCGGGCGCGCACGTCGTTCGAGGAGGGCCTCGCGCGCACCATCGCGTGGTACCGCGAGAATGAGGCGTGGTGGCGGGGGATCCTCCAGAGCGAGACTCGCGCAAGCGTCTCCTCGTCCTAGGCGCCGGGCCGGCCCAGCTGGGCCTGCTCGCTGCAGCGCGGGCGCGCGACCTCCACGTGATCGCGGTCGACCGCGATCCATCCGCGCCCGGATTCCGCTACGCCGACCGGCGCGCGATCGTCTCCACCGAGGACGAGTCCGGCATCGAGCGGCTCGCGAGCGCCGAGCGCGTCGATGGGCTGATCGCGCCGGGGATCGACTGGCCCGTGGCCATCGCGGCCCGGGTCGCCGAACGGCTGGCCTTGCCGCACCCGATCTCCCCTGAGACGGCTGCGCTCTCGACCTCCAAGCTGCGCCAGCGGGAGCGGTTCGCCGAGGCGGGCGTCTCGCAGCCGGCCTACGAGATCTGCTCGGGCGCGGCGGAGGCGACCGAGGCAGCGAAGCGGATCGGCTTTCCATGCGTTGTGAAGGCCCCCGACCGTCAGGGGCAGCGCGGACTCACGCTCGTGCGCTCGGCGGAGGAAGTGGGCGAGGCGGTTCGTGTGGCGCTCGACGCATCTCGGAGCGCGACGCTCCTCGTCGAGAAGCATGTTCCGGGCCGCGAGGTGACGGTGAACGCGTTCTCTGCCGGCGGTCATTTCAATCCGCTGACCGTGACGGATCGGCTCACCGCGCCGCTCCCCGCGTTCGGCGTGGCGCTCACGCACGTCTGGCCGAGCGAGCTCGAGCCTGCGGAGATCGGCGCGGCGGTCGAGGCTGCCGCGGCCGCCGCTGCGGCGGTCGGGATCGAGAACGGCCCGAGCTACACGCAGGTGCTGCTCGGACCCGAGGGGCCACGCGTCGGTGAGCTGGCGGCGCGCCTCGGCGGGGGTCACGACGCGGAGCTCTGCCGCGTCTCCCTCGGCGTCGACCTGAACGGCGCCGCGCTTTCGGCTGCGCTCGGCGAGGAGGTTCCCGCGTCGAGTCTCGCTCCCGTTGCGCGGGTCGGCGGCGCGTGCGTGCGCTTCCTCGTTGCGCCTCCCGGCGAGCTGCAGGAGGTGACCGGGATGGAGGAGGCCTTCGCGCAGGAGGGCATTCGCGGCATCCGGATCTACCGCCGCCGGCGCCACCGCTTCGATGAGTTCCGGCGAGGAGCAGACCGGGCGGGCGCGATCCTCGCGGTCGGGGACAGCCGCGAGGAAGCGCTCGGCCGCGCGGATCGCGCGGCCGAGCGCATCGTCTTCGAGACGGTTCCCTCGGAGGCGCTGGTCTAGCTTGCGGCGGGGCTCAGCTCGGCGAGCCGCTCGGCCACGGCGACCTCGTACCGGTCGACCCCGCCGATCGTCTCACCCGCGGCCTCGGCTGTCTCCTTCCGCAGCTTCTTCGCCTCTTCCTCGCTTGCACGCAGTGCGTCTTCGCTCTCCCAGAACGTGATGAGCTTCGAACGGCCGCTGCTCCGGTCGATGAGCGAGATGACGCCCTTCCAACCGTGGAGCTGCCGCGCCTTCGGGAGTGCGTTCTCCTTCGCGTGCTGGACGGCCTCGTCAAGGCGTTCGGGCGGTCCTTCGAGGCTGCTCAGTCGCGCCGCCTTGGCTCCCTCACTGACCTCCCGCACGGCGACCTCGTAGACGTCGACCGAGAGGCGACGGCCCCGCATCTCGGCGGGAATCTCGTCGCCCATCCGCTCGAACGCCGGCTCGGCGTCCCGGATTGCCTGCTCACTGTCGAAGAAGCTGATCCCGAGCGCCTTGCCGGACCGGCGGTCGATCAGCATCAGGAAACCCCGTGCGTCCGGCACGTCCTGCCCTGACCTCACCCGCTCGCGGACTTGACCGGTTAGCTCATCGGCCAGGCTCATGTCGCGGTTCTCGAACTCTGCGACGCGCGCGTACATGGCGTCGACCTCCTTCGTTTGGGAACAGCCGAGCCTACGCCTATATCCCGCCCCGTGATCCACCTGCGCCTGGCTCCCCCGTTACGCTGACTCGCGATGGCCCGGATATCGGCGAGGCGTGAAACGATGCTCGGCTTCCAGCCGCCCGCGATCGGCGAGGAGGAGATCGCCGCGGTCGCCGAGACGTTGCGCTCGGGGTGGCTGACCACCGGCCCGCGCGCCGCGGAGCTCGAACGGCGCCTGGCCGAGTACCTGGAGGCGAAGCACGTGCTCGCGCTCGCTTCCGGGACGGCCGCGCTGCACCTCTCGGTCGTTGCGCTGGGGGTCGGGCCGGGCGACGAGGTGATCACGACGCCGATCACCTGGCCGGCGACCGCGAACGTGATCGTCCACAGCGGCGCGACTCCCGTGTTCGTCGATGTCCGCGACTCCGACCTGAACATCGATCCCGACCGCGTTGCGGAAGCCGTGACGGAGCGGACGAAGGCGATCCTGCCCGTCGATCTGGCCGGACAGCCGGCGGATCTCGACCCGCTGCTCGCGCTCGGCTTCCCGATCGTCGAGGACGCAGCGCATGCCGCCGAGAGCCGGTATCGCGGCCGCAAGGTCGGCGCGATCGCCGACCTGACCTGCTTCTCGCTCTACGCCACGAAGAACATCGCGGCGGGGGAGGGCGGACTGATCTCGACGAATCGCGACGACGTCGCGGAGGCCCTGCGCGATCTGCGCCTGATGCGACGCGGCGACGGCTCGCTGTACGACATCCCCGTGCCGGGCTACAAGGCGAATCTCTCGGACGTCCTTGCCGCGATCGCCCTCTGTCAGCTGGACAAGCTCGAGCGCCACGCCGAGATCCGCAGGCGCCAGTTCGCGATGTACGACGAAGCGGTCGCCGAGCTCGACGGCGTTACCCCGCTGGCACGCGACGACCGCGACGTGCACGCACTGCACCTCTACGTCGTCCGGATCGACGCCGAGAAGGCGGGTGCAACACGCGACGAGTATCAGCGCGCGCTTGCCGAGGAGAACATCGCGACGTCGATCCACTTCCTTCCCGTGCACAGGCTGACCTGGTACCGCGAGCGCTTTCCCGACCAGCCCGAGCTGCCGGTGGCGGAGCGCTCGGGCAACGAAGTGCTGTCGCTGCCGCTCTCGCCCGCGCATTCGGACGACGACATCGCCGACGCGATCGCAGCACTTCGGCGCGTGCACGAGCGTTTCGCGGGATGACACGAGGTCGCCCGGACGGTGGGGCTGAGGGGCAACGCGAGTTTGACCCCCTTTCGGGGTTAGACGGCGGCGCGGGCAAAGCCCGCACCGCCTCTATGCGGCGCCGCCGAGGCGGCGCCTGGCTCGTCAGGATCGTCCTGACGCTGGCCATCACCGGCGCCTGTCTCGCCTACATCTTCTGGCAGCTGAACATCGGGCGGACGGCGGACATCCTCGTCCACTCGGATCTCGGCTGGTTCGCGGGAGCGCTGATCGTGATGCTGGTCGGCGTGCCGCCGATGGCGTTTCGATGGCAGAAGCTGCTCGAGGCGCGCGGTATCCGGGAGCGGCTGGCCTGGCTCGTGCGCGCGTACCTCGTCTCCTACACCGCAGGCCAGGTCCTCCCGACCGCCATCGGCGGCGACGCCTCGCGCATCTACGAGAGCTCGCGCCGCCATCCCGGGAGGCTGGGCGACCTGACGGCGATCGTGCTGCTCGAACGCGCGCTCGGAGGTGTTGCGACGCTTGCGCTCGCGGCGGTCGGGTTCGCGCTTGCAATCGGCCGGTACGACGTCGGCGCGTACGTGTGGATCGAGGGCGCGTTCGTCGTGGGCACCGTCGTGCTCGGCGTGGTGTTCTTCTCGCACAGCGCGCGTGGCTTCCTACGCAGGTTCGTTCCGCTCCTCCGCCGCCTACGGCTCGAGCGGCCGCTGCGCGCGCTCTACCAAGGCGTGCACCCCTTCCGCGGCCACGTCCGGCTGATGGTGTGGATCTCGCTCCTGACGCTCGCCGTTCAGGCTGTGCGTGTGCTCGCGATCTGGATGGCCGGGCGGTCGGTCGGACTCCACCTGTCGCCGCGGCCTTACTACGTGATGGGACCGTTGCTCTTTCTCGTGATCCTCGTCCCGTTCACGATCAACGGGCTCGCGGTGCGCGAGGCGTTCTTCGTCAGCTTCCTGACGCAGCTCGGGATCGACAAGGAGCCCGCGCTGGCGACCGGCTTCCTCTTCTTCGTCGTCACGGTCGCACTGGCGGTGCCGGGCGCCGTGATTCTCGCGGTCGAGAACCTGCGCGGGGTGACGAAGCCCCGAGCCCCCGAGCTCAGATAGCCTCAGCCGCGGCCATGCGCGTTTTGATCACCGGGGGCGCGGGGTTCATCGGCTCGCATCTCGCCGGCCGGTTCCTCGCCGACGGCCACGAGGTGCGTGCGCTCGACAACCTCGACCGCCAGGTTCATCCCGCCGGCGAGCGGCCGGACTACCTCGACGACGCCGTCGAGCTCCAGGTCGGCGACGTCCGTGACCGAGACGCCGTGCGCCGCGGACTGGAAGGAGTCGACGCTGTCGTCCACTTCGCGGCCGCGGTCGGGGTCGGCCAGTCGATGTACGAGATCGAGCGCTACACGTCGATCAACGCGATCGGCGCAGCCGTCCTCCTGGAAGAAGTGCTCGAGCGGCGCGACGCGATCCGCAAGCTGCTCGTCGCGTCGTCGATGTCGATCTACGGCGAAGGCCAGTACCGCAATCCGCGCAGCGGCGAGACGGGGCTTGCACCGTGGCTGCGCCCGGAGAGCCAGCTCGCCGCGCGCGAGTGGGACGTGCTCGCGGACGACGGCACACCGCTCGAGCCGGAACCGACCGCCGAGACGAAGCCCTTGCGCCCGACGTCGATCTACGCGATCGGGAAGCGCGACCACGAGGAGATGTTTCTCGCGGTCGGGGCCGCGTACGGGATCCCCGCCGTCGCGCTGCGTTTCTTCAACGTCTACGGCGAGCGGCAGGCGCTCTCGAATCCGTACACCGGCGTGGCCGCGATCTTCTCGTCGCGCCTGCTCAACGACCGTCCGCCGGTTGTCTTCGAGGACGGAGAGCAGACGCGAGACTTCATCGACGTGCGAGACATCGCGCGCTGCTGCGCCCTCGCGCTGGAGCGTGACGGCGCGGACGGCCGGACGCTCAACGTCGGCACCGGAATTCCCACTTCGATCATCGAGGTGGCGCGCGTGATCGCAGCCGGCCTCGGCAAGGAGATCGAGTCCGAGATCAAGAACGAGTACCGCGCCGGCGACATCCGCCACTGCTACGCGGACACGCGGCTTGCGGACGAGCTGCTCGGCTTCCGTGCGGAGATTCCGTTCGAAGCGGGGATGCAGGAGCTCCTCGCGTGGCTCGAGGGCAAGGAGGCGGTGGATTCGGTGGACGCGGCGCGCGAGGCGCTCGTGGCGCGCGGTCTCGCGCGCTAGTGGCGGACCTCAGCGTCTCGATCGTCAACACAGGGAGCCGCGAGCTCCTGCTGGCCTGCCTCGAGTCGCTTGCCGGCACCGACGCGGAGATCGTCGTGCTCGACAACGCGTCGGAGGACGGCTCCGGAGACGCCGTCCGCGAGCGTTTTCCCGACGTGCGGCTGATCGCGCAGGAGTTTCGCGCGGGCTTCGCCGCCAACCACAACACCGTCATCCGCGCGACGACCGGCCGCTACGTCTACGTCCTCAACGAGGACACGACTGCACACGACTGGGGCCTCGAGCGGCTGGTCGCGTATCTCGACGCGCATCCGCGCGTGGCAGCGCTGGCGCCGAAGCTCGTGTATCCCGATGGCCGGCGACAGGACTCCGCCTGGCGGTTCCCGACGCCGCTCGTGAGCGCGCTGGGCCTCGTCACGCTGGGCAAGGTCGGTGTGAAGCAGTCGCACGGGAGTACGCCGCGGCCGGTCGACTGGGCGATGGGAGCTGCTCTCCTGCTCAGGCGAGGGGCGCTCGACGAAGTCGGCCTGTTCGACGAGGACTTCTTCCTCTATTCGGAGGAGGTCGACCTGCAGTTCCGTCTCCGCCGTGCCGGCTGGGAGGTGCACTACTTCCCGGAGGTGACCGTCGTTCATCACGAGTCGCAGTTCAGCGCCGCGGCCCCCGAGCGGCGAATCAACGAGATGTGGCGGAGCCGCCACCGGTACTGGCGCAAGCACCACAGCCGCGCGGCCGCGCGGATCGCCGCCGTGCTCACGGGCGCGCAGTACGCGGCGCGCGCGGCGCTTTCGCCGCTCGCGCGGCGCGATCCTGGGATCGGCAAGAGGATGCGGCTGCATGCGCGCGATGCCTGGCGTGTGACCGGGCCCGGCTTGCGCGAGCTGGCGGACGAATGGAACGGGCGTGTGGGCACTGCGTCGCGGCGCTAGCGGCGCTCCGATCCTGCTCTTGTCTCTGCCGCTGCTGGGCGTGGCTCGGCTGCTGCCTGCGTACGGTGTCGGCCTCTGGCTGCGGCTGGTCGCCGCCTCGCTCGTGCTGCTTCTGCCCGGCTCGCTCGTGGCGCGGGCCCTCCGCCTGCGGGGCGCGTCCGCCACGGTCGCCTGGGCACTCGCCGCGCTCGGGCCGGCGCTGCTCCTCGTCTTCGTCGTCCACAGCTCGATCTGGCTCGCGCTCACAGTGCTCGGTGCCGTGGGAGTCGTCGCAATGCCCTTCGCATTGCGCGTGGTCTCGGGGCCGCCGGCCTGGGACACACTCGCCGTTGCGCTCGTCGGGCTCGCGCTCGGGATCGCGCTCTGGCACGTGGCGGGCGTCGTGCGCGGCGACGCGCTCTTCCACCTCGGCCGCGTCCGCAAGCTCGACGCTTTCGGCGACCTTCACGTCCGCTCGGTGGACGAGTTCGCCGACGGCGGCCTCCATCCCGGTTACGCCTTCCCGCTCTGGCATGCCTTCCTCGCCCTCGTGGCCAAGCTCGCCGGGACAGGCGCCACGCAGGTCGTGCTGCACGAGCCGAGCGCGGTGGCTCCGGTCGCGTGCGCGGTCGTCTACGAGGCGGGACTCGCGCTCTTCCGCTCGGTGTGGCTGGGCGTGGCGGTGCTGGCGGCGTCGGTTTCGGCGGCCGCGCTTGCACCCGGCCGCGGCGGCTCGTTCGCCCTCCTCGGCCAGCCCGGAACGCTCGACCGCCATGTCCTGGTTCCCGCAGCGCTGACGCTCTTCTTCCTCTTCCTGCGCCACCCGGGCCGGGCGCTGGGTCTGTCCCTTGCGGCCGTCGGTGTCGAGGTTCTGCTCGTCCACGCGAGTACGGCGGTGTTCCTCGGGATCCCCCTCGCGGGATTCGTCGTGGCACGGGCGCTGGTCACGCGGACCGACGTGCGGAGCTCGCTGGCGGGGCTCGCTGCACTGTTCGTTCCGGCGGGCGCGGCGTTGGCCTGGTTGCTTCCGATCGTCGGCCAGACGGCGTCGCATTCGCCGTCCGCGGCGGAGCTCGAACGCTCGCTGACGAAGTACGCGAGCGAGCTGCACGTCGAGTCCCTGCACAGGTACGCGCTGCGTCCCGAGGTGGTGTCGCGCGGCGGCGCCGTCGTCGTCGCGGCGTTGGTGCTCGTTCCCCTTGCCGGCCTGGCTGCGCGGCAGCGCTGGGCGGCGCTGGTGCTCGGGGGCTCGCTCGCGGTGCTCGGGATCGAGCTGCTCGTGTGGATCTTTCCGCACTTCGCCGATGCCGTGTCGGTGTCGCAGGCGCGGCGCGCGGCGGGCTTCGTTCCGATCGCGTTCGCCCTCGCAGGAGGCGCTGCTGTGCTCGCCGGCCTCCTCGGCGTGCTCGTGCTGCCCGTCGCGCTCGGCGCAGGAATCGGCCTTCAGCTCGCGTTCCCCGGGGACTTCGGTCCGGGCCTGCACGAGGGGGGTCCGGCCGTCGTGACCTGGATCGCTGCGGTCGGCGGCGTCGCCGCCCTAGCAGTCGGCCTGCGTCTGGGTCGGAGGATCGAGGCCCGCACCTGGATCGTGGCCGCCGCGGCCCTCCTCTTCTGCCTGCCCGTCGCCGCCCACGGCTTCCGCCACTGGAGCCCGGCGCGAGAACACGACCCGTACGGCCTGACGCCGGGGCTGCTGCACGCCCTGCGTGCCGACGTCCCCAAGCGTTCCGTCGTCTTCTCGGATCTGGAGACCAGCTACCGCATTGCCGCCTTTGCGCCGGTCTACGTGGCCGCGGCGCCGCCGGCGCACGTTGCCGACACCACCGCGAACCGGCCGTACTCGCGCCGCCTGGCCGTGATCCGGTACTTCAGCACCGGCGACGAGGCGATCCTCGACCGCTATCACGCCGACTGGCTCGTGGTCGACAATCGCCGCTTCCACGTGAGCCCCGCCTGGACGCTCACCTACAAGGACAAGCGCTACTCGCTCTACCATCGTTCGGCGTGAAAGTCCTGCTCGTGACGATGTACTTCCCGCCCGCGGGGGGCGGTGGAGTCCAGCGTCCGCTCAAGTTTGCGACGCACCTTCCGGCGCACGGGATCGAGACGCACGTGCTCGCACCCGACGACCCGAAGTGGATCCATTCCGATCCGGATCTCACGCCGCCGACACAAGCGTGGATCCACCGGGCCCGGTACCTGGGCCCGCGGAGCCGCAGCCTCGCGGAAGAGCTGCACGGGCGCCACGGACTCGACCGCCTCTCGCGGCAGGCGCGCTCGCTCTCGCGGCGGTTGCTCGTTCCCGACGAGAACGTCAGCTGGAACCTGACTGCGATTCCGACCGCGGTGCGGATCGTGCGCGCCGAGGGAATCGACGTGGTGCTCACGACTTCGCCGCCGAACTCCGTGCACCTGATCGGAGCTGCGGTGAAGCGGATGACCGGCGTGCGCTGGGTCGCGGATCTCCGCGACTCGATCGCGTTGCATCCGCACCGGGGCGTGGAGCGGGCCGCCGTGCGGGCGAAGGAGAAGGTGAGCGCGTCCGTTGCCCGCCTCGTCGCGCGCCGGGCTGACGCCATCGTGGCGGCCTCCGAGGCGATCGCCGAGGAGGCGCGCACGCTCCAGCCGGCCGGCGTCGTCACCACGATCCAGAACGGGGCGGACTTCGACGACTTCGCCGGGCTCGAGTACTGGCGCGGAAACCGCTTTCGCATCACGCACACGGGCAGCTTCTTCGGCAAGCGCGATCCACGGCCGTTCCTCACCGCGCTGGCGGAGTCGGGCCTCGAGGACGTCGTCGCCCGGTTCGTGGGCGGCTTCCCCGCCGCCGACCGCGAGTGGGCGGAATCGTTGCTGGGCGACCGGCTCGAGCTCCACCCGTACGTGCCGCGGCGCGAGGCGCTCGCGCTGCAGCGCGACTCCGATGCGCTACTCCTCCTGATTCCGGATGCGGGCGGGCGCGGGAAAGGCGTGCTGTCCGGGAAGGTGTTCGAGTACCTCGCGGCCGAGCGTCCGATCCTCGCCGCCGTGCCGCCCGACGGCGCCGCGGCCGAGCTCATCGGCGAGACGGGCGCCGGTGTCGTGGCGGCGCCGGACGACGTTCCTGCGCTCACCGCCGCGCTCCGAGAGCTGCACGCGCGCTGGGCCGCTGGGACGCTCGACGGCACACCCCTCTCCTCCGAGGATCGAGAACGCCTCGGGCGCGGCGCCCGCATCGAAGAGCTGGCCGAAGTCCTACAGGGTCTCGCGTCGTGAAGATCACCGGGACGCTCTTCCTGGCGACGCTCTTCTGCGTCACGTGGGAGAAGGTGCATTGGGAGGTCGCAGGCGCGGTCGGCATCGCGGACGTCCTGACGATCCTGTTCCTCGGCGCGTTCGCGCTGGAGTGGGGACACCCCCGCTTCCCGCGCACGACAGTGACGGTGCTCGCGATCTTCGCAGCGCTGCTCGTGATCTACCTCGTGGGCTTCTTCAACATCGAGACGAAGCAGTCGCTCGACCAGTGGGGTAAGGGGATGGTGAAGTTCGTCCTCCACTTTCTCTTCCTCGCCGGCGGCGTCGCGTACCTGGCGCGCCGCTCGTCCGCCTTCTACTGGAAGGCCGTCGCCGCTCTCACGATCGGACTCGTCGTAAACGGCGTGTACGGAATCCTGCAGCTGCTCGCCGCGCGCGGGGGGACAAACCTCGACAGCGTCGTCCTCTCGCCGCTCACCGGGGGCGCCAGCTCGATCAACGTCTACGGGGCGATCGGCGGAACGCCGATCTACCGCGCAAACGCGCTCACGGGTGACCCCAACCACCTCGGGGTGATGTTGTGCATCCCGCTGCTCGCCTTGCTGCCGGTCTATCTGCGGCTCGAACGCGGCCATCGGCTGCGGGTGCCGCTGGCGATCGTGCTCGCCTTCCTCTTCCTCGTCCAGGTTTCCACGCTCTCCAGGAGCGGTGCGCTCGGGCTCGGCGTGGGTCTGCTGGTGCTCGCAATCCCGTACCGGCGCAAGCTCGCATCACGTGCGCTCCTCGTACCCCTCGCCGGAATCGCCGCCGTGCTGTTCGTCGTCGTCTGGGAGCGCCGCCACTACTTCGGGGTGCTCGTTCGTGAGCGCCTTCAGACCGGCGGGCGATCGGAGAGCGCGCACTTCGGTGTCTACGACTTCGTCCCGCAGATCATCCATTCGCACCCGCTGTTCGGGCTCGGGCTCAACACGTTCTCCGTGTACTACGAGTTCGTCACGGGGAAGTCGAATTGGGGCCCGCACTCCTTCTACGTGGCGCTGATCGTGGAGACCGGGCTCGTGGGGACGCT
>WNEY01000787.1_pt1 | contig 20939 bp, 20 predicted proteins | sample 5400531 | NCBI WGS metagenome assembly WNEY01 (sample SAMN13153338, study PRJNA577476) | soil metagenome | isolation source: 200 cm saprolite under Douglas fir tree site 1 | place: USA:California | collected 2015-04-18
CCGCGAGCAGCGCCTCGCCTTCACGAACGTAGCGGGTAGCTCCCACCATTCGATAGAACGCCAACGCTCGCCTCAACTGCTCGTCAGCCTCGGCGCGTCTACCCGCGCTGACCAACTCTCTCGCCGCTCGCAGGCGGAGGTGAGCTTCGTCCGGCCGAAGCCCAAGCTCACCGAGCCGGTCGGCTACGTCAACCAGGTCACCCTGCAACAGTGCATTCACCAAGGAACGCCGGGGTTCGTGCGTCTCGGGCAGAGGGACGCTCAACGACTCAGGGCCGAGCTCGTGTACGACCCACGCGGCATCGTAAACAATGTTGTGCGGGAGAAATCCGGTTTGCAGCGACTCGTTCGTCAACCTGAGCGCCTCTTCGTTTCGTCCCTCGGCGATCAAGAGCCGGGCGTGGGTGATGAGCACGCTCAGTGCCTGCGGATCTTGGGCAGCCCGACCTAAGGCGACGCTTAGCTCACCATCGTCGAGCGCGCCGGCCGTATCGCCGCGGGCATACCGGATTTGCGCACGCGCAGACCGCGCCAGCATTTCCAAGTAGTGAGGCGAGCCGCTCTCCACTTCCGCGAGGTACCCGTCGAGACTGAGGATGGCCGCGTCCCAATCACCAATGTAGTAGAGGTAGACGCCCTCCTGAGCGCCGACCCACCGGAGCGCGAGCCTATGACCGAAACGCTCCGCCATGCTCCTGGCCGCTTCATATAAGGGACTTACAGCTGCGAGGTCTCCGGCTTCGAGAAGCGCCTCGGCGAGGTTGTTGTACCCGCGGGTGATCTGCATGATGTCGTTCACCTGCTTGGCGATCTCGAGTCCTTGCTCGATCTCGTCTGCCCCGCCTCCGGCGCTCCCCATCGTGATCAGGACCGAGGCGCGGTATCGGTCAAGCCCGATGCTCTCGGCGAGCGCAAGCGCTTCGCGTCCGACCGCCCTGGCGCGATCCCACTCGAATGCAAGCATCAGCTGCCTCGAGCCCTCCGTGAGCACATATGCCTTGGTGCGAGACGGCGCCATCGCCGTCACCAGCTCCAGCGCCCGCTCGCGGTGCTCTCCAGACGCGGAACCGTCGCCTCGGGTCCACGTCATACGACAGAGAGCCATCTCGGCTTCGGCGGCATGCTCGGTGTCGCCCGCCGCGAGGAACCGCTCAGGTAGAGGCTCGAGCTCCGAAGGATCGTCATCCAGACCGCTCTCGAAGATGGCCAGCCCTCGGCGCAGAACGAGCACCGGCTGGACCGGATCCTCCGCCGGCCAAAGCTCGAGCGCCTTCCCGTAGAGCTTCGACGCCTGGATGTAGGAGCCGAGTGAGAACGCTCGGTCCGCGGCCTCTCTGAGCGCGGACCGCGCGTGCTCGCCGAGATCGTCGGTCTGCATGCCGGCGGCGGAAGCGAGCTCGAGTGCCGAGAGATAGTGGTTCGCCAGCATCTCCGCGCGGTCGTCGGAGCGGTCGGACGCGAGCGATTCGATCCATTCGGCGACGAGACGGTGCTTCTCGGCGCGTGAGGCACGCGGAATCTGTCCGTATGCGACGTCGCGGACGACGATGTGACCGAACGCGTACTGGGTCTCGTCGGCGATAGCGCTGCGCTGTTCACGACGAACGAACTCTTTCCGAGCGAGGGAGCGCAGGCGCTCTTCGACCTCCTTGCGACGCGCACGTCCGGTTGCTTCCAGCGCGCCGGCCCAGAAAACCTTGCCCAGGACCGCCGCATCCTGCAGGACGCTCTTCTCATCTGCAGAAAGCAGATCGAGCCGTGCTGCGATGATGCCCTGCACCGTCTCGGGCAGATCGCGATCCGTCGCGCCACGCTCTGCGGCCATGCGCACGAACTGCTCCGCGTACAGGGGATTCCCGCCGGCACGCGCGAGGAGCGCTGCTTGAGTGTCCGCGTCGAGTACAGCCCGATCGAGCAGTCCTGCGATCAGGCGTGCGGTGTCGTCATCACCCAGCGGTGAGAGGGAGATCGTCAGCGCATTGCGCTTGCCTCCGCCCCACCCCGGCCGACGATCGAGCAGCTCGGGCCTTGCAGTGCAGAGCACGAGCAACGGGACGCCTTCCACCCAATCTGCCAGCTCGTCGACGAAGTCCAACAGGTCGTCGTCCGCCCAGTGGACATCCTCGAAGACGAGGACGAGCGGGTACCTGGCCGCGAGCGCTTCGAAGAAGCGCCGCCACGCGGCGAAGCTCTCGGTGCGCCGGTCGCCGCCCAGGTCGGCCTCGGCCGTCAGACCAACGAGCGGCCGCAACCAGATCTCGAGCCATGCGACCTCCGCAGGCTGCACGATCTCGGCGAGCATTTCAGCAAGCTTGTCGCTCGCCTTGTCGGCTGAGTCGCTCTCGAGGATCCCGGCCTGGGCCTTGACGATCTCCGACAGCGCCCAGAAGGTCACTCCCTCGCCGTAGGGCAGGGAGCGGCCGTGTCGCCAGTAGACGAGATCGGGCCGCGCGTCGAGGACCGTCGAAAGCTCGAGCACGAGACGGCTCTTCCCGATGCCCGGCACGCCGACCAGCGTGACGAGCTGGGGAGAGCTCTCCTGCACGGCGCGTTCGAAAGAGTCGAGCAACTGGTCGAGCTCGCGAGAGCGACCGACGAGCGGCGCCACGGCCGAGACGACCTCTGTGCCGACCCGCGCACGGGGCTCGACCGCCTCCCACACTGCGAGCGGTTCGACCTTTCCCTTCGCCTCGACGGGATCCAATTCCCGAAACTCGATCGCCTGGCTCGTCGCGCGATACGTCGTCTCGCCGACGAGCACGCCGTTGACCGGCGCCGCGGATTGCAGGCGTGCAGTCGTGTTCACGACGTCGCCCGCTGCCATGCCCTCCCCCGCCTCCGGGCGTGCGTCGAGGTTGATCAACGCTTCGCCCGTATTCACGGCAATTCGTACCTGAACCGCATCCTCCTCACGGGCCCAGTCTCTGATCGCGAGCGCGGCGCGCACGGCGCGCTCCGGGTCGTCCTCGTGTGCAACCGGCGCACCGAAGAGCGCCATGACCGCGTCGCCGATGAACTTCTCCACCGTGCCGCCGAATCGCTCGAGCTCGCCTCGCAGACGCTCGTGGTAGGGACGGAGGATCGCCTCCACGTCTTCGGGATCGAGTTGCTCCGCGCGCGCCGTGAAGCCGACGGGGTCGGCGAACAAGACGGTCACCACCTTGCGCTCGCGCCGACCCTCCATGGTCAGCTGAGGCGTTCGACCACGTAACCGCGCTCCTTCATCGCGGTGAGTAGCTGTTGGCAGTGTGCCTCGTCGCGCGTCACGAGCGTCAACCCGATCTCCGTTTCGCTCACCGAAATGTCGACCCCTTCGCGGTGATGCTCGACAGCGATGACGTTGCCGCGCTCCTCCGCGACGAGCGACAGCAGCTTGATCAGCTCACCCGGACGGTCGGGAAGCTTCGTCCGCATGACGAGATAGCGCCCGGCGGCGGTGAGGCCGTGGCGCATGACGGAGATGAGCATCGTCGGGTCGATGTTCCCGCCGGAGAGAATCGGGATCGCCATCCCTGCGCCACCCGCCCTGCCGGCGAGCAGCGCAGCGACGCCGACGGCGCCGGCTCCCTCCACGACGAGCTTCGCGCGCTCGAGCAACAACACGATCGCCTCGCTGATCTCCTCGTCCGTGACCGAAACGATGTCGTCCAGCAAATCCTCCAGGAGCGGCATCGTGAGCTCGCTCGGAACTTTGACCGCAATTCCGTCGGCGATCGTGTAGCCGTCCACCCCGGCCTGCACGCCGACGATTCGCACCTCGGGCCGGAGTGCACGCAGCGCGGTGGCGATGCCGAGCGCAAGCCCGCCGCCACCGACCGGGATCAGCACCGTGCCGACCTCGGGCTCCTGTTCGAGCAGTTCGAGCCCGATCGTCCCCTGACCCGCGACGACGAGCCGGTCCTCGTAGGGATGGATGAACGTGCCGCCGGTCTCTTTGACGTAGGCCAGCGCGGCCACCATCGCGTCCTCGAAGAACGAGCCGGTCATCTCCGTCTCGGCTCCATAGTTCTTGCAGGCTTCGACCTTCGCCATCGGCGCGGTGTCCGGAACGAAGATGCGCGCACTGACGCCGAGCTCGCGCGCCGCCCACGCGACGGCCTGCCCGTGATTGCCGGCGCTGGCCGCGACGACGCCGGCCGCGCGCTCCTCAGGCGAGAGCGTGCTGAGCTTGTTGACGGCGCCGCGGATCTTGAACGCGCCCGTCCGCTGGAGGTTCTCGGCTTTGAGGCGCACCTCGCGCCCGCAGCGGCGCGAGAAGGTCTCCGACAGGTAGATCGGCGTCTGCTCCGCGACTCCCTGGAGACGCTGCCGCGCCTCCTGGATGTCAGCGAGCGTCGGTGCGATCTGCTGTGTCGCCAAGCTTGAACACCCTCTCCATGATCTCCCTCACGGCGGTCAGTGGGTCGAGCTCCCGCCGCTGCACCTCGTCCAGCAGGCGCCGCAGCTCCGGATCGTCGGCAACTGCCCGCTCGAGATGAGCCTTGGCGCGGCCGGATGCGATGGCGAACACCTCCCCGGCGAGATTCTTGCGCCTTCGCTCCTCGAGCTGTCCCTCGGATTCGAGATACGCGCGATGCGCCTCGATCTTCTCCCATAGCTCCGGCACGTTCTGCCCGGTGGTCGCCTCGGTGAGGACGATCGGCGGTTTCCAAGACCGCTCCTTGTCGAGCGACAGGATCGAACGCACCTCGCTGAGCATCGTTTTCGCAGCCGGATGATCCATCTTGTTGATCGCGATCACGTCGGGAATCTCCATGATCCCTGCCTTCAGCGCCTGGACGGAGTCTCCCGAGCCGGGCATCAGCACGAGCACGACCGTGTCGGCGATGCCGATCACCTCGACCTCGCCCTGACCCGCGCCGACGGTCTCCAGGAACACGAGTTCCTTCCCCGCAGCGTCCAGCACGAGCAGTGCCTGCAGCGTCGTCTCTGCCAGGCCCCCGAGATGCCCGCGCGTGCCCATCGAACGGATGAACACGCCCGGATCGAGGAAGTGGTCGGAGAGCCGGATCCGGTCGCCGAGCAGCGCGCCCTGCGTGAACGGGCTCGACGGGTCGACGGAGATCACGCCGATGGTGCGCTCGTGCTCGCGGATGTGCCCGATCAGGGTCGAGATCAGGCTCGACTTGCCGACGCCCGGTGGGCCGGTGATTCCCACCGCGTACGTTCGGCCCGTCTCGGGATAGATGTCACGGACGAGGTCGTACGCGAGCGGGTCGCCGTTCTCGACGAGCGAGATCGCGCGGGCAAGCGCCCGCCGGTCGCCCGTGCGGACGCCTTCCGCGAGTGACTCCCGCGTCCAGTCCCGCCGCCCGTGCATTGTCTAGACCGCCTCGGCCTCGACGCTGCGCTCGACCCCCTGCGCCGCGCCGCGGGCCAGCGCGTAGGCGACGAAAGATGCGCAGGCGAGCACGACGCCGACGCCGCCGAACATCCAGCGCGGACCCACCCTGTCGGTGAGCGGCCCTGCGATGACGAAGCCCAGCCCGTACACGGCGTAGTTGACGCTCATGATCACCGTGAAGACGCGACCGCGGATCGCGTCCGGCGCCCCACGCTGCACGAGCAGTGAGTTGCAGACGACCGCGGTGCCGTTGCCGATCCCGGAGAGCACGAAGCAGGGCAGCGAGAACCACACGTTCGGCGCGACCGCTGCAGCTCCAATTCCGACTGCCAGCAGGAAGACGGACCCGGCGTAGACGGTGCCGACCGAACGCCGCTCCAGCCATGTGCCCGCCCCGAAACTCCCGATTGCGAGCCCGAGCCCGATGCAGCCGAAGATCAGCCCATAGCCGAAGTCACCGGCATTGAACGTGTCCTTGGCAAGGAACACCTGCGCCGTCTGCGACGAAGCTACGGCACCGAGGGCGATCGTCCACACGATGAGCACGGTTAAAAGAGGACGCGTTTGGATCACCCGCGCGAACCCGTCTTTGAGGTCGCGCAGGTGACCGCGGCTCACCGCCAGCGCGCCCTGCAGCTTGTTTGCCGGGATGCCTAGCAGGAGCAGCGCGGAGACGAAAAACGATGCGCCGTTGAGCCAGTACGCGAGGTGTGGGCCGGAGGCAGCAACGAGCGCGCCGCCGACGATGGGCGCCACCATCCAGCTGAAGTTTTCGCTCGTCTGGATGAGCGAGTTCGCGCGCGCAAGCTCTTGCTCCTCAACGAGGTTCGGCAAGCCGGCGTAGACCGCCGGCCGGAAGAATCCCGTTGCCAGTCCTGCGATCGCGGCGAGGGCGACGATCTGTCCGGCTGTGTTCGCAAACGGCAGCGTGCAGAAGACCGCGGCACGGACGAGATCGGAGACGATCATCAAGCCGCGCCGTGAAATCCGGTCGAGAAGCGGGCCGAGGAAGAGCCCGATGGCGACCATGGGCAGGAACTCGACGATCATCAATGCGCTCACCCACGAGCCCGAATTGGTGCGGTCCTTGATGTCGACGACGAGTGCGACGGTCGCGAGCAGCGTCCCGAAACTCGAACCGAGTGTCGCCAGGAACAGCAGGCGAAAGCCGGGCGCAGTTCGGAGGACGCTCAGCTGGCGCAGGAAGCTGGTCACCCCCGCGAAGTCTGTCAGGAAGCCGCTGTGGCCGTCCTCACCCGAGCGAGTGCGTCGGCCAGGAACGCATGCTCCTCCGGCGTTCCGACTGTGACGCGAATCGCCTGCGGGGCCCCGAACCCGGCGAGCGGACGCACGATCACACCTTCGCGCAGCAACGCCTCGAACCAGGGCTGCGCGTCCTCGCCCAGGTCGACGAACACGAAGTTTCCGACGGCCGCGCCGGTCACCTTGTAACCCGCTTCCACGAAGATCCGCTCGAGCTCCGCACGGCCTTTGGCATTCGCCTGCATCCTGCGCTCGAGCTCGCCGGGCGAATCCAGGCTGGCGAGCGCAGCTTCCTGCGCCGGAGTCGTCAGATCGAACGCTCGCCGCGTCTTTCCGAGCGCAGTGACGAGCTCGGCCGGGCCGACGCCGTAGCCGATCCGGGCTCCGGCGAGACCGTAGATCTTCGAGAACGTTCGCAACACGATCACCTGCCGGCCGGCCCTGAAGTACTCGTCGATGCCATCCGCATAGTCGGGGTCGTCGACGTACTCGAAGTACGCCTGATCGAGCACGGTCAGCACGTGGTCCGGAACTCGCTCGAAGTATGCGTCGAGCTCGTCGCGCGAGTTCATCGTTCCCGTCGGGTTGTTGGGATGGCAGACGTACACGAGCTTGGTCCGCTCCGTGATCGCGTTCAGCAGGGCCTCCAGGTCGTAGCGGTCATTGCGGAGCGCCACCTGAACGGGATCCGCGCCCAGCTTGCGCGCGTAGATTGCATAGCTTGGGAACGACGGCCAGCCGAACACGATCTGGTCGCCAGCTTCCAGGACGGCTTGTGAGATGCCGTCGATCAGACCGTCGGCTCCTGAGCCCATCGCGACCTCTTCGAAGCGAACGCCGTGACGCTCGGCGAGCACTGTGCGCAGACGGTACGCGCCCCCGTCCGGGTAGCGGTTCAAGTCACCGGCGGAGCGCTCCAATGCCTCGAGCGCCTGCGGGAACGGCCCGAACGGTCCTTCGTTCGAGGCGAGTTTGACCACGCGCTCGAGCCCGAGCTCGCGCTGAACCTCTTCGACCGGCTTGCCCGGCTCGTAGGGGACGATCCCTGCGAGCTCGGGCCGTAAGAAGCCGACGGGTATGTCCCCCACTACGAGCTTGGCGTCGTTTGGTCCGACTTCTTGCGCCAGAACCAGAGCGCGCCGCCCGCCGCCGCGAACATCGAGGCGATCGCTCCCTTGTTCAACCCGGCGTGCTCACCGGTTCCCGGCACTGCCGCGCGGGCCTTACGCTTCCCGAACTTCTTCGCGACTTTCCAGACGCCCCAGCCAAACACGGCGTTCCGTCGATTGATGATTCCCATCTGGGTCTCCTTTCGCCGAGCGAGCCTACCAAGCACCTTTCCCAATCGGGACCGGGCTCACGCACGACGAAAGGATGGGCTATTTGTGCTTGCCCCGGCCGCGCCGGGGATGCTCCACGATCGGGCCCGGCAACTGGAGACGTCTCGGCTCGGGCTTCGCTTTCTTGGGCGTAGAGGCGCCACGGGCGGGGTGGACTCGTTTCGGCTGGTGAGCGACGTTGCCGTGTGCGGCGTTGCCACGCCCGTGCGTCTTGAGCTTGTCGGACTTCTTCAGCTTTGCGTGCGCGGCCTTGGCCGAGGCTCCATGCGTTCCAGGAGTGACGGCAGGCGCGCGTGAGGGGCCGAGAGCGGCATTCGCGGCGGCCGGTCTTGTCGGCGCAGTTGCGGCCGGCTTCTGCGCATGCCACGGCGCGTGGTGCACGCCCTCGTAACCCGCGCCGCCGATCGCCAGGCCGGCGGTGACTGCGGCGGCGGCCTTGAACGCGAGGCCCGTCCCCACCGCGGCGCTCCCGCCGCCGCCGAAGAACGACGTCAACGAGCCTGGCAGCGGCACGAGCGCCAGCGTCTTCAAGGCGCCGCGCTGCGCGCGCTGACGTCGGGCAAAGCCGGCGCATTCCGCACACTCACGGAGGTGGGCGCGTAACTGTCCACGCTCCTGCCGCGGCAGCCGGCCGTCGAGCTGGCGCGAGATCGCGAACTCCGCCTCACCGCAGGTGAAGGACCCGTCGAGTTGTTCGCGCAAAGCGCGCCGCGCGCGGAAGATGAGCGTCTCGACCGCGCTGGTCGAGACCTCGAGGATGTCGGCGATCTCGGCGTACGAGCGGCCCTCGAGCTCGCGCATGACCAAGGCCGCCCGCTGGTTGAAGGCGAGGTGACCGAGTGCCCGCCGGATGTCCTCGCCGGTCGGCGTCTCGTCGTCGACGACCGTGTCTGCGATGTCGTCCTCGAACGAGACCTCGGCCGGACGCCTCGCCGTCTGACGGAACCGTTGCCGGCAGACGTTGTGCGCGATCGAGATCAACCAGTTCTGCGGCTTCTCCGGCCGACTGCCCTTTTCCACATATGAGCGGTAGGCGTTGAGGAAGGTCGTCTGGGTGACGTCCTCGGCATCGGTCGGGTTGCGCATGACGGCGAGCGCGTACCGGTACACGTCGCCGACGTGTCGTTGATAGAGCCGCTCGAAGGCTCGGTCAGAGCGAGGCCTCGGCGCCAGCAAGGGCGTCATGACCTAGTAGATACCCGATGGGGCAAAATCTTGCGCCCCCCGGTTGGGAGAAACGGCTTAAGGCAGGGGCGGCGGGGGCGGCGGGGGCGGCAGAACCGGGACTGTCGGGACATCGACCGGGGCCGTGGGCAGGCTCGGGATCTGCACGGGCAGCGCCACTGTTGGCGCCTCCACGACCTGCTGAACCGGGCTGGTCAGGCCGGAGATCGCCCCAATGACCTGGGAGATTGGCCCAGACTGGGTGCTCGAGGCCTGGGTGTTCGAGGTAGGCGAAGCAGACTGGCCGGCCGATACCTGCTGTGTCCCCACGTCGCCTGTGCGCCCGGTCGCCGTGCTCGCGGGCAAACCTTTGCCCGCTGTGCCGTGTCCACCCCCAACGCCGAGCTTCCGCACAGCACGCGTGCTCGACTGTGCGACCGTGGACCCGGTGTTCGGGTCCGCCGCAGCTGCAGCGGGGCGACTGTGATCTCCACGTACGCCCGTCCCGAGAGCGGCGGCGACGATCACGACGACGGCAGCCTTCACCAGGAAGCCGGTGCCGACAGCTGCCCCGCCTCCGACGATGACGCCTCCGCCCTCGAAGAACTGGGTCAGCGAGGTCGGCAACGGCACGGCCGCAAGGGAGCGGAGTGCCGACGCCTTGATGCGCAGGGACTTCCGCGCGCGGAAGATCAGGGTCTCGACGGCCGACACGGAGACTCCGATCGTGTCGGCGATCTCTGCGTAGGACCGTCCCTCGAGCTCCCTCATGACGAGTGCAGCCCGCTGGTTGAGCGGCAAGCGCCCGAGTGCCCGCAGAACGCCGGTGAGATCCGATCGGTCAGCCTCGGGAACAGCGAGTTGCTCGACGTAGTCCTCGAGCGGCACTTCCTTCACACGGCGGCCGGCGCGTGCGTATTTCGTTCGCGCGAGGTTGTGCGCGATCTTGATCAGCCAGTTCTGCGGCTTCTCGACCTTGATCCCACGCTGATAGGCGCGGTAGGCGTTGAGGAACGTCGTCTGCGTGAGGTCTTCGGCGTCGGCCGGATTCCGGAGCAACGCGAGTGCGTAGTGATAGACGTCCTTGACGTAGCGCCGATACAGGATCTCAAAGGCCTGATCTCGGGCTAGGACCGGGAGCTCAGGAACAGCCGATGCCATTACCTCTAAAAACGAGCATGCCCGGGTTGGGGATACGCGGAACCTGTCACTTTAAAGTAGTAAAAACTACGCCGTAGCTTTGGCGCGCTTGCGGTTCGGCACGTGAATCGCCCGTCCGAGGGCGACGAGCCCGGCTTCCTTGATCGCCTCGGAGAGCGTCGGGTGCGCTGCCATCCCGTCCGCCACCGTCTCGACAGTCGCCTCGGCGTCGATCGCCACCACGCCGGCTTCGATCAAGTCGGTCACGTGCGGCCCAACCATGACCAGGCCGAGCAGCTCGCCGTACCGCGTCTCGTGGATCGACTTGACCCAGCCGGTGGTCTCGTTTTGCATCACTGCCCGCGCGTTCGCGACCCACGGGAACATCCCCGTGGCCACGTCGTCGCCGTACTGCTCGCGCGCCTCCGCTTCGGTCAGGCCGACACCGGCGATCTCCGGATCCGTGTAGATCGGCCGCGGCACAGCTCGGTTGTCCACGACGGCCTCGTGCCCGCAGACGTTCTCTGCGGCGACCTCACCTTCGCGAAACGCGGTGTGCGCGAGCTGCCAGTAGCCTGCGCAGTCACCGACGGCGTAGATGTGCTCGACTGTCGTGCGACGGTGTTCGTCTGCGGCGATGCCCTTCCGTTTGTCGAACTCGACGCCGATCGTTTCGAGACCCAGTCCTTCGACGCTCGGACCGCGGCCGACGGAGACGAGCATGAGATCTGCTTCGACCGTCTCACCGTCGCCGAAGTACACGGTCAACGCTCCTCCCTTGTCCTCCACCTTCGTGCACTGCTTCTCGAGGTGAAGCGTGATGCCGCGCTTGCCGAACTGCTTCGCAAGCTCCTTCGACGCGTCCGCATCTTCCTGCGGAATGAGCGCCGGCAGCATCTCGATGATCGTCACCTCACTGCCGAAGCGCTGGAAGATCGATGCGAACTCGCAACCGATGATGCCGCCGCCGAGCACGACGAGGCGCTTCGGAACTTCCGTCTGCGCGAGCAGGCCCTCGGAGTCGACACACCGCTCCGAATCGAGGCCCTCGATCGGCGGAAGAAGGGGGAACGAGCCCGTCGCGACGATCGCGTGCTTGAAGGTGACGTCCTCCCCACCCTCGACGGCGATCGTGTGCGCGTCTGTGAACGTGCCGGTTCCCTTGACCCACTCGACACCGTTCGCCTTGAAGAGCGTCGCGACGCCCTGCGTCATCTGCTTGACGACGCCGTCCTTCCACTCGTTCGCTTTCCCGAATTCGAGCTGGAAGCCGCCGAGCTTCACGCCCAGCTTGTCGAAGGTGTACTCGGCCTCTTTCAGCGCGAAGGCTGTCTGCACCCAGGCCTTCGTCGGGATGCACCCGATGCGGAGGCACGTGCCGCCGAGCTCAGGCTCGCGCTCGATGCAGGCGACCTTCGCTCCGAGCTGCGCAGCACGGATCGCAGCCGTGTAACCACCCGGCCCCCCTCCGAGAACGGCGACGTCGACTTCCATCAAGCTCGATCGTACAGGGCAACGACTTCCCGAAAGAGGCTCGACTCCTCGAGGAAGTCGACATTGTCGGAGACGGAATCCACCGCGCCGGCCTGGTGATCGATTGCGCGAAGGCTCGGGTCCGCAATCGCGTTGCGCAGCACGTCTACGAAGCGATCGGCGAAGAGCACTCTGAAGGGACGTCCCCAGAACGGGCGGGCGCTCGGATCGACGCGCTCCGTCACCTCGAGTTCATTGTGCCGACGTGCAACGGCCTCGTAGGCGTCCACGAGCGCGGCCTCGCGCGCGTGCCAGTCGTCAGCGGCGAGCGCACGAGCAAGCGCCGCGGATTCGGGGCGGTGCAGCTCGGCGTAGGCCGTCCCAAGCCACTTCCAATAGGGCGGATAGCGCTGCTCCTGTAGAAGCGCCAGTCGCATGAGATCGCGGACGAGCCACGCCGCGATCACCCGAGAGCCGAGCTCATCGCCAATCGATCCGGTTCGTCCTAGGAAATGCTCGAGCTGTGCGATACGTCGCCAGTGTCCCGCCATCACGAGTAGCCAGACGTCGTGCGGGTACCAAGCCAAGAGCTCGCGTACGCGGGTGAGGTCGCCGATCGGGTCGATGAACACCTCGCCCGCAGTCGACTCGAGGAGACGCTGGTTGGGCGTCGCAAGCCAGTCGGTCATCGTGAACCCTTCCAGCGGATCCACGCCGAGTTCCGCGCGGAGGTAATCGGCCAAGACGATTGTCTCGACGCCGTGATTGATCGGGCCGGTCTCGAGCTCGGCGAGCACAACAGTTCCTTCTTCGTCCGTGGGCCCGAAGTTCGTCGGAAATCCAGCGACACTACGCGGAAGCATGTTCGCCATCGTTCGCGCGATCTCGTCGGCGTCGCGGAGATCACGCATGAATAGCTGTACTCGCGGTCCCCACTGATGGTCTCTGGACCGCTCGTCGTCGAAGCCCAGGACTTCAGAGCCATGCCCGATCAAGGCCGCGGCATGTTCGACCTCGGGAAACTCCCGCTCGAGAATCGGCCGCACCGCCTCGAAGTAGAAACGGCGGGACAGCTCGAGACCCTGCACGCTACAAGTCGGCCTTCATCGTGACCGTTCCGTCTTTCTCCTCCACGGCAGCGAAGCCGTAGTGCTCGTAGAGCTTCGTCATGCCCTGCTCGGCGCTGAGGCTGATCGCCTTGTGGCCCTGCTGGCGGGCGCGGTCGAGGAGCGCCGTCATCAACTGGCCCCCTAGACCCCCGCCGCGGCGGCTCGGGACAACGGCGATCGTCAGCTCCGGGGTTTCCTCGTCGACGAAGCCGAAGCCCGGCGCGCTCGCAGGGAAGAGCCGGTACCAGGCCGCACCGATCGGGCCGGCCTCCCAGGCGACTAGCCCGGCGTCGCCCGGCCGGCCCCAGTTGTTGACATACCTCGCGACCGGAAGGTCGGGATCCGCGTTCAGCCGCCAGTGGTAGGCGTGCTTCAACATGTCACGGAGGAAACGGACGTCTTGTGGCCCGGCCTGGCGGATCACGACGTTGAGTTTAAGCCGCAGTCACTCGAACGAGTGATTCTTCGCAAAGCATGCAAGAAGGTCCTACCTGCGGCATCTTCAATGTTATGAAACGTGACGATGATCGGCGGACCGAGTTTGGGGCCGGCCTGCGGGCCCGCCTGCTCAAGCGCCGTGCGTTGCGACTAGGTCCAGGCCGCGTACGCCTTCCTGCGCCGCTTGTCCAACGTCCCTCCGCCCTCTAACCAGCGACCATTATCCAAGCTTGCGCGCAGCCCCGCGGCAGCGCCACTTCGGCCTGCCTGCATTTGGAACGATGGCCGCGCGAGCTCAGCCTCGGGAAAGCTCTTCGGCAAACTGGAGGCGGTTGCCTTCAGGATCGAATACGTCGAGGAGACGCATCTCGCCGTGTAGCTCGAAGACGACGCCGACCTCGACCCCTTCATTGCGCAATTCTTCGGCCACGGCCTTGACGTCCTGCACGTCGACGTGGGCGACGCCCGAGTCTTCTTGCGGCTCGCCCTCGGCAAGCCCGATCTCCATTCCCTCGCGCTCGAGCTTCACCCAGGTCCCGTCCGAGTCGACGTAGGTCTCCGTGAAACCCAGCTTGCCCTTGTAGAACGCGCGGCCCGCGTCCAGATCCCTGACCTGGTACCAGACCGGAGCCACTACAACGCGAGCCCGGGCTCTTCCAGGAACGCCTTCAGATCGCGCAGGAACTCGGCGCCCGTAGCGCCGTCGACCGCGCGGTGGTCACACGTGAGCGTGATCTCCATGCGCGGACGGACGGCTGGCTGGCCGTCCACCGCAACGACCTTGTCCTCGATCGAGCCGACCGCGAGGATCGCGGCTTGCGGCGGGTTGAGGACCGCGATGAACCGCTCGATCCCGTACATGCCGAGATTGGAGATCGTAAAGGTGCCACCGTCGAGATCGGACTGCTGCAGCTTTCCCGCACGCGCGCGTTCGACGATCGCAGCGCGCGCAGCGGCGATCTCGGCGACGGACTTCCGCTCGCAGCTCTGGATGACCGGGACGACGAGCCCGTTCGGGACCGCGACGGCGATGCCGATGTTCGCGGTCGGGTACAGCTCGACGGCGTCGCCTTTGTAGAGCGCGTTCACTGCACGGTGTCGCATCAGCGCGGCCGCGGAGACCTTGGTCACGAGATCGGAGATTGTCGGCTTGATGCCGTCGGCGTGCAGTTCCACGAGGCGGGCGCGCAACTCGAGCGCGCGCCCCATGTCCACGGTGACGCCGAGTTGGAAGACCGGCGCCTGCCAGGCCTCGGTGAGCCGGCGCGCGATCGTCTTGCGCATCGACGAGAGCTGCTGCACCTCCACGCCTTCCAGGGGACGGGCCGGCGTGCTCACCGGCGTCGATGCCCCGGACGCGGCGGTGCGCTCGACGTCCTCCGCGACGACGCGGCCGTCCGGACCGGTTCCGGCGACGGCGCTGAGATCGATCCCGCGCTCACGCGCGATTCGGCGGGCCAGCGGCGAGGCCTTGATACGCCCGCCGTTGTCGCCGGACGGTTGCCGGACCTCGGTCACCTGCTCGCCCATGTCTCCCGCCGAGGCGCGACGCCCACGGTCTCGCTCCTGTTGACGCGCGCGCGCGGGAGAGCCTTCCTCCTGGGCGTCGTCGTCCACCTCCCGGGCGGACGAACCGTTCCCGTCGGTCTGCTGCGGCTCAACTTGGACTTCTTCGCCCTGCTCGCCGATCACCGCGATTGTCTTGCCGACCTCGACCTCGCCTTCCGAGATCGCGATCTTGAGCAGGACGCCGGAGGCCTCCGCCTCCACTTCCTGCGTCACCTTGTCCGTATCGAGCTCGTAGAGCGGCTCGCCCTTCTCGACCTTGTCGCCCTCCGACTTGAGCCACTTGACGATCGTGCCCGACTCCATGCCCTGGCCGAGGCGTGGCAGCTTGACCTCAGTTGCCATCGCTGCGCCCCACGGTTCGGCGAATCGCTTCGAGCACATCGGCGGCATGGGGGACGACGAACTCCTCCATCACCGGCGCAAAGGGCAGCGGCGTGAACTTCGCGCCGACACGCTCGATCGGCGCGTCGAGCCAGTCGAACGCGCCGTACTGGATCACGGCGGCGACCTCCGCGCCGAAACCGCCACGCACGACCGCCTCGTGCGCGACGACGCAGCGGTTTGTCTTCTTCACGGAGGAGATCAATGCGTCCTCGTCGAGCGGGAGCAGTGTCCGCGGATCGACGACCTCGACCGAAACCCCTTCCTTTTCCGCCTCCTTTGCCGCCGCGAGGGCCTCGTGGACGAGCCGGCCGGTTGCGATCACCGTCACGTCCTCGCCCTGGCGATGCGTGCGTGCGTGCCCGAGCGGGATCGGCTCGAGCTCGTCGGGCACGTTCTCCTTGATCCCGTACAGCGTGCGGTGCTCGAAGAAGACGACCGGGTTGTCGTCGTAGATGGACGACCAGAGCAGCCCGCGCACGTCGGTTGGCGTCGAAGGGAAGACGACCTTGAGCCCCGGGATGTGCACGAACCACGCTTCCAGCTGCTGCGCGTGCTGCGCGCCAGGCGACCAGCCTGCGCCACCCTGCGTGCGAAACGTCACCGGCACCGTCAGCTGGCCACCGGACATGTAGCGGTGCTTCGCGGCCTGGTTGACGATCTGCTCGGTCGCGAGCGTGAGGAAGTCCTCGTACATGATCTCCGCCACCGGGCGCATCCCCTGCATCGCGGCGCCGATCGCAGCTCCCGCGAGCGCCATCTCGGAGATCGGCGTGTTGCGAACGCGCTCGGGCCCGAACTCGTCGACCAGGCCCTGCGTGACCCCCATCGAGCCGCCCATCTCGGCGATGTCCTCGCCCATGATGAAGACGTCCTCGTCGTCACGCATCGCCCGCGACAGCGCATCCCTAACTGCCTCTCGGTAACTCAACTCAGGCACTTGTGAGTCTCCCGAGCGAAGCGAAGGGACTAACGCTCCCCGCGAAAAATGCGCAGCATTTTTTGCGGATATCAGGCATAGATGTTCTTCAAAGCGTCCTCAGGCTTCGGATCCGTGCCGTTCTTCGCGAACTCGACCGCCGCGTCGACGATCTCTTGCACCTCGCGGTCGATCTCTTCGACCTCGTCGCCCGAGAGCTCGAGCTTCGTGCGCAGGTGCTCGATCGGATCCTGTGTCTTGCGCGTCTCTTCGAGCTCTTTCTTCGAACGGTAGACCTGCGGATCGCCGATGTAATGCCCCACGAGACGGTACGTGTTGACCGCGAGGAAGACCGGGCCCTTGCCGCTGCGGGCGTGGTCGAGCGCGCGGCGCGTCGCCTTGTACACCGCCTCGACATCCTGACCGTCGATCTTGACCGCCTTCATTCCGTAGGCGACCGCGCGCTGGGAGATGTCCTCGATCGGCATGTGCTGCCAGCTCGGCGTCGACTCGGCCCAGTGGTTGTTCTCGCAGACGAAGAGCGCGGGAACCTTCCAGAGCTGGGCCATGTTGAGGGACTCGTGGAAGGTGCCGATGTTGGTGGCGCCGTCGCCGAAGAAGGCGACTGCAACCCGCGGCTCGGCGCGCAGCTTGAAGGTCAGCGCCGCACCGGTGATCGCCGGCAGACCACCCCCGACGACCGCGTTGGCGCCCATGTTGCCGCGCTCGATGTCGTACAAGTGCATCGAGCCGCCGTAGCCGTGCGAACAGCCTTCGAGCTTCCCGTACAGCTCCGCCATCAGCTCGTTCGGCGTCGTTCCCTTCGCGAGCGTGTGACCGTGGGCGCGGTGTGTCGACGCGATGATGTCGCTCTCCTCCAACGCGCGGCAGACGCCGACCGCGACGGCCTCCTGGCCGATCGCCACGTGCAGGAAACCGGGGAGCTCCCCGGCCCTGAAACGCTCCTCGACCTTCTCCTCGAACCGCCGGATCAGCAGCATCTCGCGGAAGAACTCCCGCAAATCCGACTTCGAGAGCGTCCCTTTCTGCTCCACCTTCGCCATGAGCGTCAGTTTATGCTCAGGCTCTTGCGACTAGTCGAACAGTTCAGCGAGCTCGAGCGCGGCCTGGTGGATGAATGGGCCGAGCTGCGATTCCAGCTCACAGTGGCCGACGAGTCGCAGGCCGAGCGGGCCGCAGCGCTGCTCGCGCCGGCGAACCCCGGGCGGCTGGCGAAGGTGATCCGCTTCGCGGTCGACCGGGGGCCGGGCATCAGCCCCGAGGCGCTCCGCCGCCTGCTCAAGCGCCTCGACGACGTGGGCATCGCGGGAACATTGCAGCTGCAGGGCATTCAGAAAGCCCCTCCGGAGGAGTTGCGCAGAAAACAGGCGCTGCGCGCCCAGTGGGATTTGCGTCTCGCCGCGGTGCCGTCGGATTGGAGCGACATCTACGCCCAGGTGCGACTCGACTCGACCGATTACCTCGAGCGTGCGGCGCTGCTGCTCGCTCCCATCAATCCCGCGCAGCACGGCGGTCCGGCGGCCTTGCGCTTCCGCAGTGCCCACCACTTCGGCTACGGCGTTTCTCCCGAGATGGCCGCACGCTGCTTCGAGCGCTGCGACGACGAGGGGATCACCGGCGATGTGGAGATCCTCTACGTGCTCTCGGATACGAATCCCGTCGCCACTCAGGGCCCCGTCTGGCTGTTAGGCGGGCGCACGGTATGAACGACGTCATGAGCGGAGGCGATCCTGTCTCGTGGTTCATCATCGAGTCGGGCTGGAAGGTCGTCGACGCGGAGGGCCAGGAGGTCGGCTCGGTCGACGAGGTAGCGGGCGATTCGAGCAACGACATCTTCAACGGCCTTTCCATCTCGACGAGTCTGCTGGGAAAGCCTCGCTACGTCCCCTCTGAGCAGGTGGGAACGATCACGGAGGGACGCGTCCATCTGAAGCTCACCAAGGATGAGATCGAGCACCTCGGCGAATTCGACGAGCCGGCAACGAGCGCGGAGATCCTGCCGGAGGGGGCGGGCGCGGTGCGGCGGGCCGAGGCCGCGGTCGAGGCGCCGATTCATTCGCACCGGGAACGTCTCAACTTCCTGACGCGAGTCCGCCACGCCTTGCGGCGCACGTTTCGCCGCTAGGCCAGTACGCCACTCAGTTCCCGCGCCAGCGACTTCGCGTCCCGCTCCGACGGGGCTACGACGAGGACGGTGTCGTCCCCTGCGAGCGTGCCGACGATGCGTTCGTGCTCGAGCTGGTCGAGTGCCCGCGCGATCGCGGGCGCGGAGCCAAGCTCTGACTGCAGCACGACGACGTTCCCCGCCGGCGTCACCTTGCGTCCGAACTGACCGAGGATCGAGTTGAGGACCTCGATCGGATCGACACGTCGGGCGGCGTGAGGCAGCACGTACCGCGGCCGGCCGAAAGGGTCGTGCGTCTTCTCGAGACCGAGCTGGCGAATGTCGCGCGAGACCGTCGCCTGCGTGACGACACAGCCGGCCTCGGCGAGCGCGTCGAGCAGCTCGAATTGGGTGCCGATCCTCTTTCGGGAGACAAGACTCTCGATCAGGCGCTGCCGCTCGGATTTCCCCAGCTGCATAAGGCCAGCATACGTATGCAGGTTTGGCAGAGCCAGGGCTTGGTAGAACTCGAAGTCATGCTTCGGAAGCTCCTCTGGTCCGCGCTCTACGGCGCCTTCGCCGCTCTCGCCACGATCGTCTCGCGCCGCGCCGCCTCACGGATCTGGCGTACGCTCACGGGCGAGGAACCGCCCACCAAGAAATGACAGCCGATCAAACAGTCGAGCGTGCAGCGAACAAGCTCCAGCAGCTCGCGAATCAACTGGCGGGCGAAGGCGGCTTGAAGGCGAAGCTCGCCCAGCCACTCGCCGAGGACGCCGACCTGATTCGCAAGATGAAGCCGAGCCTGATCAAGGCGCGCGCAAGAGGCAAGGCTCCGACGAACCTGAAGCCGGGGCAGGGCGCGGTTGCACCGTCCAGCCCACAGCTCGGCGCCCGCCCGAAGACGAGGAAGAAAAGTGCTGGGCCGACCCCCTGGATCGTGGTCGGCGCCGCACTCGCGGCCGGCATCGTGCTGGCGAAATGGATCGACTGGAGGGGCCATGCACGCCCAGGGGACTGACGGCCGCCAGGCTCACGGTCTCGGCGCCGCGGTCAAGGAAGTCGCAGAGCGTGCGAGCTCGATCGTGCGCTTGGAGCTCGAGCTCGCCGCCATCGAGCTCAAGCGCAAGATCATCTCGCTCGGACTGGGGATCGCGTTCGCGTTCGTTGCCGCGATCATGCTCCTCTTCGTCATCGGCTTTGCGTTCGCGACCATCGCTGCCGCACTGGCGACGGCCGTGTCGACGTGGCTCGCGCTGCTGATCACGACTGGAATCCTCTTCGCGTTTGCACTCGCGCTGGGCGTGCTTGGGATTTGGAAGATCACGAAGGGGTCGCCTCCGGTTCCCGAGCAGGCGATCCGCGAGGCGAAGCTGACGACTGAGGCGTTGAAGCGCGATGGCCGGTAGCAACAACCGGACACTCGAGCAGGTTCGCCGCGACATCGAGTCGGAGCGGGAACAGCTTGCCGGCGCCGCCGAGACGCTTCGCGAAGAGATCGGCGAGGCGACGAACATCGGAGCCAAGCTGCGCTCGAACCTCCCAGTGGTAGCGGTCGGCGCGCTCGGCGCGGGCTTCTTGCTGGCGGGAGGCGTCGGCGCAACCGCTCGGCTCATCTTCCGGCGCGGGCGGGAGGGTTAGTGCCCTCCCAGCAATGCAAGCCGGCTTCTGGCCCGCGATCACGCGGCGCCAGAGCCCACCCTCGCTCTTGCCAAGGCTGTCCAGTCTTGGCTGCGAGCGAGTGCGGCCCCTGGCTAGGTGCTCGCGACCGAGAAACTCGGCGGCATCACTGGAAGGGGCACTGACGAACGCAAAGCTCGGCCGCTTCCGCTTTGCCCACCGCGACTGATCGAGAGGCGACCGCCGGGCACGCCCCGAGCTCGCCCGAGAAGCTGAGGCCGGCCGAATGGCTGGCCGCGTTCAAGCGCAGCTTCGCCGGGTTCATGAAGGACGACTGCATGGGCCTGGCCCAGCAGATCGCGTACAGCTCGCTGCTCGCCTTCTTTCCTGCGATGGCCTTTCTGGTCGGGGCGCTCGGGCTCTTCCACCTCTTCGACGACGTGAAGCAACTGCTCGACCCGATTGCGCCGAACGGCGTGATCAGGTTCATCACAAGTCTGCAGCAGGACTCTCAGGGCGGGACTTCGGTGGCGGCGTTCCTGATCGGTTTCTTCGGCGCGGTCTGGGCCGCGAGCGGAGCCATGACCTCGGTGATCAAGGCCGTGAACAAGGCATATGAACGGCGGGAGACGCGCCCGTTCTGGAAGGTGCGCGGGATTGCAACCCTCCTTGTCCTCTCGAGTGGGATCACAACCGCAGGCATCTTCCTCCTCATCGTCGTCGGCGGCGCACTCGGCGACGCGATCTCGAAGAGGACGAGCCTGGGCGGTGCCTTCCAGTGGGTCTGGGGAGCCGCGCGGTGGCCGGTCGCGTTCTGCGCCATCCTCCTCTTCTTCGGGCTCGTCTACTACCTCGCACCGAACAAGGAGCAGAGAAGCTGGAAGTGGATCACGCCCGGTTCTCTTGTCGGCGGCCTGCTCTGGCTCCTTCTGTCGGGCCTCTTCGCGCTCTACGTCACCTTCGCCGGGAACTACTCCAAGACGTACGGGACGATCGCGAGCGGTGTCATCCTCCTGCTGTGGCTCAACTACTCGGCGTTCGCGCTCCTCTTCGG
>WNEY01000788.1_pt1 | contig 20934 bp, 20 predicted proteins | sample 5400531 | NCBI WGS metagenome assembly WNEY01 (sample SAMN13153338, study PRJNA577476) | soil metagenome | isolation source: 200 cm saprolite under Douglas fir tree site 1 | place: USA:California | collected 2015-04-18
ATCCCCGTCCTGAATACTTGCGACACCGTCGTAGATGTGGATGACCGGCACACGGCCCGGCCATGGACCAGGGAACGCCCCTATGCCCCCCACCATCCGCCTGCAGAGCGACAGCAACGCCCATGATCGGCCCTGGCGGGTCGCGGTCGAGCAGGGCTTTTTCGCCGACGAGGGCCTCGAGGTCGAATACCATGAGGACAACCCCAAGGGCGCGGCCGGACGCGTGAAGGATTTCGCGGACCGCTGGAAGGAGAGCCAGCTCAGGGACGGCGCGCTCGAGGTCTATCCGGTGTGCGAATGGGGCGCGATCGAGCGCGTGCAGCAGTTGGGACGAGGGAAAATCATCGGGCTCGACACCACGGTGCGCACCGGCGCCATCATGGTGCGCAAAGACTCGACCGTGCAGACGCTCGCCGATCTGCGCAACCTGCCGATCGCCGTCACCTGGCACGCCGGCACCTTCTATGCAGCGATCGAGGCGATGGAAGCAGCCGGCGTGCCGTTCGGCGAGATCAAGCTCGTTCACGCCAGCGAGCGGCTCGACGCGCTGCTCAGCGGCGAGACCAAGGCGGCCGCGTTGATGGAGCCGCTGGTCTCGCGCGCCGCCGCGGCGGGCTGCCGCAAGATCGCCGATCTGCGCTGGCGCGGCGGGATCGTTGCCGGCGCCGATGTCGACGACGAGACCGCCGCGAAGCTTCGCCGCGCGCTCAACCGCGCGGTCGCATGGCTCGCCGAGAACGAGGACCGATCACGCGCGGAGTTGCTGCGCGACCTGGCGCCCGAGCAGCGCAAGGACGGGCTTCTGCCGGAGCTCCGCGGCGTGACCTGCTACGCGCCGGCCGAGTTCAAGGAGAAGGTCGACTGGATGCTCGACCGCGGCTTCCTGCGCGATGCGCCCGCCTACGACGACATCGTGCGCAGCAAGTAGGGCAGCACCTACTCCGCCGGCGCGGGCGGCGCTTCCGGCGCGAGCGGCGGCGCCTTGTTGGTGGGTACTTTAGCAGCGGGACCGCGTAGCGGGCGCTCTTCCAACAGCACGATCGCGAGCAAGGCCAGGACCAGGAACACACCCGCGGCCACGAATACCCAGCGGAAAATCCACGCCACGTCGAGCCCGGCGGCGCCCGCGCTTTCCACCATGAGCTCGACACCGGCGCCGCGCTCCGGCGCCGCACCGAGCCCGGCGAGCAGGATCGCGCCCATCACGGCGACCGCGAGCGTGCTGGCGAGCGCCCGGAAGAAATTCATGGCGCCGGTGGCGGTGCCGACCTGGTGCATCGGCACCGCGTTCTGGATCGAGACCGTGGCCACCGGATAGACCGTGCCGACGCCAAAGCCGATCAACGTCACCGCGATCACGACGCCCGCCAGCGGCATCGCCGGCCAGCGCACCATCGCGGCGGTCGCCGCGATCGCGATGATCCCGCCCGCGATCGCCGACACCTTGTAGCGGGTGAGATGCATCATCGAGCGGCCGGACAGCATCGAGCCGGGCACCGTCATCACCACGATCGGGATGAGCGCGAGGCCCGCTTCCACCGCCGAAAGCTCGTGCACCACCTGGAAATAGAGCGGCAGGTAGACGGTGAGGCCGAGCACGGCGCCGAGCGCACACGAGGTCGCCGCGGTGCCCATGCGCATCACCGGATTGGCCAGCACGTTGAGCGGCAGGAACGGTTCCGGCGCCTGCCGCAGCCACCAGACCAGCGCGGCGCTGAGTGCGACCGAGGCGGCGAGCAACACGAGGATCGTGGGCGACAGCCAGGGAACGCGGGTGCCGCCCGAGGTGAGGGCGATCAGAAACAGGGTCGCGGCCGCGATCATGAGCGCGGCGCCGACGATGTCGAGCTGGTGCGGCCGGTCGTGGCGCGGAAGCAGCTTCATCGAGCGGTGGGTGAGCAGCGCGGCAACGAGGCCGAGCGGAACGTTGAGCCAAAAGATCACCGACCAGTGCAGGTGGTCGGCGATCAGACCGCCGAGCGCGGGGCCGCCGACGCCGGCCACGATCCAGGAGGTTCCCATATAGGCCTGATAGCGTCCGCGCTCGCGCGGCGTGACCATGTCGGCGATGGTGGTCTGCACCAGCGGCACGATGCCGCCGCCGCCGATGCCCTGCAGCGTGCGGCCGGCGATCAGCATCGCCATGTTGGGCGCCGCGGCCGAGGCGGCGGAGCCGGCGATGAACAAGCCGATGGCGGCGAGCATCATGGCGCGCCGGCCGTGGATGTCGGACAGCTTGCCGTAGAGCGGCGACACTACGGTCGACGACAGCAGATAGGCGATGATGACCCAGGACAGGTTCTCGAAGTCGCCGAAGTCACGCCCGATGGTCGGCAGGGCGGTGGCGACGATGGTCTGGTTGAGCGCCGAGAGGAACATGGCCAGCATCAGGCCATAGAAGATGTTGCGCACGTCCGCCTTGCCGAGCGGCGCGGTCGAATGCGCCTTGGCGCGATTTGAGTAGGACGTCATCGACTGTTCAACGGGCAGCGGTCGAGTCTATGCCCCGGCGCTTGGGTATTGCGCGCCTGCTCGCGGATGACAATGCGCCCGCGGGCAAGGCAGCTATGCTGATCAGTAGTCAGTAGCCAGCAATCAGAGCATCGATTTCGTTTCTGACTACTGGCTACTGATTACTGACCGCTGACCCCCGCCAGGGCCGCTCCTCGAGCGCGATCACGGCGGCGAGCGCGATGACGAGGCAGAGCACGGCGGCGGCGAACACCCAGCGGAACGCTTGCGCCGCCTCGGCGCCGGCGAGCACGGCACCCGCCGACAGGCCGCGGATGGTGGGCGCGCCCGCGAGCACGATGGCGCCGAAGGCGGTGACGATGAAGGTGCCGCCGAGCGCGCGGAAAAAGTTCATGGTGCCGGTGGCGACGCCGAGCTGGTGCATCGGGACCGCGTTCTGCACCACCACGATGGTGAACGGGAACATCGGTCCCAACCCCGAACCGGCGATGGCGATGAGGGTGAGCGCGACCGCCGGCGAGAATTCGGTCGGCGCGATCGCGAGCGGCACGAATGCCGCGATCGCCACCGCGGCGCCGGCGAGCGGCACGCGCTTATAGCGGCGGACACGCGCGATCAACCGGCCGCCGGCGATCGACGTGACGGTGGCGGTGCCTTGCAGCGCGATGATGGTCAGCGCCGAGCCGCTCACCGAGAGGCCGAGCGCAAGCTGGCCATAGAGCGGCAGGAAGATGGTGAGCGCGATGACGAGGCCGACCGCGAAGAAGCCCGCGGTGGTGCCGACCCGCATGGCGCCGTCGCGCAGCACCGAGAGCGGAATGAACGGCTCCCTCGCAGAGATCACCCGCCATGCGAACAAGCTCCACAACACGGCCGAGCCGATCAACAACGCGAGGATTTGCGGCGAGCCCCAGCCGTAGCGCCGGCCGCCCCAGGTGAGCACCAGCATCAGCGCGATCGCGCCCCCCACCATCAGGAAGGCGCCGAGCACGTCGAGCTGGTGCGGACGATCATGGCGCGGCAGCCGCTCGAGCACGTTGTTGGTCAGCAGAAAGGCCAGCGCCGTAAGCGGCACGTTGACCCAGAAGATCCACGACCAGTGCAGGTGCTCGGCGATGAAGCCGCCGAGCAGCGGTCCGCCGACCATCGAGACGATGAAAGTCGAGGAGGTATAGGCCTGGTAGCGCGGGCGGTCGCGCGGCGAGGCGACGTCGCCGATGATGGTCTGCACCAGCGGCATCAGGCCGCCGCCGCCCAGCCCTTGCAACGCACGCGCGCCGATCAGCGCCAGCATGGTCGGCGCCAGCGCGCAGGCGATCGAGCCCAGCGCGAAAATGCCGATGGCGATGAGCAGCATGGTGCGCCGCCCGTGGATGTCCGAGAGCTTGCCGTAGAGCGGCGTCACCGCGGTGCCACACAACAGGTTGGCGGTGACCACCCAGGGCATGTTGTCGACGTCGCCGAGGCTTGCCGCGATGGTCGGCAGCGCGGTCGCGACCACCACCTGGTCGAGCGCCGCCAGCATCATGGTGAGAAGCACGCCGACGACGATGCGCCGCGCCGCGGCGTGGTCGAGCGTCGGATAATCCGGCAGCGGCGTGAGCGGAGCAGGATCGCGCATCAAGGTGGCCTCGCGCCGTCCCGGGCGGCGAAGGCGCAAAGCATCTTATAGGAGAACGAGGTGACGGGAGCCATGCGCGGGGCGGGGGACGCGGGGGACAGAACGTAGTACAGGCCGCTTGGCGAGCCGCCGCGAACTACGAATGCGTAGGAGCGGATTGGCGTGCCTTGCGACGATCCTCGCGCGTATCGAGCCAGAGCGAGAGCAGCACGGTGATCACGCCGATTGCGAATATGAGTTTCGGGACGAAGAGCAAATAGAGCTGCAGCAGGAAAACGTCAGACTCGGTCATCCATGCAGCCTCATTGGCGCGCCCGCCGACGATCCTCGCGACGGTCCATCCAGATCCCGATGCACACGGCTGCGATGCCGACCAGCACGACTAGCGCCGGGGCAAGAAGCACGTAGATTTCAAGGCCTGTCAATTCGCGTAGCCTTCCAAGGAGTATGCTTCCTATCAAATGTAAACTGAGCCCGCCTGTGAAACATCCAATCACTACGGCCGCCACGTAGGGAGCGGCAATCGCAGAAGGCGACAATCCGTAGAGCAGCGCAGCGGCGGGAGCGAATGCGCCAGCTGCGATCAGAGCCGTGGCCAAACTATTGAGCCATGACGCCCGATGTTTCGTACGCTCATTGAGGACGAGGTGCATAGCCTCACCCAGTTCCTCACGCTGAGAACAATACGTGAACGACATCAGATGGCGCATCGAAAGTCAACTTCAAACGCTGCGCGTCTGCTGCGTCGGTAAAGCGACACCGGACGTTCGAGTTTTTCATCGACCCGAGGGCGGCTTGCGCGCCGCCTTGGGTATCCGCAGCGGCCAACTCACGATCCGGTCCTCGAGCTCCTCGTCCCTGACTTCGTCCTCGCCGGCGCCGACCCGACCGCGCACCGAGATGCCGGCCGTATGCACGGTCTCAGGGTCGCCGGAGACGAGCGGATGCCACCAATAGAGGTCACGGCCGTCGGCCAGCAGCCGATACGCGCAGGTCGGCGGCAGCCAGACGATTCGTTTGACGTTTCGGGGGGTTAACCGGACGCAATCGCTGACCTTCTTGGTCCGGTTGGGATAGTCGCGGCAGCGGCAGGTGTCGCCGTCCAGGAGCTTGCAGCCGACATCGGTGAAATAGGTGCGCGAGGAGTCGTCGGCGTCCTCGAGCTTGACCAGGCAGCAGCGCCCGCACCCGTCGCAGAGGCTCTCCCACTCGGGATCCGTCATTTCCTCCAATGACTTGCGCTGCCAGAACGGAACCTCGTCACGAGCCATAACCGAAGGTCTCCAGGGGCTTGCGGCCGGCTAGTGTACCGATTCCGAAGTTCGCAAGAAATTCGCGGCACGTTCTGATGCGAACTTCGGAATCAAAGGGACACTAGCAACATTATGATTCTAGTGCGGTTTTGGATTTGAAGTTCCTAAACGGACTCGCCGAAAGACTGATAGGAACTTCAAATCCACCGCACTAGCCGGCGGGTGACCGAATACCGGATTCGGCCCGCAAATTTATCTGCGCTTTCTATTCACCTTGTGTCCATCGCGCCATAGTTCCGAACCTTTGGATCGGTTAGAAACACTAATCAGCACCGGCTGGGCGCCGCCGCCCGGCGGGGGTGGCGGCTCGCCCCGAGGGTACCTTTGCGCGACCTCTTCCACGACGACGAGAACCGGGACCATTGGAAGGCGCGGCTGCGCAGGTTCCTGCTCGATCTGGATTCCCGTATCGACTTTGGCTTGTACCAGGCCAAGACCTGGGGACGCGAGCTTTACGAGCGCTTCACCGTGTTCATGGACCGGTTCCATGTGGCCGGCTGGCGGCGCTGGTACTGCGTAGAGCCGGTGTCGGAGGGCCTCACGCTCGGCACCGGCGGCCTGGTGCTGATGCTGGCGCTCGCCATCCCGGCCTTCCGCGAAACCACCGACGACGACTGGGTGAAGAAGTCCGAGCTCGCGGTCACCTTCCTCGACCGCTACGGCAACGAGATCGGCTCGCGCGGCATCCGCCACAACGACGCCATCCCGCTCGACCAGTTTCCCGACCACCTGATCAAGGCGACGCTCGCCACCGAGGATCGCCGCTTCTTCGAGCATTTCGGCATCGACATTCCCGGCCTGTTTCGCGCCATGCTGACCAATGCGCGCGCCGGCGGCGTGGTGCAGGGCGGCTCCTCTATCACCCAGCAATTGGCGAAGAACCTGTTCCTGTCGAACGAGCGCACGATCGAGCGCAAGGTCAAAGAGGCGTTCCTGGCGCTGTGGCTCGAGGTGCGACTGCCGAAGAACGAAATCCTCAAACTTTATCTCGACCGCGCCTATCTGGGCGGCGGCACCTTCGGCGTCGACGCGGCGGCGCAGTATTACTTCAACAAGTCGGCGCGCGACGTGAACCTCTCCGAGGCCGCGATGCTGGCGGGCCTGTTCAAGGCGCCGTCGCGCTTTGCACCTCATATCAATCTGCCGGCTGCCCGCGCCCGCGCCAATATCGTGCTCGACAACCTGATCGAGGCCGGATTCATGACCGAAGGTCAGGTGTTCGGCGCCCGCAGGAATCCCGCGACCGCGGTCGATCGGCGCGACGAGCGCTCGCCCAACTACTATCTCGATTGGGCCTTCGACGAGATGAAGAAGCTCGCCGAGACGCTGCCGAAGACGGTGCACGACCGGGTCTTCGTGGTGCGGCTGGCGCTCGACGTCGGCATGCAAAAGCACGCCGACAAGACGATCGAGGGCATGCTGCGCCAATATGGCCGCGAATACCGCGCCAAGCAGTCGGCCGCCGTATTGATGGACATCGACGGCTCGGTGCGCGCCATGGTCGGCGGCCGCGACTACGGTGAAAGCCAGTTCAACCGCGCGACCGATGCACTGCGTCAGCCCGGCTCGTCGTTCAAGCCTTACGTCTACGCGACCGCGCTGGCGAGCGGTGCCTTCAAGCCGACCTCGATCGTGGTCGATTCGCCGGTCTGCATCGGCAATTGGTGCCCGAAGAACTATTCCGGTGGTCATTCCGGCTCGATGACGCTGACGCAGGCGCTGACGCGTTCGATCAACGTCATTCCTGTCAAGCTGTCGATCGCGCTCGGCAACGGCAATCCCAAGATCGGACGGGCGAAGATCAGGGACATCGCGAAGAAGATGGGGCTGCGCACGCCGCTGCCCGATACCCCGTCGATGCCGATCGGCGCCGACGAGGTGACGGTGCTCGACCACACCGGCGGCTACGCCACCTTCGTCAACGGCGGAATGGCGGTGACGCCGCACGCCATTCTCGAGGTCCGCACCGGCACAGGCGACCTGATCTGGCGGTTCGACCGCGACGGCAAGAAGCCGGTCCGGGTGATCACCCCGCAGGTCGCCAACGACATGAACATGATGATGAACAAGGTGGTGGAAGAAGGCACCGGCAAGCGCGCCCAGCTCGACGGCATCAAGGCCGCCGGCAAGACCGGCACCACCAATGCCCACCGCGACGCCTGGTTCGTGGCCTTCACCGGCAACTTCGTGCTGGGCATCTGGTACGGCAACGACGACTACGCCCCGATGCAGCAGATGACGGGCGGCGCATTGCCGGCGATGACCTGGAAGGAGATCATGACCTACGCCCACCAGGGCGTCGAGCTCAAGCCGATCCCCGGCCTCGGAGCGCAGCCGACGGGGCGCGCGGTGGTGGCCGACACCCGCAAGGATACCGGCGCGCCGACCGAGGCCCGCGTGCTGACCCGGCGCGGCGCCGACGCCCTGATCCGGGTCGAGCGGCTGATGGATGACGCCAGCCGCGCGCTGGTGGTGCGCGGCGACCCGTCGACCGCCGCCGACGCGCAGGGCGCGGCTCCGCGCCGTCCGGAGACGCTGGCGGTGGCTGCCGATCAAAAGAAGCCGGCCGGCGCGGTCCGCGGCAATTGATGCGCGAGCGGGCGATACCTGCTACCAGAGCGGTTCAATAGCTCCGCCTTCCACCGGATCGACCGTGCGTCTGCTTTTTGGATCGGTATTCGCATTCGCCATTGCCGCTGCGATCGGTCTCGGCGCGACCTGGATCGCGCTCACGCGCGGCACGGCCTACGGCGGCGTGACCATTGGCGTATGGACTGCTTGGCCGAAGAGCGGAACCCCTGGGATCGATCCTTATGCGCGCGCGATGGTGGCGCGCAGCGGCGAGCTGCCGGTCGGCTCGGGCGACGGGGTCGCGTTCTATGCACGCAACGACGACGCCGGCCAGGCGCTCGACGGACGCTGCGACGTGCTCATGAGCGGGATCACACCGCAGGCCCGGTTTTGGACCATCACGCTGTACGACCCCGAAGGCCGACTCGTCGCCAACTCGGTGCAGCGACAGGGGTTCACCAGCCAAGAAATCATCCGTAAGTCGGACGGAAGCTTCGAGATCGTGGTCGGGCCGCGCGCGCGCCCGGGCAACTGGCTGCCGACCGGCGGGGTGGAGCGCTACGTCCTGGTGCTGCGGCTTTACGACACGCCGATCGGGGTCGCGACCCGCACGGGACGCGACGCGCCGATGCCTTCGATCACCAAGAGGGCCTGCCTGTGATCCGCCTGGCATTATGGCTGTTGGGAGGATTGCTGCTCGGCGGCATCGTCCACCTCGCCACCGTGCTGATGCTGCCGCGCATGGCGACACAAGACGCCTACGCGCGGGTCTCCGCGGTCGCTCCGATCAATGCGGTCATCCCGATCCCGCCGCCCACGCCCGAGAAGGCCGTGATGCCGTTCATGGACCCGGCCTTCGCGGTATCGGTATGCCGCTATGACTTGTCACGCGGGACGCTCAAATTCTCGGTACCGATCAGCCCGGCCTATACCTCGGTGTCGTTCTATACCCGCTCCGACATCGCCTACTATGCGATCAATGATCGCGCCGCCGGACGCCGCGTGATCGAGCTCGATCTGATGACGACCGAGCAACGCGCTGCGCTGCCCGAGGACCAGGAAATCACCGCCGCCGACCGGCTGATCGTCACCTCGCCGACCAGCACCGGCCTGATCGTGATCAGGGCCTTGGCGCCCGAGCCGGGATTGATGTCGGCGGCGCGAGCTGCGCTGGCGGCCGCCCAATGCCGCCCGCAATGACGGCTACTTCGAAACGACCGCGCGCTTGCGCGGGATCGGGACCGCGGCCGGCACCGGTACTGCCGCAACCGGAATCCCCAGTTCCGCGGTCGGCACCAGAATGTTCTCGGCGGTACGCTGTTGCAGCAGCTTGATCGAGCGTTCGGCCTCGACCGCCAGCGGCGAAGGCACCGCCACCATGAGACGTTCGAGCGCGAATTGGTAGGCGGCCGCGCGCTCGGCGAGCGAGCGCTGCACCCAGCCCACGGTCAAGAGGTTCTCGCCGACGCGGCTGAGCGCATTGGCGATCTCGGCCCCGCTCAACACCGGAATGTGGCTCAGGCTCTTCTCCCGCTTGACGTCGATGTCGAGCACGCGGCGCGCGACCGGGAAAAACTGTTCGATGCGCGCGACGTCGTTGCGGACGTCCTCGATCAGGCGGGTGTAACGGGTGGTCTCGGAGCGGACCCACATGGTGACCAATCGCGCCGCATAGGCGGTCGGGTCGCAGCGCCACCAATCGGGCTGGAATACGCGCGTAACGCCCCATTCGTTCAGGACGCTGTACCAGCGCTGCCGATCGTAGGGTGGCTCGATCAACGGATAGGCGAGGTCGCGCAGCAGCCGCTCATCGTCGGTCAACGGATAGAGTGAGATCGGCGCGCCGGCGTCGCGGGCAGCGTCGCGCCCGACCCAATTGTGGATGTCGTCGGCGGTGAGCGAGGGACGCACCCGCCCGAAATCGCCATTGGGACAGCCGACGAGAATAAACAGGCAAAGCGACGCATCGACGAATAGGCGCCGCGACCGGCGGCGTATCGTTGCGGGTTGGCTTGCGGGCGTGGTCAAGAACGGCTGCGCAGATCAGCCGAGCTCACGATCGCGTGGCGCGGCGACGGCGGCGGCGACGCGACGTGCTGCCCGCGTCGGGCTCCATGCCATCCGACGGCTCATCGATGTAGCGCTCGATCCGGATGACCGGAAGGATGATGACGGTCGCCGATTCGGGCCTGCCTGCGAATGATCTACTGGCTCGCGCGGTACGCTCGACTTCCGGAAAACTGATCACTGTTCCCATTTCGCATTCCCCCGCCCCGACGGCCGGATAACCATCCACTCCATCGGCTCCTACACCCGATTTAGCGGCGTGCAAGGTTAACGGTCCGCTAACGCACCCCCATTAGGGTCATTCAAATTGAAAGTGTTGCCGCAAAAGCGCAGTGACCATGCTGAAGCCGCCAACCACTTTTTCCAGCCTCGAAGGTCTGCTCGAGCTCGATCGACACGACGGCATCGACATGCGCCCGACCTTGTTGCGGGTGTTGACCGATCTCTACCTGCAGAAACGAACGCATCCCCCGGAAGACGAGCGCTACTACGCCGAGCTCGCCTTGCGGCTCATCGATGCCACCGATCTCGCCGCGCGCAAGGCACTCGCAGCGCGGCTCGCGCTTTATCCCGCGGCGCCGCGCGCGGTGATCGCGCGGCTCGCCCGCGACGTGCTCGAAGTCGCCGAGCCGATCCTGGCGCAATCGCCGTGCCTCACCCCCGCGGATCTCGAGGCCATCGCCGAGGAGCGCGGGTCTGCCTACGCCGCGATCATTGCGACGCGCGGTCAACCCGCCTTGCCGATCGAGCACGCGAGCCTCGTGTCCCTGCAAGCAAACGCCTCCCCCGAATCGGAGGCGGTCGAGCTCTGCGAGCTGTTCTTCGCGGCGGGCGGGCCGGAGCGCCGCTTGATCCTGCTGAACCTCGATTACTCGTCAATTAAACCCTCGCAGCCGCCCTCCCCGATGCAGCGCACGGACGTGTGGCGCCTGGAATCGGCAGCGCTGCAACACAATTCGGAAGCGGTGGTGCGCGAGCTCGAACGCGCGCTCGGTGTGTCGCGCAACCAAGCGCGTCGGATCGTGCAGGACGAGCTGGGCGAGCCGGTCGTGGTCGCCGCCAAGGCCATGAGCCTGCCGGCCGACGTCCTGCAGCGCATGCTGCTGTTCGTCAATCCGCGGGTCGGGCAGTCGGTCGACCGCGTCTACGAGCTTGCCACGCTCTACGGCGAGATCAGCGTGGACGCGGCACGCCGGCTGATCGCGATCTGGCGCGACGCCGAGCAGACGGTGAACGGAGAAGTCCGTCACGAAGCATCGCCCTGGCGCGCGGCCGCTGAGACCGCACGCCGCGCGCTGACCGATGTCTCGCACCGCCCGGCGGCGCGGACTCCAACGACGGAAGACGGACGACGGAAGATGGATAAGGCGAACACTCGAGCGATGCCTTAGGCATCTGTCGTCTGTCGTCCGTCCGCCGTCGCCTAGAGCATTTTCCGGAAAAGTAGATACCGGTTTTCCGCAGAAAATGCGACCACGTAAGGAATCTAGAGCGCGTTTCCGATTCAACCTAATCGGAACGCGCGCTAGTGTCCCGATTCCGAAGTTCGCACGAGTTCGCAGCACGTTCGGATGCGAACTTCGGAATCAAAGGGACACTAGCAAGTTTATGATTCTAGTGAGGTTTGAATTTGAAGTTCCTAGACGGACTCGCCGCGAAACTGATAGGAACTTCAAATTCACCGCACTAGCCGACGATCTGATCGAGGAAATGGCGGCCGGCACGATCCTCGACCTCGACGATCCAGACGTCGGGATCGAAGCGCAGCTCGCGCGTCAGCCGTTCCTCGATCTTTGCCTCCGGAGCCGGCTGCCCGGCGATGCACGCGCTGAACAGCCGATCGGCCGGGCGCGCATCGTCGAACGCGGCCTGCGGCGCCGGACCGAACAGCTCCGCGGTGCCGTCGAGACGGTTCAGCTTGACGAAAATCGCGCCGGCCTCCTCGGCGCCGCGCCGCCGCACCGCCGCAAAGGCGCCTTCCAGATGGCAGCGGCGGACATAGGCCGCGACCCAGATTGCGGATTTGAGGCGCACGGTGTCCTTCAAGACCTTTCTTGGACGGACGTATCAAGAGTCCCGCTGCTGAAGCCGATCCTACCCGACGCGCGACGCGGTCGCAGGCCTCGTTTCGGGTTTTGCGCCGGCATTGCCCGCGGCCTATCCTCGATCACAAAGCCCAGAAGAAAGGGAGGGATGCCGTGGCGCCATTTTGGATCAGAGCGATCGTCGCCACCAGCGCCGCTTGGCTCGCATTGGGCGCGACAGCGCCGGCGCAGGACTATCCCGCCCGCACCATCAGGGTGATCATCCCACTCGGCCCCGGCGGCGGCGGAGACGTGTTCACACGTGCGCTGGCCGACGAGTTGCAGAAGGCCTGGGGCCAGCCGGTCGTAGTGGAGAACAGGGCCGGCGGTGGGCTCAATATCGGCGCGCGAGCCTGCGCGGAGTCGGCGCCGGACGGCTACACGATCTGCGTGCTTTCGAGCGAGCCGGTGATCTACAATCAGTTCGTGTTCAAGAGCCTTCCATTCGATCCCGAGAAGGATTTCGAGCCGATCACCAACCTGTTCGTCAACACGTTGGCGCTCGTGGTCAACAATTCGCTCAAGGTGAAAACGATCCCCGAGCTCGTGGCGCTGTCGAAGGTGAAGCCCGGCACGCTCAGCTACGGCACGTTCGCGTTTCCGCTCGCGCATTTCATGGAGAAGCTCAAGAAGGAGACCGGCGCCGACATCGTGCGCGTGCCGTTCCGGAGCGGCAACGAGGTGGTCACCGCGGTATTGTCGGGCTCGACCCCGGTCGCCATCCTGGCGCTCTCCAACATGGTCCCGCAGATCCAAAGCGGCCACATCACGGCGCTTGCGGTCAACAGCAAAACACGGTCGCCGCTGTTTCCCGACATCCCGACCCTCGTGGAGGCTTACCGCGGCGCCGAATACCCCTCGACCTGGTTCGGCCTGTTCGCGCCGGCCGGCACCCCGAAGCCGATTGTCACGAAGCTCGCGGGCGAAGTCGGGCACATCCTCGACGACCGCGATTTTCGGCGGCGAATGTTCATCGAGCGCGCCGTCGAGCCTTCGGGATTGAGGCTCGAGGAATTCGCCCGCTTCATCAGGGAGGAGCGCAAGGTCGCCGAGCGGATCGTCAAGGAGTCGGGCCTGCCGCCGCAATGAGGGTTGCTTGCGCCCAGAGCGATCACGCCAAGATGCGGGCGGACGTTCACGAAGGTGATCATTCCAGCGGGCGGCCGGTCAAGGCCGCGAGCTCCCGCGTGACCCGATCGGACGGCTGGCCGGTGACCGGCAGCTTGCGCTCGCGCTCGAATTTTTCGATCGCCGCTTGGGTCTCGGCGTCGACGATGCCGGTCGGCTTGATCTGGCCGTAGCCGTAGTCGGCGAGCGCCCGCTGCAACGCCACCACGCGCTTGGACGCTACCGGACGATCCACCGCCGCGTCGTTGCGGACCACGGGCGCACGCGCCGCAGGGGTCGCAGCGCTTGCCCCCTTCACCAGCTTGGCGGGCGACCGGGTGATCGCAGCGAGCAGCGCCTCGTTCGGCTCGGGGCTGGGCTTGAGGCCGGCCGTCTGCTCGAAGTCGCGGATCGCACCGTCCGTCTTCGGGCCATAAAGGCCGTCGACCGCGCCGTCGTAGAAGCCGCGCCGGACGAGCTCGCGCTGGATATCGGTGATGATCTCCCCGGGCGCGCGCGGGCCCGGCGGCGGAGCCGCCTTGACCGGCGTCGGATCGGCCGGCCGCGGACGCGGGACCGTGGCGGTGGGAGCCTCCGTCGCCGCGACGACCGGCCTGGCCGCCGATGTGCCCACCGGCTTGGCCGCCGGCGTGACGGCGGCCTTGAACATCGGTGCCGGGTGCGCCCCGGTCTGCAGGAACAGCACGTTGATCAGGATGGCGACGGTCGCAAGGCCGCCGGCCAGGACGCCGACGGCATCGCGCGCGCTCCATCCCAGCGCCTGCAGCATACCGCGGCGGCCGTCGAAATCCTCATCGGCCGACGCCCCTCTTCCGCGACCTGCGCGAGCGGTTTGACTACGCACTTTTCTTCACCAGGACGTTCGCCGCTTCGGCGGCGACGCGCGGCGACAGTTGCTCGACCGTCGATGGCTCGGTCGTGGACGGCGCGTCCGCGGCGCGGGCGCTTTCGCAATCGAGCGGCAGGCGGAAGGTGACGCGCGTTCCTTCGCCGAGGCGGCTCACGATGTCGAGGTCGCCGCCGTGCAACGACAGCAGCCCCTTGACGATCGAGAGACCGAGGCCGGTGCCGTCGTGGCGCCGGTTGTAGCTCGAGCGCGCCTGATAGAACGGATCGCCGACGCGCGGAAGATCGTCGGGGCCGATGCCGACGCCGGTGTCCTTGACGGTGACCGCCACGATCGGGCCGATGATCGACTCTTGCGCCTTGGCGCTGACTGTGACCTTGCCGCCGCGATCGGTGAACTTGATCGCGTTGGAGAGGAGGTTCAGCATGATCTGGTTGAGCGCACGCTTGTCGGCGATGATCTCCGGCAGCCGTTCCGACAACCGCGTAACGAGATCGATGCCGGCTTCGCGTGCCCGCAGTCGCAGCAGATCGCAGGCGTCGCCGATCACGTGCTTGGGCGCGAATTTCTCCGGCCTGATCTCGAAATTGCCGGTCTCGATCTTCGACATGTCGAGAATACCATTCACGACCGAGAGCAGATGGTGACCCGACTCGTTGATCAGGTGAGCATATTCGTGCCGCCGCTCGGGGCCGATCAACAGCGAGTCTTCCTTCGTCAGCATTTCCGAGAAGCCGATGATGGCATTGAGCGGGGTTCGCAGCTCGTGGCTCATGGTGGCGAGGAAATGGCTCTTGGCGGCGTTCGCGCGCTCCGCCTCGGCGCGGGCGTCCTCGATCGCCTGCTGCTGCGCCTTGCGCTCGGTGGTGTCGCGCATGACCGCCACGACCTCGCGATCATGGCCATTGTCGCCTTCGCCGGCGGCGAGCGGACGGCAGCGCATCTCGATCCAGATGAACTGCGTGGCGGTCGCGGGCGCTCCTTCGGCGGCGTCGCGGCGCACGCGGAACTCGGCCGACCGGTCTTCGCCGAGCGCGGCCGCATCGGCAAGCGCCGTGAGATAGGCGGGACGGTCGGTGACGTGGACCCGGTCGAACAGGCCGCGCCCGGCCAAATCCTGCACCTTGGCGCCGAACAACGGTTCGGCCGCCGGCGACACGAACAACACCGCGCCGCCGCGGCCGTGGCGGGTGATGACGTCGGTCATGTTGCGGGCGAGCAGGCGATAGCGGTCTTCCTCGGCGTAGAGCAGCCAGAAGCTGGTGCGCGCCAGCGATTCGGCGCCGAGCGCCAGCCCGGTCGCGTAGAGCGCCGCCGAGATGATGCCGAGCGCCGCCAGCGCACCCTGCTCTTTTGCGACCTCGGTGACCGGTGGCAACAGATCGAGCGCCCCCATCAACAACAGGAAACCGGCAGCGCCGAGTGCGAATGTCGACGCCAGCGCGACGACGCGGCGCGACGACGAGAGCGACGCCTCGAGCGGCACCACCACCAGCCAGATCGCCGAGAATGAGCCGATGCCCCCGGTCCCGACCGCGACCGCGGTGACGAGCCCGGTGAGCGACAGCGAGGAGAGCACGTGCGCGCTCTCGTATTGGCCGGTGCGTGAGAGGAAATAGGCGATGAGGATGGGCGCGACCAGCCAGGCGAAGACCAGCACTTCGAGCAGGCTCGGCACCCCGCGCATGGCCAGATAGACCGGGAAGGCGGCGAGCGCGACCAGGCTGCCGAGCAGCCGCGGCGCGATGAAGGCGCGGTGGCGGGAGGCCGTCAGCGCGTCCTGCTGCGCCGACGGATGCACCAGGCCATCGACATAATTCCTGATCGGCGCGAACAGTTTCACGTTCCCTGCGCACGTCCGACGACAGAGACGCGCTCCCCTTATTTGCTGGCGGGATCGTCTCAGAGGCCGCTTAAGCGAACGCTAAGGGCGCGACCGGGCCGCGGCGCGGGAGCCCATTTGCACTTCATTTCGCCGGGGTTGGGCGGCCGCATTCGTACGGAATGGTGAACGGTCGGTTGCCGGATCGCGCGCGGCTGCGACGCCGGGCCGGCCAGCAGCCGCGGCGCAAGGGAGGACTTATGCCCGTGATTCGCGGGCTGCGCGCCATTGATGCAAATTTTAGTCAATTGCAGATCATTCGACTTTTCGGAAAATACGTGGCGCATTCGCCTCGAATAAGCGCAAAAAACGCGCTTCCCGGCCAACCGGCACTTCAAGCCCTGCTGTTAGGCTGTGCCCAATGCGGCGAATTGAGCCGCGGGGACTTCAGGGCGGGGTCATGCGGTTTCTCCTGCGGATGGCGTTCTGGCTCACCGTCATTCTGGTCTTGCTGCCGAGTGGCGGATCGCAGCCTGCGCCGAAGGTCAATGTCAGCGCCACCGACGCCGTGTCGGCGGCGGGCGCGACCGTCTCCGACATGAAGCAATTTTGCGGCCGGCAGTCCGAAGCCTGCGCGGTCGGATCGCAGGTGGCGGTCGCGCTCGGCCATCGTGCGCAGGCCGGCGCCAAGATGCTCTACGAATTTCTCAACGAGCGTCTCGCGCCGAACGACACCGGCGCGTTGACGAAGACCGCGGGCGGCAAGGCGGTGCCGCTGCCGCCGGCGCGGCCATCGCAGCATACGCTCACGCCGGCCGATCTCGCGCCGTCCTGGCAGGGTCCGCAGCCGCATCGTGAAGCGCGCCGCGATCACCCCAGCTGAGGCACAATCCGCCAACCTGCGAAGTCCTTCTCCGCCCGGGTTTCCGATCGCCGGTCAAGCAGGACGGCGAGCGGTCATTCTTTGTCGCTTGCGGCAATCGCCAAAGCCTATCATCGGCCCTATATATTGGCTATGTCCGACGCGATGACCACGGCCGCCCCCGACACCGTGCCGATGATCGACGAGATCGTCGACAATTTCTCGTTGCTCGACGAGTGGGACGACCGCTACCGCTACGTCATCGAGCTCGGCCGTGCACTGGCGCCGCTCGACGCCCGCGACCGCAACGAGGCCAACAAGGTGCAAGGCTGCGCCAGCCAGGTGTGGCTGGCGACCACCGTGCGCCCCAATGGCGCGGCCGGACCAGTGCTGACTTTCTCGGGCGACAGCGATGCCCATATCGTGCGCGGCCTCATCGCCATCCTGTTCGCCCTGTTCTCGGGCAAGCCGGCGCGCGAGATCCTGGCGGCCGACGCCATCGCGCTGTTCGAGCGCCTGGGGTTGCGCGAACATCTGACCCCGCAGCGCTCGAACGGCTTCCGCTCCATGGTCGAGCGCATCCGGTTCGACGCACGCGCGGCGCTGGCGACGGCGGCATGAGGGTGGGCAAAGCCGTTTTGCCGTGCCGCTTTCGCGTGGGCCTAGCCCGCGAAGACGGGCGTGAAACGCCCTTATGCCGTACGAGAGTTGCTCATGCGGAGAGCGCAAGCTGCGCCTTTGCCCACCCCTGCTTGGCTGAAAGAGATCGGCTACTTGCGCCGACGGCGCTGCTGGCCCAATCCCATCTGCTTGGCGAGGTGGGAGCGGGCAGCCGCGTAGTTCGGCGCCACCATCGGGTAATCCGCCGGCAGCCCCCATTTCTCGCGGTATTGCTCCGGCGTCATGTTGTATTGGGTGCGCAGGTGGCGCTTGAGCGACTTGAATTTCTTTCCGTCCTCGAGACAAACGATATGGTCGGCCGTGATCGACTTCTTGATCGATATGGCGGGCTTCGGCGGCTCGGCCGGACTCTCGCCCTGCCCGCTCGACACCCGCGTCAGGGCCGAATGCACCTGCCCGATCAGGGCCGGTAAATCCGAAGACGGCACCGAATTGTTACTGACATAAGCCGAGACGATGTCCGCCGTCAGCTTGATGAACGTGCCGCCTGACGTATTCTCGTTCATTACTATTGTTCCTGCCGCCGATTGATCTGCAAGTCCGCGAATCGGAAGCTGCGGCCGTGCGTATTCAGCCGTGTTCGGCCACGACTCTCGCGATGACGAATCGGCGCAGCAGACCGCAACACCTGATTTATCTGTACTACTATTCTTGTTTTCCGGTCAACGCAAGAAGAGTTTGGCTATTTCGGCCGATTAATCCTTGCGAATTATTAGTATGTTCTGCCATTCATCAATCAAACTGGCGCGAGCTACGATACCAGCGCACGGCGGCAAACATTCACGCGCGGGTGAGTAGATGTGAGTTGTGTATTTCGTGCATCCACCTCAATGATGCCGGGCACAGAGATGGCGCCGTGCGCCCTAGTGTGGCGGATTTGACGTTCCTACCAGTGTTGCGGCGAGTCCTTCGTAGGAACGTCAAATCCAAAGCCACACTAGAATCATATGGTTGCTAGTGTCCCTTTGGTTCCGACGTTCGTACGAGCGTGTGCTGCAAAAAGATACGAACGTCGGAACCGGGACACTAGCCCGCAGAGGTTGCGACATGAACCCCGATCAGCGCACGAAAGTCACCAAGACCGACGAGGAGTGGCGCAAGCAGCTCACTCCCGAGCAATATCATGTCAGCCGGCAGCACGGCACCGAGCGCGCGTTCTCGAACCCGCTCAACAACGAAAAACGCGCCGGCATGTTCAATTGCGTGTGCTGCGGCGCGCCGCTGTTTCCCTCCGACACCAAATTCGAGTCCGGCACCGGCTGGCCGAGCTTTTGGGCGCCGGTCAGCAAGGACGCCGTGAGCGAGCACGACGACCGCGCGTGGTTCATGCGCCGCACCGAAGTTCGCTGCGCGACGTGTGACGCGCATCTCGGCCACGTCTTTCCCGACGGCCCGAAGCCGACCGGCGCGCGCTATTGCATGAACGGCGTGGCGCTGAAGTTTGCCCCTGGAGAGACTGGAAAGACGTGAGACTGCGAAGACGTGAGACGGACGACCGGCACGCGACCGATCACGGAACGCGATACTCGGCTCGTCTCTGGTCCGGCTACGAGTTGCTCTCGATATGCGCGCGCAGTTCGGCGATCGAGCCGAACCTCACCGTCCCGTGCGGGAGCTTGGCCTCGATCGAGCCGTCGGCATAGAGCGTATAGGCCATGCCGTCGACAACGCCGGATTTGAGGATCGCAACGTCGGTCGGCTCCTCGACCGGCGGCACAGGAGCAGGCTCGACGTACCGCTCTTCGATCTGGGGGGCGGCCTGGGCCGGACGTCTTGCCGGCGCCTCCAACCTGGGCTCGGCGTCCCGCGGTGCGCTCTTGGCCGGCTGGCCATCGGCAGCCCAGAACGCATCGAAGTTCTCGTTCGGCGCCGGGCGCGCCGGCTTGGAACGGAACAGGAAATCGAGGCGCGACGCCTTGAGCGCATCGACCGCGGCCGCATCCCCCGAGCGCGCGGGCGGCGGCGGTGCGGCTCTCGGCTCGGGCGCGGTCTCAGCGGCGATGGGACGCCCCTGTTGGCCGGGAAGCGCCGATCCATTCGGAGACAACGGAACCTCGTCGACCTCGGCCGCGCCAGGCTCCGGCTTGGCTCGGTCCACCCGCGGGATGCTCGACCGCAGCCGCTCGATGGCGGCGGCGGAAACCTCGACCGCCGACGGCCCTACCGGGCGGGGCTCGGCCGGACCGAGGTCGCGCTGGGGGACTTCCATTTTCGGCCGCTGGGGAGCCGGCACCGGTGGCGGGGGTGCGGGACGCGGAGTGGGCGGCGGAGCGGTCGCCACCGGGGCGGGCACCGCGGCACTGGCCGGCTCCACGGCCTCGGCCGGCTGACGGGCGGCCCGCGCGGCGGGACGCGACCGCAGCGCCTCCCCGACGCGGTTGAGCTCGCTGACGACGGTGGCAAGACCGATCAAAAGGAGGCCGCCCGCGAGTGCGGTCGTGCCCGCGATGATCAGTGTGGTGCTGAGGCTGAACTCATTGATTAGAATACCGAATCCGATCGCCGCGAGGCCGGTGCCCGCGACCAGAATTCCAACCACCAACAAGATCACCGACATAACGCTACGCCCCGCCCAAACCAAACACCCCCGCGGCAGCCCGCGCTGCTATGGTTACCAAAGAATTTTGATCCTCTTCCGGCCTGTCCGCAATGACAAATCTGACACAGCCAAGTCCAAATCTCATCGTGATTAACGAAGGCCCGGTCCTGTTTTCCGGGTTTCAGGCGGCATTTTCGGCCGATGGCGGGGATCAAGTCCGCTCGTCATGCCCGCGCCGGCCCGGCAATCGCGGGCTCCCGGCCTGAGGCGGCCGCGCCCGGTCTCGGTGCCGAGGTCGCCTGCGGACCCTTCAAGCGTTGCCCCGGCCGCCGCTCCGGCCTAATGAGTTAATTCCGGAACCGAGGCCGGTGCGCGATGGTTGAAATCAGACCCGCCGGTCTCGTCCCGATCATTGAGGAGTTAGCCGATGTCCTTCACGCTGCCGGATCTTCCGTACCCGCACGACGCGCTCGCCCCCTATATGTCGCGCGAGACGCTCGAATATCATCACGACAAGCACCACCTCGCCTATGTCAACAACGGCAACAATCTCCTCAAAGGCAGCGAGTGGGAGGGAAAATCGCTCGAGGAGGTGGTGAAGGGCTCATTCGGTAAGAATGCCGGCCTCTTCAACAATGCCGGCCAGCACTATAACCACCTGCATTTCTGGCAGTGGATGAAGCCGAACGGCGGCGGCGACAAGATCCCCGGCAACCTCGAGAAAAAGATCATCGCCGACCTCGGCTCGGTGGCGAAGATGAAGGAGGACTTCATCCAAGCCGGCGTCACCCAGTTCGGCTCCGGCTGGTCCTGGCTGGCGGTCAAGGACGGCAAGATCGTCGTGACCAAGACCCCCAACGGCGAGAACCCCCTGGTGCACGGCGGCAAGCCGATCCTGGGCTGCGACGTGTGGGAGCACTCCTACTA
>WNEY01000789.1_pt1 | contig 20931 bp, 19 predicted proteins | sample 5400531 | NCBI WGS metagenome assembly WNEY01 (sample SAMN13153338, study PRJNA577476) | soil metagenome | isolation source: 200 cm saprolite under Douglas fir tree site 1 | place: USA:California | collected 2015-04-18
TCTTGGCGCTTCTGGGGCCTGTACGTTCACGTCTGCAAACTGGAAACGCTCCGCACCGCCTATGCGATGGCCAAAGCGAACGACGGGGCCCCGGGCATCGACGGGGTCACGTTCGACGCCATCGAGGCCGCGGGCGTGGACGGCTTCCTCGCGCAGCTCCGGGACGAACTGGTCACATTCAGGTATCGGCCTCTGCGGAATCGGCAGCGGGAAATCCCGAAGGAGGGGACGACGAAGGTCCGAATCCTCTCCATTCCCGCTATTCGCGACCGCGTCGTCCAGGGAGCGCTGAAGCTCATTCTGGAACCGATCTTCGAGGCTGACTTTCAACCAGGGTCGTTTGGCTATCGACCGAAGCGGACCGCGCACGCGGCGGTCAAGCTGGTGGCTGACGCCATCGTCCGACACAAGACACACATCATCGATCTTGACCTCAAAGCCTACTTCGACAATGTCCGGCATCACCGGCTTCTGGAGAAAGTGGCTGCGCGCGTCAACGATAACGATGTGATGCATTTGCTGAAGATGATGCTGAAGGCGACCGGCGAGAAGGGCGTTCCTCAGGGCGGCGTGATTTCGCCGATGCTCAGTAACCTCTACCTCAATGAGGTCGACCGGATGCTGGAGCGGGCGAAGGCTGTCACGCGCTACGGCAAATACACGGCGGTCGAATACGCTCGCTTTGCCGATGATCTCGTGATCCTGGTGGATGCTCACCCGCGGCATTCGTGGCTGCTGAAGGCGGTGGAGAAACGACTCCGGGAGGAACTGGCCACACTCGCAGTCGAGGTCAATGAGGAGAAGACCCGCATCGTCGACCTGGCGAAGGGAGAGCGCTTCGGATTCTTGGGGTTTGACTTCTGCCGTGTCCGCAGTCGAAAGGGGGCATGGCGGCCGCACTACACGCCGAAGCTGAAGAAGCGCACGGCGCTGTTGCGGACCCTCAAGATTATCTTCCGGCGCTCCCGGTCCCAGCCGGTCAAGGAAGTCATCCAGCAGATAAACCCCATCTTGCGGGGTTGGGTGGGGTCGTCTGCGCGCGGGGTCGGGGTACGTGCGAATGACGTCCGCTCGGGGCGTGAGCGTTGAGCGGCGAAGTGCGCGAGATGTGGAGGCACACGACGATCGGGGCGTGCCCGGGCACGTCGGTGGAGCGGAAGCGGGCGCTGGCGAAACGCGGCGGTCATGAGGAATCGAAGAGGAGACCGATCGCGGCGAGTCCGGCCGCCGAGAGCACGGGTCCGACGATTATCGAGGCTCCGCACCGCGGGCAGGACCAGGTTGGAGTGACGACCGTGTCCCCTGTCGCCGCGTGCGGCGCTGAGGCAGGCTGCGCGAGGAGCGCCCGCGCGAGCGCGACGCGCGCCGTTCGACACCCACTGGCCAGATACCCAAATTGCCGGATGCGGACAAAGCCGCGGGGCAAGATGTGCTGCACGAAGCGGCGCAGAAACTCCGCGGCCGTGAGGGTCATCGTGCGCCACTGGTGACCGCGCGCGTAGTCCTTCCAGCGAAACGTGACGCGCTCGCCGTCGAACGCGACGAATCGATGATTGCTGATCGCGACACGATGGGTGTAGCGGCCGAGATAGCGCAGCACCGCCGTCGCGCCGCCAAAGGCCGGCTTGGCGTAGACGATCCAGTCGGTGTCGAAGAGCGTGTCGACGAAGGCCTGCCACTGCGCGGGATCGCGCAGCGCCGCGGTGGCGCCAGCCAGATCGAGTTCGCCACGGGTGTACGCGCGGCGCAAGGCCTCCACAAACTTGCCGCGAAACACGCGGCTGAGGACTTTCACCGGCAGGAAGAAGCCCGCGTATTTGGGTCGAATCCAGCGTTGGTGATCGGGAGAGAGTCCCCCGGCCGGTACGACGCAGTGGACGTGCGGGTGGGGTACGTCAACGGGGCGAGACGAGGAGAGCGTCGATTGGCGCATCGCCATCAATGGTGACTCGATCTCGTTGGAACAGGACATGGAGAATTGGCCGATCGACCATATCCCGTCTCCTTCTGACCACCGTGGCCGGCACCATAGACATTTCGACCGCCGACACTCTCAACGACCGAATGAGGACAGATCGCGCCGATTTTGATGGGGATCGTTTATCGGCAGGCATAACGCCGCACCGCCAACGTCATTAATCCCTGAGACGCAATTCACTCTTCGATCACGAATCGCGCAATTCAATCCGCAACCGCGTTCCAGTCAAGCCTGTCGCGTATGTTTCTGAGCAGCGCAGCCACGGTGAAGGGCTTCTGAAGAAACTCTCTCGAGTCCACGGTCATCCCGGACGGCACGCGCATGCGACTGGCGTGTCCAGACATATACAGGATGCGTGTCTCCGAGGAGTGAAGGCCGAACCATTTGCCCAAGTCCCACCCGCTCATCCCCGGCATCACGACGTCGGTCAACAGTATGTCTATCGGTCCGCCGATTTCCTGAACGAGCACGACAGCCCGTGTCGCTGACGCCGCTTCGTGAACGGAATAGCCATGCCTTTTCAAGGTGCGGGACGCCAAGGTCCGGACGTTTTCATCATCCTCAACGATCAGCACCGTCTCGGTGCCGAGAAGGTTTTCGTTCGACCCAACGACCTCTGGCGGTACTTTTTCCGCACGCAGTTCGTAAGCGGGAAAACACAACTTGAATGTTGTGCCGCGCCCCACGTCGCTCTCCACCCAGATGGTTCCACCGCACTGTTCAATAATGGCGTACGCCGTCGCCAAGCCGAGGCCGGTTCCGTGACCGAGCTCTTTGGTCGTGAAGAACGGCTCGAACATGCGCGCTTTTGTCGCCGCATCCATACCCTGACCCGTATCGCCCACGGTCAGCTGGACATATCGCCCTGGCGCCACACCGGCATGGGTTGACCCTCTGGCGTTCGCCAGCTCGACGTTCGCCGTCTGGATCGCCAACGTCCCCCCGTTTGGCATCGAGTCACGACCATTGACGGCCAGATTCAGGATCACTTGCTGAAGCTGCATCATGTCGGCGTGAATCGCTTCGACGTCTTCCGCCAGGTTCGTCGAAAGGACGATGTCCTCGCCAAGGGTCCGTCGCAGCAACCGCGCTACGTTCGTAATGACGACGTTCAGGTCGAGGGGAACCGCGCGCGGCACCTCCTTGCGGCTCACGATCAGCAGTTGTCGCGTGAGCCCGGCCGCCGACTCGGCAGCCTTGCGAATCTCGTGAAGGTCAGCGGAGATCGGCTTATCGTTCCCGATCTGTTCGAGCATCATTTCGGTGTAGCAGCCAATCGCCGTCAGTAGATTGTTGAAATCGTGGGCGATCCCGCCGGCCAGGCGTCCGATGGCCTCCATCTTCTGCGCATGATGCAGGTGCTCCTCCAGGCGATGGCGTTCGGTGATGTCCTGAGCCGTCCCGACCATCCGAATCACCTGCCCTGACTCATCGGTCACCACGCGTCCGTGTGAATGAAGCATGCGGACTTCCCCATCGGGACGAATGAATCGATGTTCAAATTCGAACGGCTGTCGATCGCGCAAAGCCTTCCGCGTAATGGCCGTCACGGTTTCACGGTCATCCGGCGGGATGGCGGCGAGGAAGGCATCAAGGGTGGGCCGAAACGACTGATCGACCCCGCAAATGCGATAGAGCTCCTCCGACCACGACTGACGACGATCAGCAATATTCCATTCCCAGCTGCCGACATGCGCGACTTCCTGCGCTTCCGCTAGGCGTCCCTCGCTAGAGGCCAACTCGCGCGTGCGGGCCCGGACTTGCGATTCAAGTTCAGCGTTTGCCTCACGCAGCAGCCGCTCAGCCAATCGGCGTCCGGATACCGCGGTCCCGACCGTGATGCCGACGATACTGACCACCGCCATGAAGGCTTGCAGCAACAGGAGCACATCCTGGGTGGATTGTCCGGCAAACGTGCCGAGGCCACGGATGCTTCCCCAAACGGCGACCGCCGACACCACACACGTCGCCGTGGCCGCCTCCCGTTCGCCAAAGCGGAACGCGACCCATACGCAAATCGGAATGCACAGAAACTCCAGTGGGTATTCGGACCTGATGAAGACGAACCAACCCACGCCGACTAGGGTTGCCAATACGAGCCATAGTTCAGCCCATTGGCGTCGCGACCACTCAATCCGCGGATTCGTTGTCCACAGAAGAATGGCAGGAGCGATCACTGCGGCGGCCGTTGCATCTCCCAGCCACCAGGTGAACCAGATCAGTCGATACGCGGACCACGGCGCGAACCCGAAGAGGGCCAGGGTCGTCACGCCGATCGTCGCGCTGACGGTCGTGCTGAGCAGTGCGGCGAGGACGAGGAACACGACAAGGTCCCGCCCGCGGTTGAACGTGCCAGGCTCGGGCACGAACCGCTTTACCAGGTACGCCCCGAGTAGTGCCTCGAGTGTGTTGCCGCCGGCAATCATGAGCGATGTCAGCCACGTGCCCGCGGTGAGTTGATTCGTGAGGAAGGCGCCGAGAAAAATGGCCGGCCAGATTCGATTGCCATAGAGGAGGACGACCGCCAGGGCGATGCCGGTAGGCGGCCAGACCGCGGTCGCGCTCGCGTTGACGAACGCTAGAGCTAGCCCTGCCTTCCCAGCGACGAGGTACGCGGCGGCAACGAGAATCCAGATGGCGGCATGTCGCAACACACGCCGGCGCCAATTCGACATGTCTGTCGTTAGGCGGCTGATCTCATCACAGCCGTTGGGAGCGCCGGCCGCCGAATAGCCTTGCTGGTCCACTACTTACCGAGAATGTATCGGCTCGAAAGAATCTGTTAATTAGCTGAACGCTCGCGGGTCAACCGTTGAATTGCAGCCGTCTGTTGGCGTTCGTCCAGGATCCGACACAGCCCTCGGTCTCGGATTGGGGATCCGGAACAGTTCGCCGCATGCGACTTGACCGCTCTTCGACCAGAACTGGTAATCGCGTGCATGAGCTTGCGTCGATCTGTTAGATACCTTACATTCGATGAAACATCCTCCCAGGGTCTGCCCGCGATGGGTCGCCCGCCCTCTCTGGTTGAATGCGTCATCGCAACCAGGAGGCGCGTGTTATGCACCTTCGCATCCGCCGACAACTTACTGGATCAATCGACGGTGTCCCGCTTGATCGTTTCCGCGCGGGTGTCGTGTACGAGGTCGGCACCCAACTCGCCAATGTGTTCCTTGCTGAAGGCTGGGCGGAACCCGTCACAGAGGATGGTGCGCCGAGCAGGATCGCCGCCCTCGTGCTGGTGGTCGACGATGAAACTCGCGTGCGACGTTTCACGACGAGGCTTCTGACGGGCAAGGGGTACGAGGCGGTGGAGGCAGGGGATGGAAGGGAAGCGATGGTGCGCCTGTGCGAACATTCGCCAGACCTCGTGCTCCTCGACCTGTACATGCCAGTCATGGACGGCTGGCAGTTCCGCGCCGAGCAGCAACGGCTGCCAGACAGACGGTTGGCAGCCATACCTGTCCTCCTAGTGACAGGGGCCGGCGGCGCCGTCGATGATGCGGCGACGTTGAAGGCGGTGGGACTGGTCCAGAAGCCGTTCTATCCCGAGCGACTCCTCGACGCCGTCAAGAAGGCCTTGCCGTCTTAGCCACGCTGACCGCGTCATGGCAGACAATTTCTGCTGGAGCTTCTGGAACTGTTTCGAGCGGCTGCGTTTCGGCCGCTCTTACCGCTCGGTGAAGCACGCCGTCAGTGTTGTGCCATCTCTGAGGTAGATCGTCACATCTTATTCCCTTGCACAAAATGTCCATCAAAACGACGGTCGCCGGACTGTCGCAAATGTGTGCTTATGCGCGCACTGTATGACACCATACAGGGAGTTCGCGACCTGTCTCACGACAACCGTTTCGGATTAGAGGTCCTGGAGGATGCCCATGACGACGAAGGACGCGAAGCAACCGCTCGTGCTGATAGTGGATGACGATGAATCTATCCGACGGGCGGAACGCCGAATCCTCGAGGGAGCTGGCTACCGCGTGATCGAGGCCAGTAACGGATCGGAAGGGTTGGTCCGTCTTGCCGAGGCCCCATCGCTCGACCTGCTGCTGGCAGACTTGGAGATGCCCGAGCTGGCCGGAGAAGAGATGGTGAGCCGCATTCGCCCAGCACGACCCGAGTTGAAAGTGCTCTACGTGACGGGTCACATTGATCAATTAATGAATGAGCGCCCGGTATTGTGGGAAGGCGAAGCCTTTCTCGACAAGCCGTTTTCGGTCGACGGTTTGCTCGAGGCGGTCTCGATGCTGCTGTATGGACAATTGAACACGCACCCGCCCAAAATTGACCCGCACAAATTCTCGGGCTGATTGCCCGGTCTGTTTGACGGCCTGCGTAACGCGCATCATCGGATTTGAAAAGCTCAACTTCTCTGTCCCCGATTCGGAATCGTTGCGCGCGGCGCTCGAGACCTCGCCACTTGATCGAGCTCGAAACGCCGGCAAGAGCCTTTGCAAGAATTTTCAAGCCGTTCGCCCCTTTCAGCGCCCCAGCACAGTTCACAGAAAGCGAACCAGGCGGCCCGACGCGAGGCTCGCCGAGTTGCGCGACGCACTGCGGACCTCGGTGGGATTGGCCACCGTGTGGCGCGCGCTCAATCAGTTGGACCTCACCATCAAAAAAACTTCCCGGCGCGGGGCGCCGCACCACCTGCTGGACGAGAAACTCCCTGTACCGCTAGGCTGCGACCACCCCGGGAGGAGTGGCCGCGAACGGTTTAGGTGACGTCGCGAACCCGAAAAAAAACCTGGTCCGGGGGTGGCTTGCGCACTTCAGAGTGGTAACGCCGACTCTGCGGCATTCGTGCGCGACGCTGCTGCTCGCTCAGGGCGTCAACCCGCGCCTCGTCATGGAGACGCTCGGCCACTCGCAAGTGTCCTTGACGCTCAACACCTACAGCCACGTGCTGCCGGCCCTACAACGCGACGCCGCGGCCCGGATGAACGCCGTTTTCGAGCGTTAGTGTGTCAGTTAGTGTGTCAAACGGCGGAACGGCCGTCTGAACTTGATTAGGATTTCAAGATTTCAAAGGAAAATCTGGTGACCCTAACGTTCGCCAGTTGGAACCAGATTGCAGGCTGGTTGGGCCGCCTGGCAGCGCTTCGGACGCTGCGTGAAGCCGCGTGACGACCGGGCCGACATCCCGTAAGCTGGAGCTTGGAGGTCGGCCATGACAGCGGTTTTCTAGACTCCGTCGATCCCGACAACAACACGCCGAAGGCTGTCACAGAATGCCCATCGGATTGACGGGAAGGACCGGACCAGGTCCGGTGCTGGCGCCGGGCTTAGCAGGGCCGTGGTAGCCCCCCTGGCGCCTCGGCGCGGCGCGGCGCGCTGGACGAGATGAACCGCCGACTTGAGATTAGTGGAGTCTCTCCAGCAGGGCAGAGGCAATCGGCGCCGAGCAGGCTCGCCAGCCTAACGGGCCCTCGGCGCCAGCCCGATAATCACGAGCGCGCCGATGATGGCCAGTCCTGCGCCGAACATATCGGTCTTCGTCGGCGGCTCGCCTTCGACCAGCCACAACCACATGAGCGACGCAGCGATGTAGATCCCGCCGTAGGCAGCATAGGCCCGCCCAGCCAAGGCCGTGTCCGCCCGCGTCAGGGAGACGGCAAAGCTGTGGCCGGGGGGCGCGTCCGAGAACGGGTCTTCCGTAGACCCGGTCTGCCGGCACAGCCTTAATGCGGACTATCCTCATCCTCCCAGAAGGATCCGGCGTCGATTGCGTTCGCGCAGCTCGCCGAAGAGTACCGGCGCGCCGGGCAGCTTCCCGACGCCGTCGCCGCCTGCAAGGCCGGCCTCGCAGACAAGGAAGCGATCCTCGGCGGGAACCTGATCAAGCTGCTTCGACTTCCCGCGTAGTTACGCGCAGGCGCGTGTCTTCGCGTTGTCCCGCAGGAACGGCAGTGTACCGACGGTCAGGGCGATCCCGGGAATGACGATGAAGATCAGCGCTGCACGGAGCTGGAAGTTGATCTGGATGGCCTCCGGGCTCCGGCGATCTCCAAACATCGCCGCGACCACGACCGTGACGAACATGGACACATGAAGCGCCAGCGGAAAGATTCCCGCGGCGACGCGGGCCGCGACGCCGCCGCCAGCGCGGCGCGACAACGAGGCGCCGAGCGCGCCGAACGCCAGATACGACAGGAGCAGCCCTGCCGTCATCGGCATGGTCGCTCTCGGATCGAGCCAGAGCGAAGCCGGGAGCAGCCGCGGGACGCCGAGCATCACCGCGGCCGCGCAGCCCAACGCCGCCATTCCGGGCAGCCAGAGGGTTTTCGCATCGGGACTCATCGGACCTTCTTTCTGATCGGCGCGGCGGATGGCGTCCGCCAGGCGTGTCCAGTCGGGCACGCGCTCCAGCGCGCGGGCCACGGCATCCTCTTCGGTGCAACCGCGCCGGATCGCATCCACATAGGCATCTTCGAGGTGTCCGGCCAGCTCGGCGCGAATCTCTTCCTCGCGCTCGGCCTCGATGCCGAGCGCTATCAGCCGCGAGCGTACGACGCTCGACCAATCACGCACGGCTTAAGCCCCCGAGCTGGTTGAGCGCGCGGAAAAACACGCTCCATTCACGGCGCGACGCCGCGAGCTGCCTCAACCCCGCCGCTGTCAGGCTGTAGCAGCGGCGCTTCACGCCGCCGGACGTCGTTTCCCAGGCGCCCCTGGTCCAGTCGCGCTTCTCCATCCGGTACAGCAGCGGATAGAGCGACGCGAGCGTGAAATGAAGAACGCCGGCCGTGTCCTGCTCAATCCGGCGCGCGATCTCGTAGCCGTGCAGCGGCTGGTCTTTGAGCACCATCAGGATGGCGAGCTCCGCGCTGCCGCGTTTGATCGAATGACTCAGCGATGCCATGGAGTCCTATATATAGGATATCTATATATTAGATGTCAAGGCCTGTGGCTGTGGGCGGCGGGTCCGCTTGCCGGCTTGCGCCAAAGCAAGTTATCCACAGGCCCAGACGGGCGTAAAATTGTCCGATGTCGCACACACCTTACTACTACGCGCCTGGCGGCAAGTACGTCCTATTTCTCGACTTGCTCGGGTTCACCGCGTTCGTGCGCTCGTCGTTCCAAAAGAAGGCTGAGGAAGCCGACGATCGCGAGAAGGAATTCGAGTTGGCGCAGAAGCAGTTCAAGATTGCGCAGGCCGAAGTTGACCGCGAGTACCGACGGTTTCATGAGCATCTCGAGGAGCTGTTGCGCCGACCAGTTCGCCGCGGCAAGTCCCCCGCCATGTCGCTCGTATTCTCCGACTGCGCGTACGTGATATTCGAACGTCCCAAAGACGCGGAGCGATTCGCGGTGCATGCCATGCGGTCGTTCATCCTGAACGACATGCCTGTACGCATGGGACTCTCGTACGGTTCGTTCACCAACTACGAATTCAAGACCGGCGTCCTGCCCAACGGGCACCTGATGTTCGCGGCACCGTTCATGGGCACAGCGGTTGTGGATTCGTACCGCGCCGAGTCGTCGGGCATTAAGGGCATGCGGATCCTCGTTCATCCATCCTTTTTCATGAGCGCCCCAGACCTCGACGAGTTCCTCGTGCCGCTGCCGAAATCGGAGCAGGGCCCAGAGGCTGTCGGCGAGCTGAACTGGTACGACCTCGACCTTAGTCTGACGCTGCGTCGGCACATTCGGCGCATGAAGAAGAGTGCACCAGCCGAGGCGCAGGTCCACTACGACAAGACGTTATGCTTCATTCGTCGCATGGAGGAGTTCCGTTCTTGGTACTCCTCGTGCTGCCGGACCGGGCGCGTCGCCAACGTGGTGTACCCAGAACGAAAGAACAACATGCGCTACTGGCGCAACCTGAAGCGCACCAAGCGCTACCAGGAACATACCGCCGCCATGGAAGAGCGGGCGCGCGCTGAGGCGGAGGCCAATCCGGATGGACTGTTTCGTGACGTTCTCGTGCAATTTCCGAAGAATCCGAAGGAGCCGCCAATCGTCACGTACGGAGAGCCCCGCGTCAGAGTGAAGGCCTCTAAGTCTGTGGACGCCTCAGCTTGACGGTTTCGTTTCCGCTTGCCGAATCCGGAGGTGGCGCGTTGCGCAAATGATCCTTTGCGAACTTGCTTTCCGAAAATCAGAGGCGTATACATCCATAAGCAGTTCTTGGTCGGCTGCCGGTCCATCGTAGTTCGGATGCGGGCCGAACCTGCGGCTCGGGCGCACCATCGGCGCCGAGCCCGGTTCCCACAGACCACGCCCTGAACGTCGCGCGGCGCAACGCCCCGAACGCTCAGCGCCTTTCTGAGTCGGCCCTCGCAGTCACTGCTCGGGCGCCTCCACGGGACAACCCAAACGCAACGCCATGTCGGGAGGACAGCCATGTTCGATCCGCGAGATGACGCGCGCGAACGTGACGGCCGGGAGGACGGCAGCGCGCGCGTGTACGACCCACGCGACCGGGATGAACACGATCCTCGGGAAGCCCTGGTGCGCGATCTCGACTTGCCGCGCGGCGACGAGCGGGAGCTGGTTCTTGATCGCGACCGAGTCTACGAGCTCGACGGCGACGACAGCCGCACGCTGGCCGTCGTCGGCGCGTTCCGCGTCGTGCCGGAACACGATCTTGATCTTCCGCCCGATACTCTTAAGAACCTCCACGATCAGAGGCTCATCGAGCTGGTGGACCTGGGCGACTGCGAGCACGGGCTGACCCTCAGTCCGGAGGGGCGAGATCTGCTTGACTCGCACTCGCTGGAGCGAGCCGGCGAGTCGGCGCAACTCTTCCACGCCGGCGTCAGTCGCTCACGGGAGATCGACCACGACTCGAATCTCTACGCGACATTTCGACAGGAAGAGGCCCGTCTTCGAGACGAGTACCCTGACCTTGAGATTCGGCGCGTCATCCTTGAACACGACCTGAAGCGCGAGTACCAGGAGTTCCTGCAGGAGCCCAACCGCGGTCGCTCCGACAGCGACGGCCGCCCTGGTCGCGACGAGAACGAGGTCCGTGGCTGGGCGCGTGAACACGATCTGCCGTACTTCGACGATCAGGTTCATTTCCCCGACTACCGAATCGAGTACGAGCTCGATGGCCGAGAGCTTCACCAGGACGTCGAGCTCTTTACGCCGCACTACCGCGGCGCTCACGCCGCCAGCGGCGCGAAGGCCGGCTTCCGCATTTACGTGGTCGCCTCTCGCGGTGGTGGAGGTCGCTCTGGGCCCCGTCCGCGCGGCATGGAGGAATTCCTGTGACTCACGAATACCCTCCCAACAGGGCCTTCGACAGCGTCAGCATCAGCCGCGTGTCCGCTCTCCGCGACTACGGCTTGACGCAGCGGCAGCGTGAGTTCCTGGTGACCGTCATGGTCCACTCGGGATGTTTTCTGGAGCGGCAGTACTGCGAGTTCACCGGTACGGTGCGCGGCCAGAACAGTCGTGAGTTCATGGCTAGACTGGTGGGACGTGGATTCGTACGAGTCATCGAGCCGGGGCTCGTCCGACGTGGGCGCCTGTACCACGTCCACCACAAACCGTTCTACGAGGCGATCGGCCAAGCGGACAACCGCAACCGCCGTCTTCGCACGATCGGCCGGATGGTCGAACGGGTAATGATTCTTGATGCTGTGCTGGGCGATCGACGCCGCTGGTGGTTGAGTCCCGAATGCGACAAGCGAGCCTTCTTCGACGTCACGCACCAGACCGGACTGCGGCCGGAGGAATATCCGCACATCGCGTTCGGAGCGGGAGCGAGAAGGACGGTCCGCTGCTTTCCCGACAAGTTGCCCATCGGCATCGAGAAGGACGACACGACTCGGTTCGTGTTCCTCTACCTCGTGAACCGGCGCATCCCGGTGGACTTCCGCCAGTTCCTCATTCGTCACGTCGACCTGTTCCGTTGCCTCCATCACTGGACTGTCCGATTGCTTGTGCCGCGGCGCTTCAGGAAGGCGGTGGCGCTCTACAAAGCGGCGGTTCGCGACGAGCTCTGGAATCCCCTGAATCCGAGCGCGAGCAAATCGCTGGAGGCGTACTTTCGGGAGCAGCAGGAGCAGGCGGGACACCTCGGGGATCCGTCCGATCGCTACATCGCGCAAGAGTTCCGAAAGCAGGGCATGCCCAAAATCCAAGCCCTCTATCGGGCCTGGCGACGAACAGGCGACAGGGTACTCTGGCAGTCGTCCTCGACGTGCTTGCGCGACGACTGGTCGTACGGCCGTTCGGCCGTTGAGATTCAGCAACTGAACCGCCAATACCTCCAGCTCAGTGGCTGGATGGACCGGGATGTATGGGCCAAGAGGGGGGCGAAGCGAAAATCGCGTCAGGTTAGCCCCCCGGTGTCGCCACCCTCTCTGGACGTTTCTTCACCCCTGGTGGCTCCATGAGCGTTCGCGTCGTGCAAGCCGCTGAATCGCAGCACCTTGCGGCGAAGGCGCGATCGAGGCGGCGCCCTTTGCCGCCGTCACTGTCGGTGTCGGTATCGCAGTCGGTGAACCAACGATGGCGTGAACGACCCCGGCGTCCTGTCCTGCGAGTGACCCCAGGGCGTCGAGACGGGTCGTTCACGCCATCGTTGGTAGTGCCGCATGTCACCGTCTGTTCGCACGTGTCGAGCAGGACAAACGCGCCGCCCGTGCCGCCCGCGTTCGTGTCGAGATTCGCCGGAACAATGCGGCTCGCAAACGGAACAGAAATCAGTTCGTGTTCGTCGCACTTGTTCCCGGGACGACGTCACGTCTGCAGATCCGGATTCAGGCATCGCACCATCGCGCTGATCATGCTGGCGCCGTGCTCAGCGTCGTCAATGCTCTTCGCTTCGCTTCGACCCGGCCGGCGGCCGGGCCTTCGGGCATTGACGACGCCTGCGCGCGGCACGACTTGGGCTATTGCGCGATGGCGGGCTTTCTGATGGCTCGGGCGGGCCGAGAAAAGCGAGTTGACGCGGGATTTCCGCAGGCGTATCTTGATGTATCGCGTCTGTGCCGCACGGCACATCCTCCGCATCGCACCCAGTGCATGCGGAGCGCGTTTCCAGTCGTCGCCCTCAGGGCACGATTCAAGCGCACCCCCACAACATCGCGTCAGGCTGCTACGCCGTCGCTGCGCGTGAGCCGGCGCACCTGACTCGCGATCACGCGAACTCTCATCGACGCGTCGTCTCGAAGACCAACCGTCGTTGAGAACCGCGTTCGCCGAGGCGCACGCGCGTCCATGTCTCGGCCGAACGCGTTGCATATGACGGTCGCGTGCCACGCGACGACCGTCACCGCGCGGAGCCTGGCTCCCCGCGGGTCGATGTCGGCAACAGCCCTCATCCGCGCTCCACGGACATCGACGCGCCGACTCCAAGTCGGCGCGTCGGAGCGCGCAGTCCCAGCACAACACGAATCGTCATGAATCGCCCTTCTTGGGGGACCTCCATGGACTTCGTTGATCGTGGGGATGACCGGCCGGAACCGATCTCGATTGCGCGGTGCCGCGAGCTGCTCGGCGATGAGGCCGACACGCTGACTGATCAGGACGTCGAACTGATCCGTCGGCACGCCGAGACGATGGCGCAGGTCGTGGTCCAGATGTATGTGGAGAGCCGTCGGATTCCTGGGTAATCACCGTGCCTTCTCGACACACCTTGCCCGCGCCCACGATTGGGTCTAATCTGCCGCTGATGGTCGGCGCGGTGATCTACGTTCGCGTCAGTACGAAGGAGCAGACATAGAACCTCAGTCTGCCGACCCAACTCCGTGCCTGCGAGGAGTACTGCCGTCGCCAGGGCTACGAGATCCTCGAACGCTTCCACGAAGAAGGCGAGAGCGCCAAGACCACGGACCGCAGTCAACTCCAGGCACTGCTGAAGTACTGCCGCTCGCATAAGGGCAAAGTCCACTTCGTCGTCGTGTACAACCTCACGCGATTCGCGCGCGAGAAGTACGACCACTTCGCGCTCCGTGCACACCTGAAATCGCTCGGCATCTCGCTGCGGTCGGCCACCGAGCCGATCGACGACACGTCCACCGGCAAGTTGATGGAAGGGGTACTGGCGTCGTTTGCGCAGTTCGACAACGACGTGCGCTCTGACCGCACCCGCGCGGGTATGCGCGCCGCACTGGAACTCGGCCGATGGACCTTTCCTGCGCCGATCGGCTATCTGAACGCGCCGAAATGGTCCGGCAAAAGCCTAGTGCCGGACCCGGAACGCGCGCCACTCATCGCGCGTGCGTTCGAGGACCTCGCAACGGGACGATTCACGAAGCAAGAAGTCATTGCCCGAATGACCGAGGCCGGCTTGCGCACGCGACGTGGATTGGTGCTCTCGCCGCAAAGCTTCGGCCAGATGGTGCGGAACTCGATTTACGTCGGCAGGATCGAGAGCCCGGACTATGGCGTGTCAACCCGCGGCGATTTCGAGCCGCTGATCGACGAGCCCACGTTCTATCGCGTGCAGGCGGTTCTCGATGGCCGCGTCGTCGTCGCAGGGCCACGACCGCGGCATCATCCGGATTTTCCGCTCAGGGGATTCGTGCGGTGCGAGACGTGCGGCCGTCCGCTGACGGGCAGCTGGTCGAAGGGCCGGAACGGCCATTACGCGTACTACCACTGCCAGCGGCAGTGCCGGGCGGTCAACATCAGCAAGGCGACGCTGGAAGGGGCCTTCGTCGATGAGCTCGCATTGTTGCAGCCAACGCCTGGCTACATGCGGCTGGTCAAGGATCGAATCCTCTGCGCGTGGGAGCAGCGTCGGGCTGAAGCAAAGGACCGGACGACGGAACAGCAACGACGGGTGAGTGCCATCCAGCAAAAGCTGGACAAGCTGGACGAGGCGTTCCTCTACGCGGAGGCGATCGACGTCACGACCTACGGCCGTCAACGCGACAAGCTACGCGAGGAATTGACGCTCGCCAAGATCGACCATCACGCCGAGGCCGTCGATGAACTCGACGTAGAGGGCATCCTGGCCTTCGCAGAACGCATTCTGCCGCGCGCCTCAGACCTCTGGGTGCAAGCCTCGCTCGATTACAAGCAGCGGCTGCAGCAGCTGTTCTTCCCTGAAGGAATCGCGTTCGACGGAAATCGGTTCAATCGAACCGCCGTAACGGCACCACTTTTCAAGTACTTGGCGCCGTCCGAGAGTGCTGATGAAAGAGTGGTGAGCCGGGTGGGAATCGAACCCACAACCCGCAGATTAAGAGGCAGCCGAGAATCGAAGTCGATCGCGGCCGACCCCGAAAAATCACGGCAAATCGGGGTCGGCCGTTCTTGTACTCGGCCGCTCGTGGTCGATTCGGGCCGCGTCGTACGGAATCCATTGCACAACGTTGCACACCGCATGTGCGGCGACACAACCCACATTCGGCCGCGGGCCTGAACGGTCGAGAGGCCGGTTACCCTGCTTTGCGGCGATGCCCACGGACTCGCGACGACTGCGTTCCGGCGCGGCGCTTGGCGATGACGGACGGTAGCTGTGCGTTGACCTTGGCGGAGGAATCGAACACCGACGCAACGTCCGGTTCGAGCACGATCGCCACAACCGGCCGATTCATCTGGGCCGGAAACCGATTGGGTTTGGCCCGCGAGTAGTCCAAGCGGTACTCCGTGCGCATGCCGTTCGAGTCACGTGGATTTCTTTTCGCTGTATTGCTCATAGTCCCTGCGCTCACGCGTTGTGGCTTCTCCGGCTCCCATGACGCGGGTTCGGTGGCCCCGGTCCGTGAAGCTGACGATCAAGAGACGTTGCTGCTCGGCTGAGTGGCCGATGATCAACTCGCGCAGTTCGTCACAGATCGGATCGGGTTTGCGCACTACCGCGCTGGCGTGCGATCAGCAATTCGGCGTAGCATACGAAACCGAAGAGCCAGCGTACATCTCCCAATGTCTGGCAGAATCCGTCGCGCATCAGGCTTTACGGCCGAGCCAGCTTCGTAGGACCGGTCACAAGCGGGGCGTTTTCGACACGAGTGTTGAATCACGTCGCGCCGCATGTCTGCGTGTTTCATGCCTCGATTCGGCTGTGAAAATGTCCGCGACTTCTGCACGATTGAGATTCTCTCGGGTCCGAGTCCATCCGTGTCAGCGGATCGTCTAACGCCCGCCGCTCAGCCGCGAGCGGCGCCCACAGCCAATTCGAATCAACGGAATCCTTCCACGCCGCTCGTCGGCTGCAGCGGGTTGTTAGGCAGTCGGCGGTACAAACCGGGTACATAGGTAACACATTAAACCGAGAACATGGGTGACACCCACTACGCTGGGGATCGACTGTGAGGTTGATTGATGCCCTGGCTGGAGACAGCACCCATGGAACCAACGGGAACGATTCATTGATGATTTCCGACTCGGACTCTACGACATGACCGAGCTCTGCGCACGCTACGCCATCAGCCGAAAGACCGGCTACAAATGGTTGGCACGCTATGACGCGGGCGGGCGCCCTGCGCTGCACGACCGAAGTCGGGCGCCCCATCACTGTCCGCACAAGATTGGGGCGGCGGTGGCGCATCTCCTGCTGACCGCACGGCGGCAGCACCCGGACTGGGGGCCGGAGAAACTCCTGCAATGGCTCGAGCCCCGGCACTCGGGGGTCAGGTGGCCGGCGGTCAGCACCGCCGGCGATCTCCTGACGCGACACGGCCTCGTGAAGAAGCGACGGCGGCGCCGCCCCATGCATCACCCCGGCGTCGTCCCTCCGGTCACCCGCGCTCCCAACGACCTGTGGGCGGCTGACTTCAAAGGCCAGTTCCGCACCGGGGATCGGATCTACTGCTACCCGCTCACGGTCACCGACCAGCACACCCGCTACTTGCTCGCGTGCCAAGGACTCCGCTCGACGAAGGGCACGGGCGTGCGGCCCGTCTTCGATCGCCTTTTCCGCGAGTATGGGCTGCCACGGGCGATTCGCACCGACAACGGTGTGCCGTTCGCCTCTACGGCGCTGCATGGACTCACGCCGCTCAACGTGTGGTGGCTGCGCCTGGGCATTCAGCACCAACGGATTCTGCCCGCCCATCCTCAGCAGAATGGCGCCCACGAGCGCATGCACAAGACGTTGAAGCGCGGGGCCATTGGCTCCTGGGGTCAATTGGTGAGACGCCTGATCGTCCCGAAGTCCAACGCCATTCGATCTATGAACACTCGCAGTCGAACGGTTGGATAAGTCCGGTCCCACCGCGACCCAATTGCCAACCCTTCAAGGTCCAGGTGAACCGGTAGGCTTGAACTCTTTTGAGGCACTCTTTCTTGCCTTCGCCGACCCTCACGACCAGCTGCCCGCAGGAGTGATCGATGTTGACCCACAGAAACGCGCCACATCCGTTGTAGTGAGACTGCATCCCCTCATCATCCAACCGGATAAACTGCACGTTCGGCATCGACGGTAACCACGCCGACGGGATCTGTGAGGCCAGCACGGTCACTGTTGCAGAAGGTGGGGCCTGCGCCACAAACCCCGCTAGCGCCTGGGAGATGATCGACGCAGCGTCTGACTCACTACCAACGGTCTCTGACAGCTCTTCGGCTGTCGGCATCAACCCCGCTGGCGGGAGATTCAACGGAACACGTGAGCCTTGAAGAGTGGCTGCCACGCACAGCACGATCAGTAGAAGTTGTTGCATCGTTGTACCCTAAAGTGATCATCGTGCGTACTGTAAGAATGTTGTAATTGGTTACCGCCTCAGTTGACGGTGACGTTTGTCGGATAGAAGTGCGGTGAGACGATCGGTTTCGGCGCGCGGAGGAGCGTGGTGAGCACGTCGGTCGTATCGAGGCCTCGCTGATGCGCGGTGCGTACGATACTCGCCAGCACTTGTTGTGTGTCCGCGCCACGGCGCGACCGATTGCCGCCGCCACAGACCTTGCGCGTGATGACCGCGGGCCGTAGCGCCTGCTCGGCGCGCCAGTTGAATGCAGAGCATATTGTTACGCAGAGCTGAGCACCCGGGGCCGCTGAATTCCCGATTCCTGCCGCGAGATCTGACGGTGCTGTAGACGAGCCTACTCCGCATAATCGTGACGTCTTTCTCCGTGTGAAGACCCTTCTCAAAGGAGGACGTCATGCTGTCAGCGTACTTCCACCCACGCGGGCGACGAATTCGTGCACTTCGTGATGGCCCGGCGGGAGCCCTGTTCGAACGGTTTGCGCAAGCCTTGTGTCGGGCCGGCTATCCCGCGAGTACCGCTCGCAGACACCTTGGAGCCGCGGAACACTTCATCCGTTGGATCAATCAGAACAGCGTGTCCGTGGCCGAGTTGGGCGAGGAGTCTCTGACGCGCTTCGGCCGCCACCTGGGTCGATGCCGATGCCGTTACCGTCACGCGGACCGGATGAACGTGCGGTATGGTGCACGCCTCTTCCTGAGTGCCTTGCAAGATGCCGGGATCATCGCGACGCCCGTGATGAAGGAAGCTGTTCAGGATCCGGGGCTCCTCTCGGCGTTCTGTCGGTGGATGCGCGAGCAACGCGGCACGTGTGAGGCGACCCTCTCGAACTACGGGCGGCATATCCGCGAGTTGCTCAAGAGGCTTGGAGAAGAGCCGAGCCGGTTTGATGCGCGCAGTTTGCGAAGGTTTGTCCTGGAGCAGAGTCGTGCGTCCGGGTGGGCCGCGGCGAAAACATGCACGACGGCCCTTCGTATGTTCGTGCGGTTCCTGATCGCGGATGGCCAGTGCGCCGTTGGCTTGGACGCCGCCATCCCGACCCTCGCCCATTGGCGTCTCGCCGCGCTGCCACGGTACCTCCCACCCGACGACGTCGAACGCGTGATTCACTCCTGCGATCGCGCTTCACCGGTGGGACGGCGGAATCGCGCGATGCTGTTGCTGCTGGCCCGTCTGGGTCTTCGGGCGGGCGACGTCATGCAGCTGCACCTCAGCGACATCGACTGGCAGGGCGCATGGATTCACGTGTGTGGCAAAGGCCGCTGCGCCACGCGCTTGCCGCTGACCCAGGAGGTGGGTGACGCGATCGTCGGCTACCTGCAAGATGGCCGCCCCCCGACCGAGAGCGATGCGCTGTTTGTCGGCTGCCGTGCGCCGTTTCGCGCTTTCGCTCCTGGAGTCGTCCCGCTCATCGTCGGCCGGGCGCTGGACCGCGCTGGTGTGGCGCGCCCGAGTCGAGGCGCTGCGCATTTGCTGCGGCATTCCGTCGCGACGTCGATGCTGCGACAGGGCGCCTCGCTGCAGGACATCGGCGCCCTCCTGCGGCACCGGTCGATTGAGACCACGCAGATCTACGCCAAAGTCGATGTGATGGCGCTGCGGCAGATTGCGCAACCGTGGCCGGAGGTGCAACCATGCTAACCGAAGCCGTCCACACGTACTTGGCAGTCCGCCGGTCGGCGGGATTCGCATTGAGGTGGCAAGGTGTCGCGTTAAAAAGCTTCGCTGGGTTCTCGGAGGCAAGAGGCCAGCACTACGTGTCCGCCGCCCTGGCTATCGAGTGGGCCGGATTGGCACGCCAAGTGACGCAGCGCGCCCGCCGGCTGGGGATCGTCATCCGGTTCGCTCGCTATCTCCACGCTGAGGATCAACGTCACGAGGTGCCCCATGCGATCTTCGGCGCGGAAAAGTCGTCACGGCCGACCCCGTACATCTTGACGGCGGAGGACATCGGGCAACTCGTCCACGCGGTCTCGCGGTCCGGGGCTGACACGCTCCGCCGAGCGACCTACCGCACGTTCTTTGCCTTGCTGGCGTGCACCGGCTTGCGGGTGTCCGAAGCGATCCGGCTGCGGTTTGATGACATCACGGCAGACGGCTTGGTGATCCGAGAGACCAAATTCCGCAAGAGCCGCTTGGTGCCCTTGCATGAGACCGCACAGGCCGGACTCGATCGATATCTCCAGCAGCGGCGCCCCTATGCGCCCGCCGACAACCATGTCTTCGTCTCGTTGCGAAGAAAACCGCTCTTAGGGAGGGATGTCGTCACGGCGTTCCGCACCGCGGTGAAGCGCGTCGGGCTGCCAAACAGACCTGGACGGGCGCGGCCTACGGCCAAGTCCTTGCGCCACACCTTCGCGACCCGGGCCCTCCAAACCTGTCCGGATGGCCGCGATGCCATCACGCGCCACATGGTGGCGCTCTCGACGTACCTCGGTCATAAGAGCGTGGCCGAGACGTATTGGTATCTGGAAGCCGTGCCGGATCTGATGCGCGACATCGCGGACCGGACCGAATGCCTAGCCACGGGAGGGCGACCATGACCACGATCGCCCCGCACATTACCGCTTTCTTCGAGCAACGCCTGCCCCTCGAACGCCGCGCGAGCGAGCACACGTGCGACTCCTATGCGTATGCGTTCAAGCTGCTCTTGACCTACGCCAGCCAGCGTCTCACGGTGGCCCCGTCTCAGCTGGGACTGGAACAGATTGATGCACCGCTGGTCGTCGACTTCCTGAATGCGTTGGAAACCACACGTCGCAATGGGCCAAGCTCCCGCAATGTCCGGCTGGCCGCGATCAAATCCTTCATGCATTTCATGGAATATCGCGTGCCGTCGGCACTGGAACAGATCCGGCGGATCTTGGCGATTCCCGCGAAAAAGGCGGAGTCGCGTCTGGTCCGGCATCTGACCGTTGAGGAAATGCAGGCCATCCTCGATGCGCCTGACCCAACTGGATGGGCCGGCACTCGCGACCGCGCCATGTTGCACGTGTGCTACGCGGGTGGACTGCGCGTGTCCGAATTGATCGGGCTCCGGCTCGACGACCTCGCCCTTCAGCCACACGCCAGCGTGCTGGTCCACGGCAAGGGCCGACGCGAGCGGTCCCTGCCGTTGTGGAAAACGACTACGGCAGCGCTGCGAGCATGGCTCGCGGTCAGGGGAACTGTACAGGGTCCGGAACTCTTTGTCAGTGCGCGCGGCGAACCCTTGACTCGCTCAGGCTTCGAATACATTCTGCGCAAGCACGTCCGGAGCGCGACGCACCGGTCCCCCACACTGGCCACCAAGCGCGTGTCTCCTCACGTGGTGAGACACACCTGTGCCCTGACCATCCTTCAGG
>WNEY01001156.1_pt1 | contig 20921 bp, 20 predicted proteins | sample 5400531 | NCBI WGS metagenome assembly WNEY01 (sample SAMN13153338, study PRJNA577476) | soil metagenome | isolation source: 200 cm saprolite under Douglas fir tree site 1 | place: USA:California | collected 2015-04-18
AGGGCCGGCTGCAGGGCTAGGGCCGGCCGCCACCGTATGGGTCGGCCGCGCGCGTAAGGGCCGGCCGCGCCGTGGCGGCGTTAGGGCCGGCCGCAGGGCTAGGGCCGGCCGCCACCGTATGGGTCGGCCGCGCGCGTAAGGGCCGGCCGCGCCGTGGCGGCGTTAGGGCCGGCCGCAGCGGGTAGGGGGCCGGCCGCGGGCGTAAGGGCCGCGCGAGCCAGATTATTCCGCTGCCTCCGTCCGGGCGTCGTGACCGCCGCATCGCGCGCTGCTGGGCGCGCGCGTGGTGCCGCCGGGAGTATGATTTGCTCCTATTCCAAAGGAGGTCCCTTGTCTGTCGCCGTCATCAGTACTAGCGGCGGAGGCGCCGAGGACCCGGCCGGGATGGTCGGCTCCGGCCTGCGGCACGGTTGGGGTGTCAGCCCCGAACGACAGCAGGCAGTCCTGGACGCGCTGCGGGGCCTGGTTCCGTCGGCCGGGCGATTGTCACCTGCTCAGCTGCGGGCCATCACGGCCACGATCGCCGCCAGCGCGGAACTCTGGGCCGACCTGGTCGTGCATGACCCGGATGTCCGCTGGTACCTGCCGTTGCACCGCTCTGACGCGTGCGACGTGTGGCTGCTCGCCTGGGAACGCGGCCAGGACACCGACTGGCACGACCACGGCGGATCGTCCGGTTCGTTCGCGGTCACCGAGGGCAGCCTGCTCGAGCAGTACCGGGCGCCAAGCGGCCGGCGGCTGAGCCGGCGCATGCTCTCGACCGGTCACGCTGTCGCGTTCGGCCCCGGGCACGTGCATGACGTCGCGCATGGCGGTGCCGGATCCTCGATCAGCATCCACGCCTACTCGCCGCCGCTGATGACGATGACCTATTACCGGCAGACCGCGTACGGGCTGATCGCCAGGGAAACGGTGGTGGTGATCGAGGGCCCGGAGGGCGCGAGAGGGCGCGGCGGGCCGGACACGGCGCTGGCCGACGCGACGGCGTCCGCTGCGGAGCTCACCACCGACGTGCTCCCGGCAGGCGCGCCTGGCGTCGATGAGCTGATCGCCGAGGCCCGTGGCAGCCTTGAGCGGCTGCGGCCGGAGACCGCCCTTGCGGCGCTGACCGACGGCGCCGCGCTCGTTGACATCAGGCCGCTGGAACAGCGGATCGTCGAGGGCGAGGTGCCCGGCGCGATCATCATCGGCCGCAACGTGCTGGAGTGGCGCCTCGACCCGCGCAGCGATGCGCGGATCCCGGCGCTCGCCCGCACCGACGCCCGGGTCATCGTGATGTGCTCGGAGGGCTATGCGTCCACCCTCGCGGCGGCCAGCCTCCGGCGGATCGGCCTGCGCCGCGCAACCGACCTGGATGGCGGCTTCCAGGCGTGGCAGGCGGCCGGCCTGCCGACGCGCCGCGCCCAGTCGCTGGGCTGAGCCACCTGCATCCCGGCAGAACGCGATCTGCGGCTGACCTCATGGCTCTGGCCTGCCAGGGTGCGCAACTCCGCGTGCGGTATCGCCTGGCTGAGCGCCCGGGCCGTTTCGCCCATGAAGGGATAGCTGGCGTCACCGTGCATTACGAGCGCGGGTACTCCGACGCGTGCCGCTCGTCCCGTGGGTACCGATGCGTCCTTGCCCAAGATGGCGGCGTGGTCATAGCCGAGCGTCGGCCGGCCCACCTTGCCTGCCTGCCGCCCGCGTGTCGTGCGTGGCGGCCGGGTACCTGTCCGGCAAGATAAGACGAGGCCCCTCCATGTATGAGATGGAGGGGCCTCAGCCCGGCCCTGCAGCGGCCACCTACCGATCGCTCGGTACGCCACGCGCTACCTGGCCTGCCACCGGTCCCGGACACCCGCGCCAAGCGCCGGTCTCCCGGCCCTTCTTGCGTTCCCGGAGTTGCCCCCGGGACGGTATCCGTCTCCGGTAGTGAGAGCAGTTCTACGCCCTCGGGCGCGGGCCGCACAAGAGGATCCGGTCACCGGTTCCAAGATTCTTTGGCCGTCCACAATTCATCCACAGAACACGCCGCGTTCTCCCCAGGGAATAGTGCTTGTCCACCGGCTCATCCACCGCACGATCCACAGGCGCAGGCTCGGCGTGATCACCGGCGGTGGCCTATCGCGTCCGGCCAGCCGGCCAGCGACTGCGGCTGCTCGCGATTAGGCTGCGCCTAGCCCGGCTGCTGTTTCCTCGGCACGACGGGAGCCGGGATGACCGGATCGCCTTTCCGGGCGAGCGCCCAGCGCTGGCCCGCGATGATCGCAACGGGATCGTCCCGGCCGGCCTGGGCGGCTACCACCCGTGCCGAGATGAACTCGCCCTTGCTCGGCGCGGGCAGGCCGAGAGCGGCCGCTATCAGCGGATCGCTGTCCTGATGTCCGAGCACCAGGATGCCCTCGTGGCGCAGCTGGGTTCGCGCACCGCCGTTGCCCCTGGCGCGCTTCATGAAGTCATCCTGCTGAGCTACCGTGGCCAGCTCCGCCCGGCGGATGATCCGCCGTTGCACGGAGCGGAACAGCTCGTTCGTCCGCGCCTGGCCGTGCTGCTGGCCGCCCGCCGCCCGCGCGCCGAAGATGCGTTCGCTGGTGCCGGGCGGCAGGCTCAGCAGGAGATTCCCGGCGAGCGGGCCATGTCCTGGCCATAGTGGGCGGATGCGAGCCCGGCTGGAGGCGGTCAGTTGGCGCTTCGCGTCACGGTTCGGCTTGCCGCGCAGGTACTCCTCGCGACACCGGATGAGCCCTGCTGACCAAGTCCTGGCCCTGTCGTCCGCCGTGACCAAGAGGCAGAGCTGGCCGACGGCCTCGGGAGGAAGCTCCCAGCCGCCGTAGGTCATTGAGTATTTGCAGTCGACCTCGATGCCCGCGATCCGGTAGTCGGTGACTTCGCCGTCGCCGAAGCTGAACTGCCGGTGCAGATTGATCTCGACCAGCGTGCCCATGTGGGTCTTCTCCGTCTTGTGCAGCTGGTCGTAGTTCCAGCGGCCGGTGTGCTGGCCGTCGTAGAGCTGGTCAAGGGTGTGGCGGAGCACTCGCGCAACCTGGTCGCCTGTCGGATCGAGGATGTGAAGCTCAGTCTCGACCGCATCAAGCTCAGGGTCGACGTCATCAGGTGGCAGTTCAAGCGGAAGAGGTATCAAGGAACCTCGCTTATCGGTGTTGACGTAGCTTAGCGACACTGCATACGGGAATATCGGGAATGGCTTGCAAGCCGGCTACGGTCTGTTGACGTGGCCGATACACCGTTACCCGAGCCGGAGAGTGAGCAGTTGGCTGCTCTCCTGAGCAGCGGAAGCCTGCGCTCGTCCATGGCCTGTTGCATCGTCGTCAGGGCAATCCGCTGACGGCAGATGAGATCCACCTTTTCCTGCATACCATCGCGGCGGCGGATGGGTCGGTATATTACCGCCTGCGGCGTGCGGCGCCGTGGCCTGCCAACCTCCGGGCAGCACTCACGGCCGAAGCGGACCGGCGCAGGCTTGCGAAGAGGCGTTAGCTCATACAGCCCGCAACATGCGCTCTGACGTGGACAAGGTCGACGAGATTTCCCTAGAGGCCTTGATCGCTGCATTGATGCTGGCGCCAACCGCCCGCGCGACGGGCGGCGGGAACGCATTGCCGATCTGGCGATAGCCGGCCGTCTTGCGTCCAGAGAACTGCCAGCCTGGCGGGAAGCCCTGGATGACAGCTGCCATCGGCAGGGTCAGCCTTGGAATATGGCCGGCCGGGTCGGTCGCCTTCGGCGGCGCATCAGCTAGACCGCGGCCGTCGACACCCAACGCGCGCCAAGCCTCACGTGCCCGCGTCGGGCCGAGATCAGGCCCGCCGTGCTTACGGGAACCGCCGACCAGTGTCGGGCCAATGCCGTTCGCCTTGCTGGCCCAGGCATCGGCGCCCGGCCAGCCGTCCTCCGCCATGAGATGATGTAGCGCCCGTCCGACTGTGGGCGGTGTTTTGATGGCGTTCGGCCACTCGAAATGCTGGTAGGCATCGGACTTCATGGCCACCAGGATGAAGCGTGGGCGAAGCTGTGGTACCCCAAACTCGCAGGCGTTCAGCACCTGCCAGTCTGCCTCGTAGTCCAGCTCATGCAGTCGGGCCAGGACTTGCTCTCGGTAGTTCGCGAAGCGGGCCGTCGACAGTCCGCGCACATTCTCGAGCATGACGGCCGTCGGCTCGCATTCCTCAACCAAGCGCAGCGCACGGGGAAACAAATCGCGTTCGTCGTCGGCGCCAAGCTGTTTGCCTGCGATCGAAAATGGTGGGCACGGCACCCCGCCAGCGAAAAGATCCACGCCCCGATAATCGGCACCGTTGAAATTATGGATGTCCTTATAGATGACATTCCAGTGTGGTCGGTTCAGCTGAAGGGTCGCGCACGCGTCGGGGTCAATCTCAACGGCGGCGGTATGGGCGAAGCCCGCCCACTCCAGGCCGAGCGACTGGCCGCCAGCGCCGGCGCAAATCTCGAGGCAGGTCAACTGACGCACAAGGATGCCTCTCTCGTCTTGACTCTGGCAGGGCAGGCACCGAACATTCGTTCGAGCACATCGAAGCACAGCTAACCTGAATATGGGAGGAGGCGCTCCGAGCAGGACCCGACTCTATCGGGCGGCGCAGGCAAAGGCTCTGAAGCGATCGTGAGAGTGGTCGTACAGTGCCCAAGAGCTAACGGCCGAGAGTGTCACTTGGCGGGACTTGGCGCGGCAGGCAAGGCGGTCGCGCAGTTCCTCGCAAGGCTGTTCCTGCTGGTCTACCTATAGGACCTGATCACAGCGCTGCCGACCGGTCAGCAGGCGACGATCATGCAGCCGGTCCCGGCTGCCGCCAGCCGGGACAGACCTCAGGCTCACCGTGACGCTTGCTCCTGAGCGACCCCGTTCGGCATGAGACCTACTGGGTAGGCGGCCGGGTGCTGCGCGCGGTTGACGGCTAGGGACCTGGCTACATTAGGATCCGATTCCGCGGCCGGGTCACTAACGTGGTCGGCGCGCGCGGCCCGCAACTTGGCGACTTCGGGGCTGGCCTGGCGGCCGCCTGACCTCGCCGGCCCAGCGCGCTACGGTCGGCGGCTGAGGAGGGATCGTCCCATGGACCAGCGGGTGAGCGTCATCACGCTCGGCGTCGCCGATCTCGGCCGGGCCCGGGAGTTCTACCAGGCGCTGGGCTGGCGGGAGGCCGGGGCTGAAACGGACGACGTCGCGTTCTACCAGTCAGGCGGAATGGTGTTCGCCCTGTGGGACCGGGCCAGGCTCGCCGAGGACAGCGCGGTCAGCGACGGGGGTGGCTGGGGCGGCGTCACGCTGGCGCACAATGTCGGTTCCGCGGCGGAAGTCGACACGATTATTAACGCGGCCCGGGCAGCCGGTGCGGTCATCGGCCGCGAGCCTGGCAGGACTTTCTGGGGCGGATACTCCGGGGTGTTCATCGACCCGGACGGGCATCCGTGGGAAGTGGCGCACAACCCAGGCTGGGAACTGCGCGCCGACGGGAGCGTGCGCCTCGGCGGCTAGCGGTCAAGGCTCCGCCGTTCGCCGGTGTGGGATCCTTGGGCCATGGCGGTCCGGGCGGTTGCGTTCGATATCGGCGGAGTGCTGGAGCGGGTCGCGCCCCGGGAGTACTGGCTGAGCCCGTGGCAGGAACGTCTCGGGCTGGATGCAGCAGAATTTGCGTCCGCGCTAGCCCGCGTCGACCCCGACGGCGGTATCGGGACCGGCGTCCTGACCGAGGCGGCATACCAGCAGCGGTTCGCGGCCGCGCTCGGCCTGTCGAGCGCGCTGGCGGATGAGTTCATCGCCGACATGTGGCGCTGGTACTGCGGTGAACTGGACGAGGAACTCACCGCATATGCGGCTAGCCTGCGGCCGCGTTATGTGACGGCGATCCTGAGCAACTCCGCGGACGGGGCGCGGCGTGAGGAGCAAGCGAGGTACTCGTTCGCTGAACTGTTCGATGTCATCATTTACTCGCACGAGGTCGGTCTCATTAAGCCCGATCCGCGGGTCTATGCGTTGCTGTGCGCTGAGCTCAGCGTACGGCCGGACGAGCTGGTCTTCCTTGACGACGTGCCGGAAAATGTCGATGCTGCCTGCCGGTTCGGCATACGGGGGCTGCTGCACCGGAGCACCCCGGAGTCCATCGCGGCGATCGACGCCCTGATCGGCGCCTGACCGGCGTTCTGCGGGTCGCGGGCGGGCCACTCAGCCCGCCCGAAGCATGCCGCTCGGCGCTGGTTTTCGGTCAGGGCTGCACCCTCGCATATTCAAGCCTGCGATCCGGCCTGCGTGGCGGTGCCGTGCTGGCACGGCTAGTCAGGGCGTCGCGGAGTGTGCGGTTGGTGGTGCCGTAGACGCCGTTGAAAGCGCAGCGAGGAGGACTAACGCCCGGCTTGGAAGCTGTACAGCGCAGGAACGATATTCTGGCTGATCTGCTAACTCAAGGCTTGCGACCCACCCCGCCGTAGGCGGCGACATCATGGCGGGGCACCGGGCCCGCTGGGCCCGGCCGCCAGCGGTGCAGCTGTACCAGGCCGGGGTCCACCAGCTCCAGGCCCCCGAAGAAGCGGGCAACCTCATCCTTCGTGCGCAATTTGATCGGGGCAGCCGCGGACTCGTTGTACCGGCGTTGCGCCTCGGCCATCTGGCCGGCAGCTATGTCTATCGCAGGGTGCACGATGGCGAGGTAGCTGCCCGGTGGCACCGCAGCCAGCAGCCGGGCCACGATCTCCCAGGGCTGGCCGGTGTCAGGGATCGCCTGCAGGATGCCGAGCAGCATGACCGCAACCGGGCGGGCGAAGTCCAGCGTCCGGGCCGCCTCGCGCAGGATCGCCTCAGGGTCGCGCAGGTCGGCGTCGATGTAGTCGGTAGCGCCTTCTGGGCTGCTGGTTAGCAGCGCGCGGGCGTGGGCGAGCACGATCGGGTCGTTGTCCACGTACACGATGCGGGACTCGGGCACCACCGACTGCGCCGCCTCGTGGGTGTTGTCCGCGGTCGGGATGCCGGTGCCGATGTCGAGGAACTGCCGGATGCCTGCCTCGGTCGCCAGGTAGCGCACCGCCCGGCCGAGGAACGCCCGCTGGGCGCGGACACCGACCAGGATGTCAGGATAGGCCCGGATCACCCGCTCGGCCGCTTCCCGGTCGGCGGCATAGTTGTCCTTGCCGCCCAGCCAGTAGTTATACATCCGGGCCTGGTGCGCCACGCTGGTGTCGAACGTCGGGTGCTCGTCCTCGTCAGCCACTGCCAGGTCCTTTGCGCTTGGGGCATGCATCAGGGTGTTCATCTTCCCACCCACAACCGTGCCAGAGCACCGCGATCCCGCAGTCGCGGCACTGACTTCCCTGGCGACCGCGGTCCCGCAGGCCCACGCGGCGGTGATGGGATCCACTCCCCGAACAGCCACGGAACGTCCGGCCGGGGGACCCCCGCGCAGCGGGCCGGTGTTGGTGCCACGCATCAGCCGTTAGGCCACCACGGTTCCTCGTGCGCCGCCGCCATCCCCGGACTGTGCGTTCAGTATTCGAAATTCAGGTCCGGGAACCCGGCGCAGAGGGCTCGCACATGCTCGGCGAGCCCCGGGCTAGTCCGGGCGCCTACCGGAGCCAGCCACCGCAGATGGCCTGGCGGCGGGGTTACGGCATGGTCGTCGGGCCCTGGCGCAGCCATTGCCCGCGGCCTGGCTTGGCCACGATCTCGCCGTCCGCCAGCACGACGTCCCCGCGGCTCACGGTGAACCGCGGCCAGCCGTGTACCTGCTGCCCGTCGTAGACCGAGTAGTCCGCGTTGGACTGCATCGACCGGCCGTCGATGGTGCGGCGAAGCTGCGGATCCAGCACCACGAGATCCGCGTCGCTGCCTACCGCGATCGTTCCCTTCCGCGGGTAGAGCCCGAACAGCCTGGCCGGATTCGCCGAGGTGAGCTCGATGAAGCGGGACAGCGAGACCCGCCCGGTCCGCACGCCTGCCGAGAACAGCATCGGCAGCATCGTCTCCAGGTCAGCGACGCCCGGCCTGCCGGTGGTCACGTCCAGCGAGGCATCGGTCTTGGCCTGCAGCGACCATGGCGCGTGGTCACTGCCCAGCGTGTGGATGGACCCGTCGGCAAGGCCGGACCACATCGCCTCGACGTCGGCGGGCTCGCGGAGTGGCGGGCAGCCGATGTACTTCGCGCCGTCCGGCTCCCGCAGCAGCTCGCTGGTCAGGTACAGGTAGAGCGGGCGGGTCTCGACGAACACCGGCAGGCCGCGGGCCTGCCCGCGGCGCGCGGAGTCCAGCGCGGCCTGCGACGACAGGTGCACGATGTAGATCGGCGAGCCGGTCGCCTCGCAGATCGCCACGGCCCGCTCGACCGCGGCCCGCTCGGCCAGCACCGGCCGGCTGCCTGCCCAGTTGGCCAGCCCGCCGCGGCCCTCCGCCAGCAGCCGCTGGCTGGCCGCGCGGACCAGCGCGCCGTCCTCGCAGTGCAGCATGGTCAGGGTTCCGCTGTGCCCGGCGATCCTGATCGCGGCGAGCATTTCATCGGCATGCGTGTCGAAGCCGGGGAACATCATGAACAGCTTGAGGCTCTGATGCCCTTGCGAAGCGAGCACCGGCAGCTCCGCGATGGCCTCGGCCGAGGGGTCGGTCAGGACGGCATGCAGCACGTAGTCGACGGCCGCGCCGTCGGCGGCGGCGGCCAGGTCACGGTCAAGCGCCTGCCGGAGCGACTCGCCGTCCCGCGGGAACGTCATGTTCCCGATGGTGGTCACGCCGCCGGCGATGGCGGCCCTGGAGCCGGCCGCGAAGTCGTCAACCCAGGCCGGGACGCCAGGCTGCGGCGCGTCCGGCGCGGAGAGATGAACGTGCATGTCCAGCCCGCCGGGAAGCACGAGCGCGCCGGCCGCATCGATCTCCCGCCTGCCGCGCAGGGAGCCGCCGAGCTGGCTGATCCGGCCGCCGGAGATCCCCACGTCGCACTCGGCCGAGCTGCCCGCTGTGACCACGGTGCCGCCGCGGACGACCAGGTCGCACTCGAAGTCTGCGATCGCTGCCCACCTCCGTCGGGCCCGAGCGCGGGGCGCCGGGGACTTCAGGGTACGACGATCACCGGGCAGTGGGCATGCCGGGCAAGCCAGCCGGGAACCGAGCCGGCCACGTGATGCCAGGCGTGCTCGGGCGCCCCGACGACCAGCGCGTCGGCACTCGACTCGTCGGCCGCGGCCGCGAGCTCCCTGGCCGGGTTCCCCCGCCGGGTGTGCACGCTCACCGTGAGATCAGCGCGGTCGAAGACCTGGTCGAGCTCGGCAAGCAGCCAGCGGGCCGTCTCGGCGTCATCCCTGGTCGCGCCGATGACCTGGCCGGTCAGCGGCTCGCAGCAGATGCCGGGGACGACATAGACAAGCAGCAGCGGCCGGCCGAGCCGCCGCGCCATGCCCGCCGCGTACGCCAGCGCATGACGGCTCGACATTGAGCCGTCGTATCCCGCGACGACCGGATGGCTGGTGTCGTGGGCAGGCTCAAGCCGGTCCTTGGGTTCCCGGCGGGGTGCCGGTTCGGCCGGCTTACGGGTGGACTTGTCGGCGGACTCGCCGGTGGACGGACGGTCCGGCTTTCCCGAACGGGGCTGCGTCTCTTCGTTCATCGCCGTTCCTGCTGGCCGCTCCGCGCCGGCTCCCGTGCCCGCGCCCGCTCCCGCCTTGCGCCAGTTTCCGGCCCCAGCACGGGAACGCTCTGCCTTTTATATTAGTTTGTGTTAAGCAACTGATCTAGTACGTGGCAAGCTCCGTGCCGTCAGCCGGTGAGCATGGCCCGGAGCCGCTTGCGATCGGTCTTCATGACGCTGGTCAGCGGGACCTGGTCGACGATGCGAACCTCGCGCGGGTACTTCACCGCGGACAGGCGGGCCCGGCCGAACTCGACAAGCTCGGCCGGCCCGGTGCTCGCGCCCTCGCGCAGCTGGACGAATGCGACCACCTCCTCGCCGTACTTCTCGTCCGGACGCCCGACGACGGCCGCCGCCGCGACATCCGGATGCTCGAGCAGGACGTCCTCTATGTCCCGTGGATAGACGTTGTACCCGCCGCGGATGATCAAGTCCTTGATCCGGTCCACGATGTACAGGTAGCCGTCGGCGTCCAGCCTGCCGACGTCGCCGGTGTGCAGCCAGCCGCCGCGCAGCGCCTGCTCGGTGTCCCGCACGGCATGCCAGTAGCCGCTCATCACCACCGGGCCGCGGACGCAGATCTCGCCGTCCCCGCCCGGGCCCGCCGCCGACCCGTCGCCGAGCTCGATCCGCACCTGCACGCCCGGGGCCGGCTTGCCGACGCTCCCCGGCCGCGCCTGCCCGGCCGGCGACGTGGCGATGATGGCCGCCGTCTCCGTGCAGCCGTAGCCCTCGGCGATCTCCACCTTGGGCAGCCGCCGGCCGAATTCCTCGGCTACCTGCCGCGGCAGCGGCGCTCCGCCGCTGGTCAGGCGTGCGAGCGCGGACAGGTCATAATCCTCAAGCGGCTGCTGCAGCAACATCCGCAGCATTGACGGGACCAGCGGGCTGGCGTTGACCCGGTGCTCGGCGGCGAGCCTCAGCCAGCCGGCCGGGTCGAACCAGCGCATCAGCACCGATGTCCCCGGATCCGGTGCGTGCAGCGTCATCACGCTCACCATCAGCCCGTAGACATGTGACAGCGGCAGCGGCAGCAGCACCGACCGCAGGCTGCCGTCGTGCGAGGTGGCGGTTGCCGCCCAGGCAGCCGAGGACAGCGCGTCGTGGCTGATCATCACGCCCTTGGCCCGGCCGGTGGTACCGCCGGTGTAGAGCAGCGCCGCCAGGCCGGTGGGATCGGCGTCGACAAGCTCCGCGGCGAAGCCGGCCTCCAGTTCTTTGTAACGCAGCAGCACTGGGCCGGTCCACAGGTCAGGCGGCTCGCCGCAGACGATGATGCCGCGTACGTCGTCCAGGCCGGATGCCGCGGCGAGCAACTTGGGCAGGAATTCCGGCGTGGTGACCGCGTACGCGGCACCGCTGTCCGCCAGCACGTACCGCAGCTCGTCCTCGCTCAGCAGGAACAGCACCGGGGTGGCAACCCCGCCCGCGCGCCACACCGCCTGGTAGGTGATGCCGACCTCGGGGCAGTTGGCCATGCAGACCACCACCCGCTCGCCCGGGCGCAGGCCCGCCCGGCGCAGCCCGCCGCTGACCCGGCGGATCCGATCGGCGAGCTGCGCCCCGGTCCACTGCGCCCCCTCGTAATGCAGCACGGAACCGGCTGCCACCCGGTCCCACGACTCCTCGGCCAGCCGCTGCAGGCTGGTGCCCGTCGCCCGGGTCACCATCGGCGGTGTCACCGCTGCTCCTTCCGGCCCCCCGGTGGTCTGGTACGAACAGTACGGTGATTTGCCGGTAAACAACACGTGTGGTGCGGAAGCTTCGGATTCAGGGCGGGTGGCGCGATCTCGCGCGTGGCCGAGCTGGCCGAACGGTCCAGGCCGCACAGGTGGGGCGCGGTCGTTGTCGGCGAGCTGATCCGCCGCGCCGAGCGGGAGCGCGAATGGCTGCGAGGCCTTGCTGATTCACCGGGGGATGTGCCCGGGGAGGGCCCGCCGGGCGGGATGCTGCCGGGCGAAGGCCCGGCCGACGGCGCATCGCGCGGTCACACGCCGCCGGGCGCGCCGCGCCCGGCCCGAGGTCAGCGCTGAGGAGTCAATACAGAACCGGCGCGGGACATGACGCCGCAGGCGACCGCTGAGACCCGCGATCACCGATAGCGGCCCTGGTCCAGTTCGGGCTGCTCGCCGGGCCGCTGCTGGCCATGCTGGACTCCAGCATTGTCCGCTGACGTGTTCTCGCAGCTAGCCGCCCGGCCCTGGCCGGCCGGCCTTCGGCGGCCGGCCGGCCTTGGGCGGTTTCGTTGCCTTCGGCGGCAGCGACCGCACATGGGACAGCGCCCTGTCGACCCAGCCGGCCGCGACGCCGGGCGTGTCACGCCAGGCCCCGGGCAGGCTGAGGTATCCGCCCATCGGCCGCTCCGCGGGCCCGAACGGGCCAGCGCCTTCGGCCGCTGCCAGCTCCTCGCGGTCAGCCTCGTCAAGCCGGACCCCCACGGCGGGCCCGAACAGGCCGGCGAACATGTTCCCGTGCACGAACGCGCCGAGGTTGCCGAACATCGGCTTGACCTCGACTGCCGGATCGTCCGGGATCAGCGACCGGAAGAACTGCTTATCTTCCTCGCTCGGTCTGGGTATCTCCATTGCGCTCGCTCCTGACCAGCGGTGGTGCCTGGCGTTTCCAGAGTCCCGGCAAGACGGCCGTGAGCCACGGGGCCGTGGACTAGGCGGACTGCTGGGCCGGCTGGATGATGCTGAACGCGGCGCCCTGCGGGTCGCGCACGACTGCCATCCGGCCGGCCGGGGTGTCGAACGGCTCCGCCAGCATCGAGCCGCCAAGCTCGGTCACCTTCGCCGCGGTAGCGTCGGCGTCCGCGACGGCGAAGTACACGTGCCAGTGGTTGGGCACTCCCGGCATCTGCGGCGGGGTGGTGCCGCCCACCATCTCGCCATTGACCTGGAACAGGGTGTAGTCGCCCATGCCCATCTCCGGCATCGTGGCGGTGGTCATGCCGAGCACCTGCTCGTAGAACTTGGCGGCGGACGGCTCGGTCGTGATCAGCTCGTTCCAGGTAACGGTGCCAGGCTCGTTCACCAGCGTGGCGCCGATGTGCTGGCCGGCCTGCCAGAACGCCACGGCCGCGCCGCTCGGGTCCAGCACGAAGGCCATCCGCCCGGCGTCCATCACGTCGAATGGCGCCATCGCGACCTGGCCGCCGGCTGCCGCGACCTTGCCGACTGCGTCATCGACCGAGTCGACGGCGAGGTAGGTGTTCCACGTCGGCGGGGCGCCGGCGGCAGCCATCTCTGGCGGCTGCGGGGCGATCGCGGCGACGTACTCGCTGCCCAGCTTGGCCATCGAGTAGGCCCCGCCCTGCGGCATTTGCTGGTCGTCGAAGGTCCAGCCGAACAGGCCGCCGTAGAAGGCCTTCGCGGCGTTTTGGTCCGTGGTCTGCAGGTCCACCCAGTTCGGTGTCCCCTGGGCGTACGAAGTGCGGACGGGCATGACGTTCTCCTTATGTCCTGGGCCCGGATGCTGCGGGCCGGTTCTGTTGCGGGCCGGTTCTGCCGCGAACGGATGTTCTCGGCCGGGTGGTCGCGGTGGTTACGCGGTCCGGCCGGTGAAAGCGACCAGGCGATCAAGGATGCCAGCATCCGGGCCGGCCGGGATCTCGTTGGCGAAGCTGCCGCGGCCGCGGACCTCCGGGGTGATAACCGTCTGCGCCACCTCAAGCACATACCCGGCGACCTCGTCGGATACGCTGACCCGCTGCCCGGTTGCCCGCGCGAAGTCCCAGCCGTGCACGAGGAACTCGATGGAGAGGATGCCGAGGGCAAGCCCGGCAGGCATCTCGTTCGGGCCGACCTTGACGGTGCCGTCGAGGCCACGGCGGTTCCACGCTTCCAGCGCGGGCTGCGCAGCCGCGGCGACTCGCGCCTCAAGGGTGGTGGCGGTGGTCTGCGGAAACTCAGCGCCCGCCGCGCCGCCGAGGAAGGTGATCGATCCGATCATGTGCTCGGCCACCTGGCTGACGTTGAACTCGCTGCAGCAGGTGGCGTTCTGGTAGCTGGCCGCCGGGATGCCGCGCAGCGCCAGCTGGCAGATGGCCAGCGTCGCCTCGGCGGACTTGATCGCGTTGAGTTCCGGCGGCGCGGCCGTCCATTCATCGGCGCCTGCGTCGCCGCTGGCGCCGGCTTCGACCAGCCGGTCCAGGTAGTGAGTCCAGCCCTGGCCATGGCTGGCGGCCTGCTCGTCGGTCAGCCCGTCATGGACCAGCCGGACGATCGTCCCGTCGCCGGACGGCTCCAGCGTGATGGTCACGGTCGACGCGCCAGGCGGCAGGTCCGCCTGGCCTTCCCAGCCCCAGGTGAAGACGACTCGCTTGCCCGGTTCCACCTCGGTGAAGGTGCCGCTGGCCGAGTGGCCGGGAACGATCGTCCACCGGTAGCTGCCGCCGGCCCGCAGGTCAACCCGGGCGGCGATGGTGTGCCAGCGGCGCAGCCGGCCTGGCTCGGTGATTAGGGCGAAGGTCTCATCGGCGCCGAGCGGCACCAGGACAGACTTCTCGAATGACATCGGAAGGCTCTCTTTCGGGTCGAGGCGCTATGGCCGTGGGAGTGCATCGCGGACAAGCTGGTCCAGTTCCCGCGTCCAGAACGAGTCGAGTTCCGCACGCAGCGCCGCCATGCCCTCGGGTTTCAGCCGGTAGAACTGGAATCTTCCGGCTCGCCTGCTGGCGACCAGGCCAGCCTCGGCAAGCACGCCGAGGTGCTGCGAGATCGCCGACCGGCTCACGGTGAAGTGCCCGGACAGCGCGGTGACGGTCTGTTCGCCATGCCCGAGCAACTGCAGCAGGCGGCGACGGTTCGGCTCGGCCACCACAGCTACCAGGTCAGGCACCTCAACACGTTAGCGGTTGCTAACGTGTTGGGCAAGCCCGGTAGCCCGGCGTGCGGGCTACCGGTAGTCCGGGTTGTCGAAGTCGAACCGGCAGCCGGCCTCCCATTCGGATCGCTGGTTCCCGTAGGCGGGGATGCCGCCGGCGTCCTTGAGCATGCGGGCCATGTGCAGCAGGTTCCACGTCATAAACGTGGTGTTGCGGTTGGTGAAGTCGTTGCCGGGCCCGCCGGACCCGGGGTCGAGGTAAGAGGGCCCGGGCCCCGCCGCCCCGATCCAGCCGGCATCGGCCTGCGGCGGGATGGTGTAGCCGAGGTGCTGGAGGCTGTAGAGAACGTTCATCGCGCAGTGCTTGACGCCGTCCTCGTTGCCGGTGATCAGGCAGCCGCCGACGCGGCCGTAGTAGGCGTACTGGCCGGCCTCGTTGAGCAGGTGCGAGCATGCGTAGAGCCGCTCGATCACCTGCTTCATTACCGAGCTGTTGTCGCCGAGCCAGATCGGCCCGGCGAGCACCAGGATGTCGGCGGCCAGTACCTGCTGGTAGATGCCGGGCCAGTCGTCGGCAGCCCAGCCGTGCTCCGTCATGTCCGGCCAGACGCCGGTGGCGATGTCGTGATCAACCGCCCGCAGCACGCCGACGCTGACGCCGTGCTTTTCCATGATCGCCCGGCTGCGGTCGACCAGCCCCTGCGTGTGGCTGCGCTCGGGCGACCGCTTCAGGCTGCAGTTGATCACAAGCGCGCGCAGGTCGTCGAACTTCCATGGCAGGGCTGTGCTGGGGCTTGTCATGCAGCCAGGATGTCATCTGGGCTGCGTGAGATGCATGTTGCCGGTGCGCTGGATTTGCCTCGCACGCCGCCGGACCGGTCAGCCGGTGACCGGCCCGCCCATGAGTGCGGGGGAAGCGAGCCAGATAGCGCACTCCGGCGGCGGCTGGCGGGCCGTCCCTGGGTACGGCCGTCGGGCGCTGGCGCAACTGGCGGGCCGTCCCGGGTGCGCGGTACGGCCGCCGGGAGCCGGACAACTGGCCTATAGTAGGAATTGAAGGGGAGTAGTCCTTCCGCTGGCAGATCGACATGCTGGTGCGCTGATCGCACCCGGTCGCCAGGCCCTCGGGACCGGGGTGGACGAGACCTTCGCCGATGAGTCCGGCTCATCTGGCGGGGGCCTGCCCCTTGTTCCCGCCCGCTGGCCCGGACCGGGAAGGTTCCTGCCCGGTGCCTGGTGCTGCGTTGCTGGTGACAGTGTTCGCCGTCACGTTCATGGTCGAGTTGCCGGACAAGTCGCTGTTCGCGTCGCTGCTGCTCGGCACCAGGTACCAGCCATGGCAGGTCTGGCTGGGAGTAATGGCCGCGTTCGCCATTCATGTGGGCCTGGCCGTTACCGCGGGCAGCCTGCTGACCGCGGCGCCGCACCAGATCGTGCAACTGGTCAGCGCAGCGCTGTTCCTCGGCGGCGCGGTGTGGCTGCTGAAGGCCCGGCAGCGGGATGACACGCAACCGGGGCCCGACGCGGCCAGGCTCGGCGCGGCGTCACTCAGCCTGCTGCGGGTCGCCGCGACCAGCTTCGCCGTAATATTCGTCGGCGAGTGGGGCGATATCACTCAGATCACCACCGCGAATTTCGCGGCGCGCTACCAGGATCCGCTCATCGTGGCGGTAGGCGCGGTACTCGCGCTGTGGGTAGTATCCGGGCTCGCGGTCTTCGTCGGCCCGAAGGTACTCGGGCGTATCCCCGAACGCTGGATCCGCATCGCCGGCACGGCGGCGCTCACCGGCTTCGGCCTGTTCAGCCTCAGCCAGGCCGTGATCGGCTAGGCGGCGCTGCTGCCAGCCGCGCGCCCGCCGTGCTCAGCCCAGGGGCTGAGTCCCGATGGGGAATGCCGCTGCCACGTGCCGCTGAGAAGCTGCTGCCGGCCGGACTGAACCCTGGCGGCTGCCCGGATACACCGGGGCACTCCAGGATTGCCTCGGCCTGCGTGGCCCGCCATTATGTTGTGACCGGAACGGGCGGGCCGGGCGAGGCGGGAGCGGGGAGGAACCCGGGATGGCATTCGAGGGGTGGCCGGCCGAGGCGCTGGAGTTCTACGAGGGACTCGAAGCGGATAATTCAAGGACCTACTGGACCAGGCACAAGGCGCTCTATGACGAGAAGGTGCTCGGCCCGATGACCGAGCTCGTGGCTGACCTCGCGCCCGAGTTCGGCGATGCGAAGATCTTCCGGCCGTACCGTGATGTCAGGTTCAGCAAGGACAAGTCGCCGTACAAGACTCATATCGGCGCGCTCGTCGGCAGCGGCTATATCCAGCTCTCCGCGCGCGGCCTGGCGGCGGGCGACGGGATGTATGGCATGGCCCCGGACCAGTTGCAGCGGTACCGCCAGGCGGTGGCCGGTGACGGCGCTGGCCAGAAACTGGAGCACACGATACGCGCGGTGCAGCAGCACGGGATAAGCGTGCACGGGCACGATTCGCTGAAGACCGCGCCCAGGGGGTACCCCGCCGATCACCCGAGGATCGAGCTGCTCCGGCACAAGGGCCTGATCGCCTGGCAGGAATGGCCCGTCGAGCCCTGGCTCGGGACGGCGGCCGCACGGGAGCACGTCGCGGGATTCCTGACCGCCGCGCGCCCGCTCAGCGCCTGGCTCGGCGCCAACGTCGGGCCGTCGACGGCGGCCGCGCCTGCCGGGCGGCACTGATCCCGGCCATGAAGGCCTGCTGGTACTCGGCGGCGGTACTGCCGGGACGATGGTGGTCAATAAGCTCCGCCGCCGGCTGGACCGGGCGGAATGGCAGATCACCGTGGTCGACCAGAACGACACCCACGTGTACCAGCCTGGATTCCTGGTCGTCCCGTTCGGCGGCGAATGGGACGACGGCCTGGCCCGCCAGCTCGCCGCCGCCATCGGGATCGAGCTGACCGCTGGCCTCCGCCAGGGCAGATCCTGGTCGCAGCCGCCGCGGGGCCGGACTCCGGCCGCGCGGCAGCCAGCGCGGCCGGGCCGGTTACGCGCCTAGCACGCAGTACACGACTTTCCCGCCGGCGGCGGGAGGTAGTAGTCCCATTCCTTGCTGAGCGCCTGCACTAGCATCAGGCCACGCCCGCCTTCGGATTCGCCGCCTGCCTCAGCGAACACCGGCGGATGCGGGTCCGGATCAGATACCTCGATGCGCATAGGCCAGCGATGGATTGAGCGGCAAATGCTGTTCTCCGCGAATGATCCCGATCGTCGAAAATCCGCAATAGTGGCCTGCGGCAGCGGTAGCGCGAATATGGTTAGAATACGCCCCCCCGAAGGTCAGCAGCCTACGGTGGCCCTGACTCGTCGCTGCTATTAGATTATGCTTGAGTTTCCGCCACTTGTTTCCTGAGATTTCCGGGTGAATCAGATCATCGCGCTTAAGCCAGATACGAATGCCTCTATCGCGCAGGCGATCATCATGCAAAGGCTCCAGCGGGGATGGTAGACGCAATGCCAAGCCATCCCACGGTTGAAGACTCAATTCAGAGCCCGATGGTCGTGGCCAGCACGCGGGCTGGGGCGCCGCCTGCGTCGATCGCGAGGTTGATGGCCGCGGGCACATTCAGGTCAGCGGCCAGCAGCCGGCCAATCTCGGTGACGGCGCCCTGGCTGCGTGAGCCGGTGCGGCCGGCCGCGCTGTAGAGGCTTTCCAGCCGCGCCGTCGCGGCATCGAGCAGGCCGGGAACGTAGTCCCAGTCATCGGCCCAGGGTCTTGCCCTGCAGCGTCACGGTGCCGGCGTGCAGCCACGCCCGCGCATACGGCCGCACGCCGGTGAAGGACTCCGCCATCGCCGCGTGGTAGGCGTGATGCGGGAAGCGAAGATCCGTCCCGCCCGCGTGAATATCCACGCCGACCCCGAACACGGACAGCGCCATGGCCGCGCACTCGGCGTGCCAGCCCGGCCTGCCCGCTCCCCAGGGCGATTCCCATGCCGGGTGACCAGGCTCGCTGGCCTGCCACACCGCCACGTCGAGCGGGTCATCCTTGTCCGGATCATCCGGCCTGCCGCCGTATTCGGCGGACAGCCGCAGCCCTTCGGCCCGGTCCAGGCCCGAGGCGCCGACGGCGGCCTGGCCACGGAAATAGACGCTGCCCTGGCGCTGGTACGCGGTTCCGGCCGAGAGCAGCCCGGTGGCCAGCCGGATCACGTGCTCCACGTAGCGGTGCGCGCGTGGCTCGTGCTGCGGCGCGCGCACGCCAAGCGCGGCCATGTCCCGCTCGAAATGAAACTGCTGGATTGCCGCGAAGGCGTCATAGGGCGCGCCCGCCCGGTGCGCCGCCGCGTCAAGCACGTCGTCCACGTCCGTGATGTTCCGGCAGATCTCCGGCTCGACGCCGAGGAGGCGAAGGACCCGGCTCAGCGTGTCAATCCAGACAAAGGTGGCCGCATGCCCCAGGTGCGTGACGTCGTAGGGGGTGATCCCGCACGCGTAGATCCTGGCCCGGTCCAGCATCGGTAGCCGGTGGCCGGCGATGGTCGGCTCAGCCACCAGGGGAGACGCGCTGGCGGCCGCGTGGATTGTGGTCATGGATCTAGTGTCGGGCACAGCGGGGGCGCCCATCATCGGGGGCCGTCAACGCCTGCTGGGCGCTCGCGCCAGGCCGGCGCCAGCGCGGCGAGCATCAGCAGCCCGGTCAGGGCGAAGGCCGCCGGGTACCCGGTGCGGGCGACGAACAGCCCGAACACCACCGGGCCCGCCCCGTAGCCAGCGTCATAGGCCAGGTTCCAGAGGGCGCTTGCGGTGCCGTACCCGGAGGCCGGCACGCGGTCGATCATCACCGCGAACGTGGCGTTCTGGCTGATCCCGAAGCCGGTCCCGAACAGGCACATGCCCGCGATCACGGCTGCCGGGTTTGCCACCCAGATCAGCATGGTCATTCCGGCGGACGAGATCAGCAGCGCGGGAATCAGCAGGGCGGCATGACCATGCCTGTCCCCGTGCCGGCCGCCCCACCAGCGACTCACCGTCGAGGTCAGAGCCTGCGCGAACAGGCCCATGGTGGCGACGCTGCCGGACACCCCGGCGGCCAGCGGCAGGAAGGCGACAACCACGCCGGCCGACACGGTCGTGGCCGCGAAGATGAGCGATGGGCGCAACAGGCCGCCAGATCGCAGGCCGGCCAGCAGGCCGGCCGGCTGCCCGGCGCCGGCGTCCGCTGCAGTCCCGCCGTGATCCGCCCCGTCGGGCAGCCAGGGAATGGCCGCCAGCGGGGCAACCGCCGTGACGGCGGTGAGCGCTATGACTACCGCATAACTCGTGTGCACCGCGAGCCATACCCCCGAAGGCAGGGCCACGACAGCGGGCACGCAGGCCACGACTCCGGCCAGGCCGAGCCCTTCGCCGCGCCGTTCGCGCGGCAGCGCCGTGGCCACCAGGGCCCCGGTGACCACGGTGTTGAGGCCGAAGCCGACGCCGCGGGCGAGGCTGACCGCGACGATCGTGACCATGCTTCTGGGGGCAAGCAGCGCCAGGGCCGGCCCGCCGAGCAGCAGCGCCCCGAGTGCGAACACCGCCCGGTTGCCGTGCCGCAGCATGAGCCCGGGCGCGGCGAACTCGGCCGCCACGCAGGCCAGCATCAGGACGCCGGTCACCAGCCCGGCCCCGGCCCCTCCGGCGCCGGCCGACACGGCGTACATGGGCGTCACCGACAGCAGCAGGTAGAAGCTGGTGAGCGCGCCGAAGGAGGACATCAGCACGAGCGCAAGCCGGCCGCTGATGATCCGTGCGCGCGGTGCGGTGGCGCTGCCGCGCCCGGGGTTCTCGGTTTGGGTCATTGTGCTCATGTGGCTGACGGTAGGACGCTAAGTGGACACTGATAAGGTCCAATTCCATGGCGATCCAGTGGTCCGGTTTAGGACCGGAGCTGCTGCTGCGGCTCGACCGGGAATCCGGTCAGCCGCTCCGGTCCCAGCTGGAGGCGGGGATCCGGGACGCGATCAGGAACACCAGGCTGCGGGCGGGCGAGCGGCTGCCTTCGTCACGGGAGCTCGCCCGCGACCTGGGCGTGTCCCGTGGCCTGGTGCAGGAGTGCTACGCCCAGCTGCTGTCCGAGGGCTACCTGGCCAGCCAGGCTGGGTCGGCCACCCGGGTGGCGACGGGCGCCCGCCCGGCGGCGCCAAGGCCGGCCCCTGGGCCGGCCGCGCAGCCGCGGCTGATCGCGGACTTCCGGGCGGGCGTGCCCGATCTGGCCAGCTTTCCGCGCGGCGACTGGGTGTGGGCAACCAGGGAGGCGTGCCGCAGCGTGGCGACGGCGGACCTTGATTACGGTGACCCGCGTGGCAGCGTGGTGCTGCGCCGGGTGGTCGCGGGTTACGCCCGGCGGGTGCGAGCGGCCGCTGCCGAACCGGAGCGCATCGTCGTCTGCACCGGGTTCGCGCAGGGGATCAACCTCGTGCTGCGGGTGCTAGCCCGGCTCGGCGTCCGGCACGCTGCCTTCGA
>WNEY01000791.1_pt1 | contig 20907 bp, 10 predicted proteins | sample 5400531 | NCBI WGS metagenome assembly WNEY01 (sample SAMN13153338, study PRJNA577476) | soil metagenome | isolation source: 200 cm saprolite under Douglas fir tree site 1 | place: USA:California | collected 2015-04-18
GATCCCGCGACCGCTCGGAGGCGGTCGCGATGCTGACCATCATGCCGATGATGGCCAGCAGCACCGCGGCGACCGCCAGCGCGAGCAGTGCCTGCTGCGAGGCGAGCGACAGCGGATCGGCGAGCAGGGAACTCACCAGCCGCGCCCGGACGGCCGTAGCCGTGCCCGGCGGCAGGTCGGCCAGCACGACGTGGCCCTTGGTCTTAAGCCACCACTCGGTGACGTTCTCTGGCTGCGCCCCGGCGGTCTGCAGCACAGCGCACTACCGCCGGCAGCGGCCTGTTCAGGCCCGGGTACCGATCAGAGACCGAAAGCCCGGTTGGGTTCTGCAATTGGAACGGACCACTGACCCCCTGGTCGAATGCGACGATCACCGCACCGCTGCCGGCGGCCTTCGCGCTGTCCACGGTCGGCTCCTGGCCGCCAGGACTCCTCAGGACGGCGGATGCCAGCGCGTCCCCGGCTGGCGCCAGGCTGACCGAGGTGCCGGCCGTGCTGTCCGGGCTGGCCAGCGCGAACCCGGCCGACAGGGTCAGATGGTCGGCAGGCTGCGCCTTCCCTGGCGAGTTGAATCGCAGTGCGAACCCGGTAAGACGAAGCGGGTAATCGGCCCGGTTGCCTGGCGCGATCGTGGCGGTCAGCGTGTGCGGCCTCCCGTCGGGCGGGACCGCGCCAGCGGGCAGCAGATAACCGATCCCGGCCGCGTCAGTGAGCTGGAGGAAAAGCTCGGGCGGCGTTCTCAGCGGCCCGCCGGCCAGCTTGGCGGTGAGCCGCAGCGCGGCCGGCCGACCGGGCAACTCGATCCCGTAGCGCGGCACGGCCGCGTACAGTTTGCTCAGCTCAGCCCGCGAAGGACCGGCGGCCGAGACGGGGATCACGGCCCGCGCCGAGCCGGTGTCCAGCGCGAGCAGCGTGCCGAGATTGCCGTTCGGCAGGCTGATCGTCGCCCGGACGGCCGGGGTGCTCGCGCTCACGCCTGGCGCCCTGGCGATATTGCTGATCTGGCCGATGGACAGGGTCGCGGCCGGCGGGATCGTGATCCTGGTGTCAGAGCCGACATCGAAGCTCGCCTGGGCCTGCACCGACCTGTGCCAGCTGTCCCGCTGGGAAAGCGCCATGACCGCCGCCGCTACCGCGAGCACGCCAACCAGCGTCGGCCCGGCCTGGCGCAGCGTACGGCGGCTGATCTGCCAGGCCGCGACCGGCATGACGAGGCCGCGGCCTCGCGCGGCCAGCCGGTCACCAAGTCGGGCCGCGAGCGGCAGCAGCCGAAGCGTCAGCAGCGCGCCGGCAACGAGCGCGAGCACGGGCGCGATGAGCAGGATCGGGTCGGCGGAGAGCGCGCCGCCGAGGCCGGCCGAGATCTCGCTCGGCGAATGAATCAGCTGCCACGCCGCAGCCGCAGCGAGCGCGACGACCGCGAGGTCGGCTTGAGCGCCGACCGCGCCGGCGATCGACCGCTGCCGGCCTTGAGCGGCCCGCCGCCGCAGCGGCGAGGGCGGACGCCGGAGCCAGGGCAGCCCGACGATCGCCGTGCAGCCGACCAGGACGAGCACCATCGCCAGCCACGCCGCGGAGGTTGCGCCGGGAGCCAGCCGGGGCACCGCGATGCCGACCGAAGCCAGCCCGGCCCGCAGCAGGACCAGGGCAAGGGCTGTGCCAATCAGCGGGCCGACGACCAGAGCGGGCACGGCGACGATCGCCGCGTCGACCAGCGCTCGCCTGGCCAGCTGGGCTCTGGACGCCCCGCGGGCGGACAGCAATGCGGCCTCCGCGGTGCGCCGCTGAGCGAGCAACCTGACCGCGAGCGCGAGCGTGGCCCCGGCCACCACGAGCAAGGTAAGCAGTCCGGCCAGCAATTCGGTCCTGGCGACCACCAGCCGTCTCCAGGCCGCCGATCAGATGCACCGGAGCCTGGCCCATCGGGTCGAGCATCCAGTAGCGGCTGTCCGGCAGCAGCGGCCGGAACACCCCTGTGATCAGCACCTTGACGGTCGCGCCTGAGACGGTGTCGCGGAGGGTGGTCCGATCGCCCGGTGCGAGGCCGAGCGCACGAGCCGCCGTCTGCGGCAAGCACGCCTAGACTGGCCCGCCGGGACCGCCGGGACCGCCGGCCTGACCCGGCCCGCAGCGTCCGCCAACCACAGCGATGTGCGAACTCAGGGTCGGCAGCGAGATCAGCTGCGTCTCCAGCTTCGTGCCGTGCCCATGGGCACCGACCAGCCGCATGATCCCGGACTGCAGGCTGACCGCGAGCTTCGCCTTAAGCGGCGGCGAGGCGCCCGGGCCGAGCGGTCCCCGCACGGCCGCGGCGACTACTGCCGTCGCATGCGCGATCTCGTGGCCGGGCACAGGCGCGGCAACTACTATCTGTGAGCCAGGGGTTCCTGGCCAGCTCGGACCTGACTGCGATCAGGGTGACGGTGCTCAGGACAGCGACGGCGGCCGCGGTGAACGCCGAGGTGATCAAGACGGTCACGGCCACTGCGGAAAAGGCCCAGCGGTGCGTCATTACGTGTCGCAACGCCCGAGGCGGCAGCCGCATTAATGCACCCTTTCACCCACGCCCCTTCGACATCGTACTTGGGCGAAATGAGCAGACAAGAGATGATTTACTAAAGAGATCTTTTCGTGACGGCACAGTTATAAGCCGGATGTATTGGCCAGCACCTAAAAGCCGACCAGGAAGCCAGCGGGGCTAACCGAGTTCGCGCCTCGCTAGCAATTCGACGTTAATCGCCGAGATCTCGGCCAGCACCGCCTCGATCTGCTCGCCGCGACTTAAGTAGGACGTCACGACCTTGCTCATCGCGGCCGGCACGTACCGCATTCCCCGTCGGCCGCGCCTTGGCGTCAGGTAGGCATACGGACCGTGCGGCTCCCCGGCCGCGCACCGGCAGCCGGCCTTCCCGCACCTGCGCGTCTGCTCCACTAGCGACCCGAGCAGCACCTCCTCGAGGTCGCCGATGCACGAGGCCATCTCGCGCCGCCTGGCCAGCAGGTCTTCGGTGGAAAGCTTCAGGAAGTCTGACTTATGTCCTACCACCACACAAGACTAACCTTGACAGTCAATCGGACACATTGGATCGTTCTGGTCATAGCTACCTTGGAACACCACGAAGGTGGATACGAACCGCCTTTCCTAACGCTTCATTGCTGGTCATTACATCAGCATGCCCAGTATTCCTGGAACATAAGACGTTATCCGGAAGGTCCGTACGGTCCTCCGACAGACCCTTCTCCGAGAGGCTAATGCCTTGGCACAAGAAGCGGTTAAAAAAGCATGCCATTATCACTGCGTCGGCATAGGCGTCGGCCCGGCTAATCTTAGTTTAGCCTCGCTCATGCACGGCCATCCAGAGGTCACAAATCTCTTTTTGGATAAGAAACAGAGCTTCGGATGGCATGACGGTCAGCAGATTCCCGGAGCGACGATCCAGGTCTCGATGCTGAAGGATCTGGTCAGCCTGTCCCAGCCGACGAACGCCTATTCCTTCCTCGCCTACCTGTGCGAGCTAGGCCGCGTCTACCACTTCCTGAACGCACAGTTCGATGCCGTGCCTCGGGAAGAGTTCCGCAACTACATGGAGTGGGCGTGCCGCAAGAACGAGAACATCGTCTTCGGCCACGAGGTTCACTCAGTCACCTATGACAACGTGTTTCACATCCGTACCGACTCGATGACGATCACCGCGGACAACATCGCGGTCGGCGTCGGGGTCCAGCCGGTGGTGCCGCCGCCCGCCCGCGATCACCTCGGCGACCGGCAGTTCCACATCAGCGAGTTCATGAACAAGGCCACCAACCTGGCCGGCCTTCGAGTCGGCGTGATCGGCGGCGGCCAGTCCGGCGCCGAAGCCTTCGGTGACCTGATCGCCCGGCGAGAGCCCGATTTACCGAGGCGAGTCGTCTGGATCTCACGCCGGCCGAATTTCCTGCCGCTCGACGATTCGCCGTTTACCAACGACTACTACTCGCCCAGCTACTCCGACTACTTCGCCAGCCTGGACAGCGCGACCAGGCACGCGCTCAATGCCCGCCACATTCTGACCAGCGACGGAATCTCTGAAGCCACGCTCAGGCAGATCTATCAGGGCATCTACACCCGCCGTTTCATCGACGGCTACGCCGACCTGGTGGCGCTTTATCCGAACCGCACCGTGATCGACCTGATGGCCGCTCCGGCAGGAGCGTGGAACCTGAAGCTGGCGCATAACGAGCACGACGTTGTCTGCGAGAGCGTCGAACTCGACGTGATTATCTGGGCGACCGGCTATCGCCCGACCCAGCCGACGTTCCTCGAGCCAATCGAGTCCCGGCTGGAGCGTGACAACGATGAATACAAAGTCGACGACAGTTTCTCCGTGATCTGGGACGGACCCACCGATAACAACATTTTTCTGCAGAATGCCGTCCGTGGGCAGCGCGGCCTCGCCGATCCGAACCTGAGCCTGAACGCTTGGCGCAGCCAGCGGATCCTGGACCGGATCCGCGGCATCCGCACCGAGCACCAGCTCGAGTCGTTCATCGAGTGGATGACCAAGCCGACGAACGGAGATCTGCAGGACGGCCGGCGATGACCGGCCGCGCGATCGCGGTCGTCGGCGCCGGGATCGTCGGCTGCCTGATCGCGCGCGAACTAGCGGCCCGCGATCGGCAGGCCATGATCACCGTGCTGGACCGCGACCTGATCGGGTCAGGAGTGACCCGGCGGTCGGCCGGTTTATCACTGGTCAGGGGAGCAACGCCGCAGACGTTGCAGATGTCGGCGTTCAGCCACGCCTACTACGCGGCGCTGCAGGCCAGCCATCGCGGGCTGCCGATCTACCCAGTGGGCGCCCGGCTGGTCCTGCTCGGCACCGGCGACCCGGCCGGAATCGGGTACCTGTCCGAGCACACCAGCGGCGGCGCGGCCACGGTCACCGGCCGTCTCGCCGAGCAGCTGAGCCTTCCGGCCGGGAGCCGGGTATGGCGGATCGAAGGCTGCCACTACGCCGACGTACCGGCCCTCGCCCAGATCATCGCCGCGCTTGCCCGCCCGCGGGTCAGGTTCGCCGAAGGGGTCAAAGTCACCGGGCTGGCCGCTGACGACGCCGGCGTCACGCTGACCTGCAGCTCAGGCGAGCTCCTGCGGGCTGACCAGGTCGTGCTCGCCCCCGGGCCGTGGCTGACCGAGCCGGTCTGGGCCGATTTGCTCGAGCCCTTGAAGCTGAGGGTCAAGAAGATCGTCGCGATGCACATTGAGCGGCCGCCGCACCCGGACGACGAGCTCATGATCTTCGAAGCCGAGGACGCCTTCCTGCTGCCGCTGCGGCATCGCGGGCACTGGCTGCTCAGCTACACCAGGCTCCAATGGGACGTCGACCCCGACGCGCTCACCGGCGGCCTGTCCCCCAAAGACGTCGAGGCGGCCCGAGAGTGCCTGCGCCCGTACTCCCCCGCCCTGGCCGACGCCTGCGTCGCTGGGCGCGTGTGCTGCGACGCCTACAGCCCGGACCACGCGCCGGTCGTGCGCGTGCTGGACGGCACGCACGGCCGGGTCGTCTTCGCCGGAGCAGCGAACGGCTCCGGCTACCGGCTCGGCCCGGCGATCGCCAGCGAAGCCGTGAACCTGCTCTACGAGACCGTCAGACAGGGAGCATCAGATGATCATCAGCACCTATGACCCGGAACATCTGCACCCGTCCTTCGGCATCGACCTAGGCGACGTCGATCTCGGCCCGGTCGAGGCCTTCGGCGTCGGTGCCGCCTTCGCCCGGGTGCCGCCCGGTCGGCACTCCGACCCGCACCAGCATGACGAGACCGAAACCTTCGTGATCTTCAAAGGCCAGGGCGACATCGTGGTCGACAGCAAACGCACCCCGATCACCGCGCCCATGGTCGTCCAGTTCGAGCCGTTCGAGACGCATTACCTAGACAACACCGGGGACAGCGATATCTTCTTCACCACGTTCTACTGGCGGGACTCGCCCCGGGCCGCGAAGAAGGCGCCCCGCACCGACCGCCGAAGGTTCGACGACCGACCCATATTCGTGTTTTCCACGCCGCCGACGCCGAACGGCGGCCTGCACATCGGGCACCTGTCCGGCCCGTACCTCGGCACCGACGCGTTCGTGCGGTTCCAGCGGATGAACGGCGCCGAGGCCTATCACCTGGCCGCCACCGACGACTTCCAGAGCTACGTCGCCGAGTGCGCCCGCCAAGAGGGCCGCTCCCCGCAAGAGGTCGCCGAGTCATACGCCGCCGAGATCTCCGAAACCCTGGCGGCCATGGACATCCACCCGGACCAGGTCAACCACACCAGCAAGGAGCCCGGCTACTCCGGAGCACTCCAGGCGTTCTTCACCCGGCTGGTCGACTCCGGACTGGTCACCCGCCAGGAAGGCCCGGCCCTGTTCGACGGCGAGACCGGCCAGTACCTGTACGAGCCCTACATCGGCGGCGGCTGCCCGGCCTGCGGCAACGAGGCCGGCGGCAACATCTGCGAGATCTGCGGCGAGCCCAACTTCTGCGTCGACCTGGCCGACCCGCAGCCCACGATCGGCACGGCGACCCCGCGCCAGGGAACGATCGAGCGGTACACCCTGCCGCTGCACGAGCTCCGCGATGACCTGCTCGCCCACCATGCGGTCGGCCGCGCTCCAGCCAAGGTCCGCGAGCTAGCGAACCGCATCTTCAGCCGCGAACGCATGGACATGGCCCTCACCCACCCCTCCGACTGGGGCGTCCGGCCGGTCCAGGACGACGTGCCCGGCCAGGTCATCTGGGTGTGGATCGAGCTCGGCTTCGGCTTCATCTACGGCATCGAGACGCTCGGCCGCAAGCTCGGCAAGGACTGGCGCGTCAGCGACCCGCAGGACAACTGGAAGATCGTCCACTTCCTCGGCTACGACAACACGTTCTACCACTCAATCTTCAGCCCGGCCCTGTACAAGATCGCCAGCCCGGGCTGGACGCCCGACATCGACTACAACGTGAACGAGTTTTACCTGCTCGACGGTGACAAGTTCTCGACCAGCCGCCGCCACGTGATCTGGGGCAAGGACATCCTGACCCCGGACAACGTCGACGCGATCCGGTTCTACCTGTCCCTGACCCGCCCAGAAACCCGCCGCACGAACTTCACGCTCGAGGGTTACGACGCAGTGGTCAGGCAGACCCTGGTCGGCACCTGGCAGCGCTGGCTCGACGATCTCGGCTCCCGGGTCGAACGCCACTACGGCGGCACCGTGCGCGATGCCGGCATCTGGACGCCAGAACACACGGCATTTCTTGCATCGCTAGAAAATTGGCTCGGGGTTTTGACCAATGCACTAGGCCAGGACGGGTTCTCGCTGAATCGAGCCGCCGCCGCGCTGGACGGCCTGGTCACCGACACGCTGCGGTTCAGCGCGTTCGAAGCCGCCACCGCCGACCTGCCGGACTGGAAGGACGAGACGCGCACGGCAATCGCGCTCGAGCTCGCGGCGGCTAAGCTGCTCGCCCACTGCGCGGCGCCGGTCATGCCGAGGTTCGCCGCCAGGCTCGCGGCCGCGCTCGGCCAGGAGGAGCCGGCCCAGTGGCCGAAGCTGGTCACGCTGATCCCGCCCGGCACGAAGATCAACCTGGCCGGCCAGGTGTTCTTCCTCGACCCGGCGCCAGCGGGGGGTTCCGGGGGGTCGTCCACCCGGGCCAGCACCGTCCCGGCCGACGGCGATCTGCTGCCCTGGCTCACAGGCGTCGTTACCGAGGCGCTGGCGGGCGAGGGCGGCGAGCCGGACCCGGAATCGACGCTGGTCGCGCTCGGGCTGAACTCCATGCAGGCGATCGCGCTGCAGTACCAGATCCTGCAGCGAACCGGTGCGGACGTCGCGATCGACGATTTGCTGGGCGACCGGACGTTGGCCGAGCTGGCCGAACTGCTGGCCAAGCACGAGCAGGCGGCCGGTGACGCTGCGGAGACTGTGCCTGCTAACAAGGCGACAAACCACGCCGAGGTGGTCGTATGACTCACCTCGACGTGCTGCATGAGATCACGCGACGGGGGCTCACGCTAACTGTCGCCGGGACTGACCTGCGGCTCCAAGGTCCGAAGCAGCGGGTCGACGCCGAACTGGTCGGCCAGATCCGCCAGTTCAAGCCGGCGCTGATCGAGCACCTGACCGCGGCCGAGGCGGCCCGGCGCAGCGGCTTCGGCCTGACCTTGCTGCAGCGCGGCTATCTGATCGGCCGGGGCGAGTCGGTCGAGATGGGCAACGTGGCCAGCCACATCTACCACGAAGTCGACGGGCTCTGGGACCTAGGTCGCCTGGAGTCCGCGCTGCGGCTGGTCGTGGCCCGGCACGGGATGCTGCGCACCTACTTCACCGACGACGGCCTGCAAGTCACCGAGCCTGACGTCGATGTGGCGATCGGCCGGCTCGACCTGCGCGGTGCCAGCGAGTCCGAGCAGCAAGCCAAACTCGCCGAGCTCCGCGAACAGCGCTCGCACCGAGTCCTCGCCATCGACCGCGCGCCCATGCTGGCCGTCGACGTCACGCTGCTGTCCGACGAGGCGATGCGGCTGCACATCGGCCACGACGGGCTGGTGATGGACGGCATCAGCATGTTCATGTTCTTCATCGACTGGCACCGGGCTTACCTCGAAGGAACGGCGCCGGCCGGAGCTGACCTCCCGTTCGCCGACTATGTCGCCGCGCTGGACGCCTCGGTCGGCCAAGCGCCGTACCGGCGTTCTCGCGACTACTGGCTCGACCGGCTCGACGACCTGCCCCCGCACCCGGACCTCCCGCTAGCCGCGAACCCGGCCAGCATCAGCTCGCCGAGATTCACCCAGTACGAGGCCAGGCTCGGGCCGGAAAGCTGGTCCAAGTTCAAGGCCGGTGCCGCGACCGCCGGACTGACCCCCACCGTGGTCCTGCTCGCCGCCTACGCCGAGACGCTGGCGCGGTGGGGGGCTGGGAACCGGTTCACGCTGACGACCACGGTCGCCAACCGTCCGCCGATCCACCAGAACATCGCCGACGCGATCGGCAACTTCTCCCAGACGCTGCTGGTCGAGATCGGGATCGACCGGGAGCAGACGTTCACCGAGCGGGCGCAGTCGCTGCAGACCCGGCTCCGCCGCGACCTGGATCACCGGCACTTTTCCGGCATTGAAGTGCTTCGGGAAATCCAACGTCGCGACAGCGGAGCGGACCCCCGCATGCCTTTCACCTTTAATTCGACAATCGGCTATGTACGTGAGGATGTCGACGGGTCGGCTGTGGACCTGTTCGGTCCTGAGATCTACACGTCGAGCCAGACGCCGCAGGTGTGGCTGAACGCGTTCGCGTTCGAGTACCACGGCGGGGTCGTGATTCAGGCCGACGCCGTGAATGGACTGTTCCCGGACGGGATGATCGGCGCGATGATGGGCGGCTACCAGCGGCTGCTTGATCAGCTTGGTTCGCCGGCGGCGTGGTCGGCGAAGACGTTCGACCTGCTGCCAGAAGACCAGCGTCAGCGGCGCGTTGCTTCCAACGACACCATGCGGCCGTCAGGCAAGTCGCTCGTCTACGAGGAGTTCCTGGCCCGGGCTGGCGAGTCGCCAGAAGCGCCCGCCGTACTGAGTACGTCCGGGCAGCTCAGCTACGGTCAACTGGCTGAGCAGGCGATGAACGTCGCCGCGTGGCTGCGGGCCGGTCAAGTCGGCCGGGACGAACTGGTCGGGCTCATCATGCGACGCGGGCCCGGGCAGATCGTCGGCATCCTGGCGGCGGTGCTGGCGGGCGGCGCCTACCTCCCCGTCGACGCCGGTCTCCCGCCGGAGCGAATCCGCTACATGCTGAAGGACGGCCGGGTCCGACGGGTGTTGTCGAACGTCAACTGGCAGCCTGAGCCGGACTCGCAGATCGAGCCTTTGGAACTCGGCGCCGTTGCCGGAGCCGACTGGCAGCCGCTGCCCGGCGCGCGGGCCGACGACCTCGCTTACGTGCTCTATACCTCAGGCACGACCGGCGAACCCAAGGGCGTGATGATCAGTCATCGCAGCGTGGTCAACGTGGTGATCGACTGCAACCAGCGGTTCGAGGTCGGTCCAGGCGACCGCTTCCTCGGGGTGAGCGCGTTCAACTTCGACCTGTCGGTGTACGACGTGTTCGGTGCGCTGTCGGCCGGGGCGGCGATCGTGCTGCCGGACGCGGACCGTGCGGCCGACCCGGCGCACTGGCTGGAGCTGTGCGACCGGTTCGGCGTGACGATCTGGAACTCGGTCCCGGCGATCGCTGGTCTTATGGCCGAGCAGGCCGGTCCAGACGACCCGCAGCTCCGCTCGCTCCGGCTGGTCATGATGAGCGGCGACCGGATTCCGCCCGCGCTGCCGGCCGCGCTCTGGCGGGCCAACCCGGACCTGGCGCTGATGTCGCTCGGCGGCCCGACCGAGACCACGATCTGGAACATCTCGCACCCGATCGAGGCGGGCCAGTCCGAGCTGGAGCCGGTGCCGTACGGCCGGCCGAACGCGAACAACCGCGCCTACATCCTGGACGCCGACGGCCTGGACTGCCCGGACTGGGTGACCGGCGAGATCTGCGCGGCCGGGGCCGGTCTCGCCCGCGGCTACTGGGCCGACGAGGCGCGGACGGCCGAGCGGTTCTGGTTCGACGACGCGCGGGCCGAACGCCTTTACCGCACCGGTGACCTGGGCCGGTATCTGCCGGACGGGAACATCGACATCGCCGGTCGCAGCGACTTCCAGATCAAGATCAACGGCTACCGGATCGAGGCGGGCGAGGTCGAGACGCGGCTGGCCTCGATCGAGGAGGTCAAGCAGGCGGCCGTGGTCCGCCAGGCCGGGGCGCGCGGGGACCGGCTGGTCGCGCATCTGGTTCCGGCCGGTGACAGGAGGCCCAGCGACGAGGTGATCAAGCTGGCGCTGCGGCGGCACCTGCCGGACTACATGACGCCGTCGAGCGTGTTCTGGCACGAGAGCCTGCCGCTCACCCGCAACGGCAAGGTCGACCGGGGCAAGCTGACCGGCCTGACGCCAGTCATCGAACGGGCTGACTCGGTGCCTCCGCCGACCCGGGGCGCTGTTGGCCAGCACTCCGAGCTAGAGACGCGCCTGATCGAACTCTGGGCGTCCGTGCTCCGCCTGCCGGCCTCGTCGATCCTCGCCGACAGCGACTTCTACGACCTGGGCGGCGACTCGCTCGCCGGAGCCCGGATCTTCACCGGCATCCGCAAGCAGTTCGGCGTGAGCATCACGCTGGACCGGCTGTACGACCTCCGTCACCCGTACGCGATGGCCGAGGCCGTGGCCGCCGCCTCCGGGAGCCCGGCATGAGCGACTCAGTGATCAACCGCATCGTGAACCAGCCTCCGCAGGCCGGTCACCAGCTCACGCTGGCCACCCTCGGCGGCATCTCGTCTTTGCCGCTGACCGAGGTGTATGAGCAGTCCGGCCGTCTCGCAGCCGCGCTGGCTGCGGCTGGTGTGGGGCGAGGCGACCGGATCGGGATACTGGCGGCAAACAGACTCGAATGGGTACTGCTCGACCTCGCCGCGCTCCGGCTCGGCGCGGTCACCGCCGGCTTCGAACCAGCCAAGTTCGACCCGAGCCCGGACTTGCTGTCCGCTTACAGCCTCAAAGTCCTCTTCACCGACCGCGCGACGGTCGCACCCTCCGACGGCCCCGATCCGCGTGGGCCCCTTGCAGTTGCTATAGCGACGGCAAGGGGCCCACGCGGACCGCTGGCACCGTCGATTCGCCCGATTAGCGAAGTTACCAGGCTGACTGGCAGCGCGGCTCCGGTCGAGTTGCCCGGGATCGAGTACGGGCCCCTCGACGTCACCACGATAAAATTCACGTCCGGCAGCACCGGTCAGCCCAAAGGACTGGCCGCCACCGTCGGCAGCATCGACAGTTCGATCAACGCCGTCCAGCAGATGTTCCACCACACCGGCGGCGACAACGTCTTCTGCTTCCTCCCGCTGTCCCTGCTCCAGCAGCGGTACTGGTTGTACTCCGCGCTGGCGTTCGGCCACGACCTCACGATCAGCACCTATGAGGCCGCGTTCGCGATGATGAGGCGGGTCGAGCCGACCGTAGTCATGGGCGTCCCAGGCTTCTTCGAGTCGGCCAAAAAACTCATAGAGTCCCGCACCGCCGACACCGCTGCCGCCGCTCGTCAGCTCTTCGGGACCAAGATCAGGTATCTCTGGACCGGGTCGGCCCCGGCGCGGCCGTCGATGCTGCGGTTCTTCACCGACCTCGGGATGCCGATCTACGAGGGCTACGGCCTCAACGAGACCTGCATTGTCGCGAAGAACCATCCGGGCGCCCACCGCGAAGGCAGCGTCGGTCAGGTGCTCCCGGGCAAGAAGGTCCTGCTCGACGCCGACGGTGTGGTCGCCATCCACAGCGACTACCCGGTCAACTGGCGCTACGAGTACGCCGCTCCGGGCGAATCCGAGCGGGTGTTCCAGCCAGACGGAACCGTCCGCACCGGCGACCTGGGCTACATCGACGATGAGGGGTTCCTGTTTATCAGGGGCCGCGCCGACGACGTGATCGTGCTCGACAACGGCAAGAAGATCATCGTCCGGCCGCTCGAGGAGTACCTGAAGGCCAGCCCGGCGATCGACGACGCGGTGATCTTCTGCCCGGCCCAGACGCACCTGGTCGCCGTTGTCTCACCGGCCGCCGACCCGCCGGACACGGACGCGATCGCCGAGCGACTTACCCGGTGCAACGCCTCGTTCACCGGGGACGAACAGATCGCTCACCTGGTCATCGCCCCCGAGCGATTCAGTATCGGCAATGGCTTGCTGACGTCACAGTTCAAACCACGGCGGCAGCAGATCTTGCGTGCCTACGCCGATCAGATCAATGGCAGAGTAAGCACTCGACCGGGCGCCGGATCAGATGGAGGCAATGGCAACAATGGCTTCTGATCAAATCGCGCAGCCAGCCGCCACCGCAGCCAGCGCGCAGGCCGCCGCCGCCCAGCCGGCCCCCAAGTCCGGCGGCGTCCTGACCAACCGCGACTTCGCCAAGCTCTTCGCCGGCGAAACGATCTCCCAGATCGGCAGCCAGATCACCCAGTTCACCGTCCCGCTGGTCGCGATCATCACGCTGAACGCCTCGGCCTTCCAGGTCGGCGTACTCAACGCGCTCAAGTTCGTCCCGGTCCTGGTGATCGCGATCTTCGCCGGCGTCTGGCTCGACCAGCACCGCCGACGCCCGATCATGATCGGCTGCGCGCTCGGCAATGCGCTGCTGATCGGCCTCGTGCCGATCTCCTCGGTGGCCGGCTTCCTGTCGATCGGGCTGCTCTACGTGGTGATCACGCTGGCCGGCTCCCTGACCGTCATCTTCGATGTCGGCGCCCTGTCCTACGTGCCGTTCCTCGTCGACCGCGAACACCTGACCGAGAGCAACAGCAAGCTCCAGGCCAGCATCTCGTTCGCGGGAATCGCCGGACCGGGTTTCGCCGGCGTCATCGTCGGGCTGCTCACCGCGCCGCTCGCCTTGTCGGTCGACGCCGTCTCCTACCTGTTCTCGGCCGGCGGCCTGCTGGCGATCACCAAGCGCGAACCAGCCCCTGACCCGTCAGCCGACCGGCCCTCGATCCGGCAGTCCCTGGCCGAGGGCTTTCGCGCCGTCTACGGGATCAAGCTGCTGCGCATCCTGCTCGGCCAGTCGGCGACGCTCAACGTCGGCTTCGGCATGGTCTCCACGATCTTCACGCTCTACGCGGTTCGCGTGCTGGCTTTCAGCCCCGACAAGCTGGGCCTCGCGATCGGATCGCTGGCGGCGGGCGCGCTGTGCGGATCGCTGCTGGCCGGCCGCGTCGAACGTCTGATCGGCCTGCCCATGACGCTGACCCTGGCCATCATCGGCGTCTGCGCGTCACCGCTCTTGCTGCTCATCCCGCGCAACGCCGGCGTCGCATCGATCGCCCTGTGCATGGCGGGCTGGTACGGGCACGGGTTCGGCATCGGCATGTGGAACGTGAATACGATCACGCTGCGCCAGGTGCTGACCCCGATGAAGGTGCTCGGCCGGATGAACGCGACGTATCGGATGGTGCTGTTCGGCGCGCTGCCGGCCGGCGCGCTGCTGGCCGGCTTGCTCGGCAACACGGTCGGCTACTGGCACGCGATCCTGATCTCGACGATCGCCCTGACCACACCGATGCTCTGGCTGGCCTTCTCCCCCGTCTTCCGGCTCAAGGAAATGCCGCTCGGGCCGAACGAGACACATTTCGATGATTCGAAGGATGGATCGCACGCATGAACGGTGCCGACCCGGCCGAATTTCCAGTGACCAGCAACCAGCAGCAACTGTGGTTCATCGATGAGTTCCACCACGGACTTCCCGCCCACAACCTGGCCTACCAGATCTCGGTGAACGGCCAGCTCGACCTCGCCGCCTTCCGCCGGGCGCTCGACGGGCTCACGACCAGGCACGCCGTGCTGCGCACCCGCTTCCCGGCCCGGTCAGACGGCCGGCCCGCCGCGGTCATCGATCCGCCAGGGCCGCTCAAGTGCGAACTCGTCGACTTCGCCGGGCTTAACCCGTCGGTCACCGCCGACAAGCTCGCCCGGCTGGCACACACAGAGTCGGTACGGCCGTTTCTGCTGGCCACGCAATGGCCGGTCCGGATAAGCCTGATCCACCTCAGCCGCCGCCAGCACGTCATCTTGCTGGTCGTTCATCAGCTGGCCTTCGACGACGCCTCGATCGGCGTGCTCCTGCGCGACCTGACCACGCTCTACGAAGCCGAGGCCGCCGGCCGGGCCTCGGCCGAACTGCCGAAGCTAGCCGTCACCTTCGCGGACTACGCGCGGACCGAGCCAGAACGGCTGACCAGCCCGGCCCTGACGCGGTTCTGGACCGACACCCTGGCCGGGTTCGGCGTCTCCCGGTTCCCGACCGACCGCCCCCGCCCGCTGCTCGCCAGCCACAACGGCGCGGCCGAACCGGTCACGATCTCGCCCGACACGCTCGACGGCCTGCGTCAGCTAGCCGACCAGGCCGATGTCACGCTGCCGACCGTGCTGCTCTCGGCGGTCAAGGCGCTGCTCTTTCGCTACACCGCGCAGACCGATCTGGTGGTCGGCACCGCCGTGGCGAACCGGGACCGGCCCGAACTCGCCGCGCTGATCGGCTTCGTGGAGAACACGCTCGCGATCCGCTCTGATGTCACCGACAACCCGCCGTTTACCGAGCTGATCGCCCGAGTCGCCGCCGCCCTCGATGGCGCGCGAGCGCACCAGGACCTGCCGTTCGCCCGGATCGTTGACGCCCTGCACGTCGAACGCGACACGGGCCGCTTCCCGGTATTTCAGACCTGGCTTCGCTGTCGCGAGCCGGACGAAAGACTGACCGCCGGCGGCGTGACATTTCAGGCCGAGCCGGTCCCGGTCCCGGCGAGCCGCTATGACCTCGGACTGGACGCGACCCCCGGCCCGGACGGGCTCCACATCACCGCCACCTATCCCCCGGCGCTGTTCGACGCCCAGACCGTCCACCGGCTGCTCGGTCACCTTGAGGTGCTGTTGCGCGGCGTGCTCGTCACCCCGGCCGCCCGATTGTCCCAGCTCCCGGTCCTGACCGACACCGAACTACACCGCGAAATGATCGAGTGGAACGACACCGCCAGGGCGTTCCCGCAGATCTGCATCCACACCGGCTTCGAGCGCCGGGCCGCGCGGACCCCAGCCGCGATCGCAGCCGAGTACGGGTCACAGCAAATCAGCTACGCCGACCTGAACCGCCGCGCGGACCAGATCGCCCGGCTGCTGCGCTCGCGCGGCGTCGGCCCCGAGGTCCTGGTCGGCGTCTGCATGAAGACCGGTCTGACCAGGCTCGCCGCGCTGCTCGGCGTGTGGAAGGCCGGCGGCGGCTACGTGCCCCTCGACTCCGGCCTTCCTGCTGGCCGGCTCGGCTACATGATCGCTGACACCGAGATGGCCGTCATTCTTACGGACAATCTGAGCGTAGAAAGCTTGCCGCAGGTCTCCGCGCCAGTCCTGAGCCTGGTCGACGCCGAGCTTGATCAGCAAGACCCCGGCCCTGAGGCTGATGAGCTGATCGAGAACCCCGCGGTCGGCGTAGCCGGAGCCAAAGCAAGCACTGCAACAGCTTCGCCTTCGAACGTCGCCTACGTGATCTACACGTCCGGCTCGACCGGCCAGCCCAAAGGCGTCGTCGTCGAGCACCGGCACGCGATCAACTTCCTGCACGGCATGATCGAGGCCTGGAAAATCACCCCGTCCAGCGCCGTGTTGTCGTTCGCCGCCTACACGTTCGACGTGTCGGTGATGGACATGTTCATGCCGCTGCTAGCCGGGGCGAAGGTGGTGCTCGCCCCGCCGGAGACGCTGCACTCGCCGCCACGGCTGGCCGCGCTGATCCGCAGCTCGAAGGTGACGTTCGCGTGCCTGCCGCCGGCCGTTCTCAGCCTGCTGACTAGCGAGGAGTTCCCCGACCTGCACACGCTGCTGTCAGCCGGGGAGGAACTCACCAGCGAGCTGCTCCGCGCCTGGATGCGCAACGGCGGGGGGACGCTGGAGTTCTACAACGGCTACGGCCCGACCGAGGCGGCGATCGGCTCGCTGTTCATGAAGCTTGAGCCCGATACCCAGCTCCCGCCGCCGATCGGCCGGCCGAAGCCGAACTACCAGGCCTACATCCTCGACGAGCACCTGAACCCGGTCCCGGTCGGCGTCACCGGTGAGCTGCACGTGGGCGGCGCCGGCGTCTCGCGCGGCTACCTGAACCACCCCGAGCTGACGAAGGATAGGTTCGTCGGCGACCCGTTCCGCCCCGGCGACCGCCTGTACAAGACCGGTGACCTGGCCCGTCGCCGCCCAGACGGCACGGTCGTGTTCGCCGGCCGGATCGATGACCAGGTCAAGATCAACGGCCTGCGGGTAGAACTCGGCGAGATCGAGACCGCGCTGCTCAGCCACCCCGATGTCGGCCAGGCGGTTGTGGTCGTAACCACCGATCAAGGCGGCGCCAGGCAGCTCACCGGCTACCTGCGCGCGGAGCCGGGAACCACCCCGCAGGTCGCCGATCTGCGGACGCACCTGGCCCGGTCGCTGCCGGGCTACATGATCCCGACCTACCTGATCACGCTGGACAAGCTGCCGCTCACGACCAACGGTAAGATCGACAAGGCGGCGCTGCCCGCCCCAGAGACCGTCGCCGTCCGGGCCGAACCCGTGCCGCCGCGCACCCTCATCGAGACGATGCTGGTCGACCTGTACGCGACGGTACTCGGCAATGCGCAGATCGGAGCGGCCGACAGCTTCTTCGACGCGGGCGGCAACTCGCTGCAAGCGCTCCAGCTGATCGCCCAGCTCTACTCGACTCTGGCTGTCGACCTGGACGTGAGCGCCGTGTTCCTCGCCCCGACGCCGCAGCAACTCGCCGCCGTGCTGCGAGACAAGCACGGCTTCGACGACGCCAGTCTCGACGAAGAGAGCATCGAAGACGTGGAGAAATCGGCCGGCCTACCGGCCAATCTCTAAGCCGCCAGCGGGTCCAAGCACCGGAGGGAGTTCAGCCCATGCTGACCGATTCGCAGCGGGCCGCGCTGGCAGTGCGGCTACGGAGAAGTCGGACCGAGACCGGCTCATCCGAGCCGGTTAGCCTCAAGCGGCGCGACCCGCACCTGGCGGACCTGCCGCTGTCCTTCGGGCAGGAACAGCTGTGGATCCTCGACCGGCTCGCACCCGGCCAGGCGATGTACAACATCCCGATCGCGATCAGCCTCGACGGCGCTCTTGACGTAGACGCGCTCCAGGCCGTGCTGGATGCCCTGGCGCAGCGGCACGAGGCGTTGCGCACCAGGCTGGTCGCCAGCAACGGCCGGCCGGTGCAGCGCATCGACTTGCCACGTCCGGTCCCGATCACGACGGTCGATCTGTCGGCCGAGCCGTCGGACGACCAGTTGCAGGGGTTCATCGACACCGAGGCACTGCGGCCGTTCGACCTGGCGGCCGGGCCGTTGATGAGGGCCAGCCTGATCAGGCTCGGGACCGGGCGTCATATACTCCTGCAAATTTTTCACCATGCGATTTTCGATGGCTGGTCAGCCAATGTCCTCCTGCGCGAACTCGCAGCGCTGTACCGGCAGTGTTCTTCGGGCGAGTCGTCCGGCCTGACCGACCTGCCAGTCCAGTTCGCCGATTACGCCCTGTGGGAGCGCGCGCGCCTAGACGGCGTGACACCGAACGGCGCCCGACCCGACGGCGCCCGGCCCGAGGACGCGCGCGCGGGTGAGTCGGCGCGGTACTGGCGCGAGGTCATGGACGGCTTCGAGACCGTGCGGTTCCCGGCCGACCGGCCCCGCCCGCTGGTCGAGGACTGGGCGGGCGACCTCGCCGTACTCATGACCGACCCTGGCCTGCTGGCCGACCTGCGCGAGCTGAGCCGCCGGCAGGAGAGCACCCTGTTCGTCACGCTGATGGCCGGCTTGCAGGCACTGCTGTACCGGTACACCGGACAGACGGACCTCGTGGTCGGCACGGTGAGCGCGAACCGGGCTCGACCGGAGCTGGCGTCGTTGATCGGGTTCCTTGTGAACACGCTACCGATCCGTACTGACAGTGGCGGCGACCCGTCGTTCGCGGAGCTGATGGCGCGGGTCAAGCGGGCGACGACGGGCGCGTACGCGCACCAGGATCTGCCGTTCGGCAAGATAGTCGAGACGCTGTCGGTGCCCAGGGACCCCGGCCGGGCGCCGGTCTTCCAGATCGCGCTCGCCTACGCCGAGCGCGATCTGGCGCCGATCGAGGCGGCCGGCGTTCGGTTCACGCTGACCGACCTGGTGGCCGGCGTCAGGTCGGCGAAGTTCGACCTGAGCTTCCTCGCCGAGGCGCGGCCGGGCGGGCTGTGGTTCGAGTGCTCCTATAAGACCTCGCTGTTCGACGAGGGCAGGATCACCCGGCTGCTGGGTCATCTGGAGGTGCTGCTGCGCGGCGCGGCCGCCAATCCGGAGGCGAGGCTGTCGGAGCTGCCGTTGCTGACCGAGGCCGAGTTGCGGCGGGAATTGGTCGACTGGAACGACACGGCCCGCCCTTACCCGACCGGTTGCGTGCACGAGCTGTTCGAGGCTCAGGCCCTGCGGACGCCCGACGCGGTCGCGGCCGAGTTCGGGGCCGAGCAGCTGAGCTATGCCGAACTCGATGCGCGGGCCAACAAGATCGCCTGGCGGCTGCGCGAGCTGGGGGTCGGTCCTGAGTCCCTGGTCGGCGTCTGCATGGCGACCGGGCTGACCCGGCTGGCCGTGTTCTTCGGGGTCTGGAAGGCGGGCGGTGGCTACGTCCCGCTGGACCCCGGTCTGCCTCGGGACCGGCTGAGCTACCTGATCGCCGACACCGGCATGGGCCTGATCGTGGCCGACTCAACCTGTGCCGAGGCGCTGCCAGACTCGGCGGCATCGGTTGTCCGGCTGGACGACGATCCGCCGGCCGCTCGTGGTCCGGAGGCCGGTCCCCCGACCGACGTCGGCGTGAGCCCGGCGAATGTCGCGTACGTGATCTACACCTCGGGGTCGACCGGCCAGCCGAAGGGCGTCGTGGTCGAACACCGGCACGTGGTCAACTTCATCCACGGCACGGTCGAGCCGTGGCAGATCGGGCCGTCCGATGCGGTCCTGCAGTTCTCCGCGTGCACGTTCGACGTGTCGGTGATGGACACGTACGTGGCGCTGGCCTGCGGTGCCCGGGTCGTGCTCGCCGACCCTGAGACCTTGCACACGCCGCGCCGCCTGATCGCGCTGATGCGCGAGCGGAAGGTCACCTGCGTGTTCATGACCCCGTCCGTGGCCAGTCTGCTCGGCGAGGGGCCGTTCCCGCACCTGCGGGTGCTCCTGTGCGGCGGCGAGGAAATGCCGGTCGAATTGGCCCTGCGCTGGCGCGACCGCCCAGGCGTGCACTTCATCAACGGCTACGGCCCGACCGAAGTCACGGTGATCGCGACCTATCAGGAGCACAAGTCGGACTTTCCGCTGCCGCCGTCGATCGGCTTCCCGGCCGCCAACTACACCGCGTACCTGCTAGACGATCACCTGAACCCGGTCCCGGTCGGCGTCATCGGCGACCTGCATCTGGGCGGCGCGAGCGTGGCCCGAGGCTATCTGAATCGCCCGGAGCTGACCGCCGCCCGCTTCATCGACGACCCGTTCGCAGCCAATGGCGGTCGGATGTACAAGTCCGGTGACCTGTGCTACCGACGCCCGGACGGGTCGCTCGTGTCCGTCGGCCGAGTCGATCACCAGGTCAAGCTCCGGGGCCTGCGGATCGAGCTCGGCGAGATCGAGACCACGCTGACCGCGCATCCCCAGATCGACCAAGCCGTCGTCCTGGTCACGACCGGCCCGGCCGGCGACAAGGACCTGACCGCTTATCTGTGCCCGGCCGTCGGCGAGACACCGGATGTGGCCGAAGTCCGAGCCCACCTGGCCGCCAAACTGCCCGCCTACATGGTCCCAGCCCAGTTCGTCACGCTGGCCGAGTTCCCGCTCAACGTCAACGGCAAGGTCGATCGCCGCGCCCTGCGCGCGCCCGCCTACCCAGCGACCGGCAACCTCACCGAGCCGATCGACTCGGCCACCTCGGACGTGCCCGCCACGCCGACCGAAGCTGTCCTGACCCGCCTCTTCGGGGTCGTGCTGAACCGCCCGCCAATCAGCCCAGCCGCCAACTTCTTCGACAGCGGCGGCAACTCACTCCAGGTCATGCGCCTGATTGACCTGATCGCCAACGAGACCCAAGCCGATCTGACCCCAACCGCCGTCTTCCTGCACCCAACCCCGCGCGAACTCGCCGCCCACGTGGACACCACAGCCCAGCTGAACAACTCAACAAACTCAGGCGTCGCGATCCCGCCCGCCACCCCAGCGGGCCTAACCCTCCTCTCCGCAGCCT